>ERZ791753.131-NODE-131-length-101563-cov-5.036381_pt1 | contig 101563 bp, 79 predicted proteins | sample MGYA00509951_ERZ791753 | MGnify/ENA primary metagenome ERZ791753 (study PRJEB30046, sample SAMN00792026) | human gut metagenome | study: EMG produced TPA metagenomics assembly of the A metagenome-wide association study of gut microbiota in type 2... | reverse complement strand
AGTCTTGCTCACGGCCACCCATGTGAGCAAGCGAAAGCCAGATTCGTTTGTTCATCAATAATATAATTTTATATACTCTTAATAATTTTACATTTGTTTCCCACCGCCAAAACATGATCCGGAATATCCTTAGTCACCACGGAACCAGCACCGATCACACTCCACTTTCCTATCTTCACACCGGGAATAATGGTAGTACCGGCGCCAATCCAGCTACCCTCCCCCACCAATACATTTCCACAGAGAGTGGAATGTGGAGAAATATGCACATAATCCTCAATGACACATTCATGATCCACAGAGGCACCCGTATTAATAATACAATGTCTGCCTACCTGAGCACACACCTGTATAATACTCCCTTGCATCACGACACTCCCCTCTCCAATATCAGCAAATTCAGATACAATGGACAAAGGATGAATAGCACATCCAAACTCCACGGACAAAGTATCCACAATCCTCTTCCGTATCCGATTATTTCCAATACTGACGATCAGTGGTCCCCGCACTTCTGACGGACGTAATACGGGATGACCAAGAAGAGAAGTAACCTCCACATTATCATCAAACAACGCTTCAATCGATTCATGACCGGCTCGTAAAATATCAATGATCACTTTGGCATGACCACTGGCACCATATAAAAACATGATTGTTAGTGATTAATTATTCCCTGTAAAAGGTTCCATTGTTACTGAAGTATCAGAACTGATACCCTCTCGCACAAAAACTTTTTTTATAGTCAAAAAAAATATCTTCAAATCCAGAAAAAAAGAACAATGGTCTACATACCAGACATCCAACTCAAACTTCCTTACCCACGAAATGGCATTTCGTCCATTCACCTGAGCCCAACCGGTTATCCCGGGACGGACTTCATGCCGACGAGCCTGTTCTTTATTGTATAAAGGAAGATATTGAGGTAACAACGGACGGGGACCAATAAAGGACATATCACCCTTCAGAACATTGATTAATTGTGGGAGTTCGTCAATCGAAGTAGAACGAACAAACTTACCAACCTTCGTCAATCGTTTATCATCCGGAAGTAAGTTCCCTTCTGCATCACGTTCATCTGTCATGGTTTTAAATTTGATGACTTTAAAGATTTTACCATGCCTTCCGGGCCTCTCCTGAAGAAAAAAAGCACCGGCACCTTTATTGGCAAAATGAAGCCAAAGAGTTACGAGAAGCAATACAGGCCAGATAATAATCAGGACAAAAAACACGACTACAAAATCGATTAATCGTTTAATAACATACTGATACATACCTACTCAAAATGTTTCATTATTATCCGGTACCCTCTTTCTACTGTATAATTAGACTTCAAATATTCATACCCTTTCTCGCCCATCACTTTTATTTTTTCTCTGTCTGCAGATAAGGAATCCACCATTTCCATAAATGTATCCAAATTCCCATTTTCTGTCCAAAAGCCATAACCATTCCGTTCAGCAATCCGTCCGATATCCGTATTCAGGTCTGTAGCCAATAAAACGGGCATCCGGTTTTCTAAATAAGAGAGTAAACGGGAAGGGTAATTAGGGATGGTAAAACGTTTATCAAGGAAAATCAAACCGACATCACAAGCCTTTACCAAATCATCATACTCTTTCTTTGGAAGTGAAGAAAGCAGCATTGAATTATCCGGATGATTCGCCTCAAACCAAGACTTTATCTTGCCATATTCAGTGCCACTGCCTACAATGATGAAATAACTGTCATTACGTTCCTCATTTGCGGCTATCACGTCCAACAAGAAAATCAGACCTTGTGGACGCCCCAAATTGCCACCATATATAAAAAGAGTCTTATTAATTGGAATATGCAATTTCTGCAATATGTTTTTTCTTGCAGTTGAAGCCATTAATGGCTTCTCTAACAATTTAATACTATTGGGGCATATCTCTACTCTATCAGCCTTTATTTCCGGATTATGTGTCAACACATAATCCACATTGGCAGGAGACATACAGCCTATAAAGTCCGATATCTGATATAAAACTTTCTCTTTTTTACGGAAAAGTCTATAAATTAAGCTTCTCTTTGAAAACATTCCCAAATCAACTGCATTTTGAGGAAAAATATCTTTCAATAAAAGATAACTTTTCGCCTTACAGCGTTTCTTTTGTGAACTGATGACCCTATTGAAAGTAATGGGAGGAGTTGAATAAAGTATCAAATCAAACCGGATATCCTTCCAATATCTTTTTATGGCACATTGATACTGCATCTCCAATAACAACGTACCGATGCCTTTCTCCACCACATTGCTCTTTTGGATATTCAATGTCTTCACCCTCAATATTTGAGCGCCACAACTCTCTTTTATTGAAGTAGATTCATGAAAGCGACGTTCGGCGGGAACAACCATATAGACCCTATGCCCATGACAAATAAATTCCCGCATCAAATCCGTGTATATCCCCCGTTCAGAAAGATCTGAAACACGGTTAAGGGTCAGAAACAAAATATTCATTTCGATATTATCAGGATTTTCTCCAGACAATTTTGTTTACTATTCCTGTATAACTTTGAATCAACTTCACCACCTTTGTCGATACATTTCGATCCATATAATCCGGAACAGGGACACCATTATCACCATTCCTATTCATTTCCACAGCAGTATCTACAGCTTGAAGCAAAGAGACTTTATCAATCCCCGCAAGAATAAAACATCCCTTATCCAAAGCTTCGGGACGTTCGGTACTTGTGCGAATACAAACAGCCGGAAAAGAGTGACCGACAGAAGTGAAAAAAGAACTTTCCTCCGGTAATGTCCCGCTATCACTGACCACGGCATAAGCATGCATCTGCAAGCAGTTATAGTCATGGAACCCCAGAGGGGCATGCCGAATCACCCGGCTATCCAGTTTAAATCCACTTGATTCCAGGCGGTTACGGCTACGAGGATGGCAACTGTAAAGTACAGGCATGTCATACTTTTCAGCCATCGCATTTATGCCTTCAAACAATGAAGCGAAGTTCTTGTCAGTATCAATATTCTCTTCCCGATGTGCAGACAGCAGGATATATTGTCCTTTCCTCAAACCCAATCTGGCGTGGATATCCGAAGATTCTATAGCAGAAAGGTTCTCAGACAGAACCTCGGCCATCGGAGAACCGGTTACATAAGTACGTTCCTTTGCCACACCCGAAGCATTCAGATACCGTCTGGCATGCTCCGAATAGCAAAGATTCATATCAGAAATAATGTCTACAATACGCCGGTTTGTCTCTTCAGGAAGGCACTCATCAAAGCAACGGTTACCGGCTTCCATATGAAAAATAGGAATATGCAAGCGTTTAGCGCTGATTACACTTAGGCAAGAATTGGTATCACCGAGAACCAAAACGGCATCAGGGCGTAAGTGTGACATCAGTTTATAGCTCGCATTCAAAATATTACCCATTGTCGAACCCAAATCATCCCCTACAGCATCCATATAGACATCCGGAGCCTGTAAGCCCAGGTCATGAAAAAAGACTCCGTTCAGATTATAATCATAATTCTGTCCGGTATGAGCCAAAATACAATCAAAATATCGACGGCATTTATTTATTACGGCAGCCAACCGGATAATCTCCGGACGGGTACCGACTATAATCAACAGTCTCAGCTTGCCATCATACCGAAACTTGATATCTGAATAATCCAGTTTGATTTCCATAATGCTATTAAACTTCTTCAAAATAAGTATCCGGCCTACCGGGATCAAAACACTCGTTACACCACATAAAAGTTACCATATCCGTATCACCCAGGTTCTCAATATTATGGGTATAACCGGTAGGAATATCAATTATTTCAAGCTTATCACCTGAAACAAAATATTCTAGAATCTCAGAGGATGAATCATACACGTTACGAAAACGGATGACACCTTGGCCACTTACAACCACAAACTTTTCGTTTTTGGTATGATGCCAATGGTTACCTTTTGTAATATGTGGCTTGGAAATATTAACCGAGAACTGTCCCCGGTCCGTACTGCGAATAATCTCCGTGAAACTGCCACGGGCATCCACATTCATCTTCAAAGGATAGCCAAATCCATCTTTCGGCAGATAAGAGAGATAGGTGGAGTAAAGTTTCTTAGTAAAAGCATCTCCCACATGGGGAACTCCCAAATTGTTACGGTTCTCACGGAAAGAATATAGCAATTCCACAATTGCTCCCAAAGTAACAGTGTATACAGCAGATACTTTACAATAAGCTCCTTCCCGATGTTCATTGCCCGTCAAAGCAGAGATTAATTCATCCACAACATCATCTATATATACAAGATTCATCTCCACATTCGGATCATTGACCTGAATGGGAAGATCATGTGCTATGTTATAGCAAAAAGTAGCTATTGCACTATTATAATTAGGGCGGCACCATTTACCAAAGACATTGGGAAAACGGTATACCAACACTTTCGATCCCGTTTCCCGGGAATACTCAAACAACAATTGTTCACCCGCCCGTTTAGAGGCTCCATAAGGATTATCCAAAGCGGCTTGTGTAGAAGAGGATATCATGATAGGGCAAGTATTTCCATGTCTCTTCAATGAAGCAAGAAGCGTAGAAGCAAAACCAAAGTTCCCTTTCATAAATTCAGACTGATCCAGTGGACGGTTTACACCGGCCAGATTAAAAATGAAATCAGCCTGTCGGCAATAGTCATCCAATTCAGAAGGGGCACTATCTACATCATATTCAAAAATGATCAACTCGTTTCCGGACAAAGCGTAATTTTTTGCTTTGCCACTTTGAATATTGCGCAATTGGGATACAAGATTCCGCCCGACAAAACCTTTCGCACCGGTTACTAAAACTTTCATAAATAAAGAGGAATTAATTTATTTGACCTTGATTGCTATCAATTCTATTTTTCAAGGCCAATATCTTCGCGAATAAAATTAAGTTTCAAGAGAAGTTCTTTCATCCCCTCAACATCAAGACGACGGGTATTATGAGAATGGTAATCTTCTATTTTGGAGACCTCCTCACTTCCTTCCACAAAAAACTTATCATAATTTAAATCACGCGTATCACATGGGATACGATAATAATCACCCATATCCTCTGCTTTAGACATCTCTTCACGGGTAACAAGAGTTTCATAGAGTTTCTCACCGTGACGGGTACCAATCACTTTGACATCCGCGTTACTATGGTAAAGAGACTTTAATGCATCGGCTAATACATCCAGAGTAGCAGCGGGCGCCTTCTGAACAAACAAATCACCATTTTTTCCATGCTGAAAGGCATAAAGCACCAAGTCGACAGCATCATCCAGAGTCATCATGAAGCGGGTCATGTTGGGATCGGTTATTGTTATTGGATTACATTTCTTAATTTGCTCTACCCACAAGGGTATCACAGAACCACGACTGGCCATAACATTCCCATAACGGGTACAGCAAATCGTTGTTCCTCCACAATTACCCAACTGACGACCTTTGGCGATAGCAACTTTCTCCATCATGGCTTTGCTGATACCCATTGCATTTATAGGATAGGCAGCTTTATCGGTAGAAAGTACCACCACATTTTTAACACCGTGAGCTATGGCGGAATCCAACACATTTTCTGTACCGAGAACATTTGTCCTAACCGCTTGTGTGGGAAAAAACTCACAGGAAGGAACTTGCTTCAGCGCAGCGGCATGGAAGATATAATCCACTCCATTCATAACTCCATCCACAGAGCGCTTGTCACGGACATCGCCAATATAGAATTTTACTTTGGGATTCTGAAGATGGTGACGCATATCATCTTGTTTCTTTTCATCACGAGAGAATATACGAATCTCCCTGATATCAGAATCAAGAAAACGACGTAGTACGGCATTACCGAAGGAACCTGTTCCACCGGTAATTAATAAAATTTTCTCTTTAAATAATGACATATTATTTACTTATAGATTCGTATCCATCATATCGTATTTTAAACACTTTATAGTATAAAAACTGCATAACCTTACTATGCTTACATTTTCGTTTTATAAAAGAATAAAAACGTTCCCAAAACATTCTTTTTTCGACCTTTACTGAACTCAAATTTACATTAAAGTAAATACGGTAAACTTCTAACAGCAAGTCTAAATACGGTAAAAAGAAACAGCGTTCTATTTTAGGAGAAACATCATATGTAATAGCCTTTAACAACAATTCATTAGAATTACAAGTAACCCTAGTTCCATGAAAATGAAAAAAGACACAAGGATATTTCCTATTGTTAAATATTACATTTTCCCCTTTAATATCATATGTATAAAAATTCATATTCCAAGGAGCTATGCCTACACCTCGATTTTTAATGATATAAACATTCTCAAATAATAGAGGAAAAGAATCCAAATACTTCTGATCTCCATATTTCCCATCCTCATACCGTGCATAACACCATTCAATACATCTCTCTTTCCACCATTTTAAACATTTTCTCCCTTCTATATCATTCCTAAAATACATAAATTGGACACAATATTTCCCACCAATTGTTTCATTATGAAAATGTTCTGAAATAGCAATAGATACTGACTTGTCAAACTCATCAAAAATTATCTGAGGTGATGCCATAAACATTAAATCAGCATCAAGATAAGTACAATTATTCAGCGAAAATGTCTCAATAAAATACTCAATAATTGCAGGTCCACAGGTCCAGCAGTATTCCGCCTTCGTTCTTTGATCTTTTAATGAAATAAGTTCTTCTGTCTCAAAATCACAAATATATCTTATAGTAACATTATTCAACCCTAAATTCTTCAACTTCTCATAACAAGGAAAGTCGAAAGCCATTATATACAAATGAAAGTCTAAACAATTTTTCAACAACGATCTATACAAAGCAAGCCCCTTATGCATATAATAAGAGTCAAAAAGAGTACAAAAATTCATCATTTAAATTGATTTATTACAGATACAATTTTTTTTGCTTCAACGTCTGTCAGAACAGGACTGATTGGTAAGCTTAATTCCTCTTTATGGATTATTTCTGATACAGGAAAAGATAAGTTATTCCAAGCTTTATAACACTCTTGCTTATGAGGAGGTATAGGATAATGAATAATTGTTTGAATGCCATTTTCAGCCAAATAACTCTGCAATTCATTACGTTTTTTACAGCGTACTGGAAAAATATGAAAAACATGTGCATTCCAATCACTAACTTTAGGTAATATTATTTGAGAATTAGTAATATTATCAATATAATATCGCGCTATTTTTTTTCGATAACCATTATCTTTATCTAAATACTTCAATTTTACATTAAGCACTGCGGCTTGTATCTCATCCAATCTACTATTACGACCTGTATATTGAAATACATATTTCTTAGTAGAGCCATAATTTGCTAAAGCGCGAACCACATTTGCAAGTTCTTCATCATCCGTCGTAACAGCCCCTCCATCTCCCAAAGCACCTAAATTTTTTCCTGGATAAAAGCTATGTGCTGCTGCATTCCCTAAAGAACCTGTCTTCTGGTTCCCCCATATACATCCATGAGCTTGAGCGTTATCTTCAACTAATTTTAAATCAAATTTCTTACAAATAGTGCTAATTTTTTCAGTATAAGCACATTGTCCATAAAGATGGACGATCAAAATAGCTTTGGTCCTATTCGTAATAGCCGCCTCTATTTTTTTATCATCAATTTGATAAGTATTTATGTCTGGTTCAACAAGAACTGGAATTAAACCATTCTCTGTTATAGACAAAATAGAAGCGATATATGTATTAGAAGGTACTATTATCTCATCTCCTGGTTGCATTAATCCTAATTCAATATATGCCCGAAATATCCAAATAAGAGCATCTAAACCATTGGCACACCCTATAGTATATTTGGCACCTATATATTGCGAATACTTTTGCTCAAAGCTACTATTCTCTACACCTTGCAAATACCAACCAGAGTTTACAACTCGAGCCACAGAATTTTGGATTTCATCTGAGTATCTCTGAGTAACTTTTTGTAAATCTAAAAACTTTATCATATATAATTTTGCATATAATTTTTATACTCATCATAATCACGAATATAATCTAACTCATCATAAATATGAGAAGCTAAGACCAAACAAATAGATCCCGAAGAAAAACCTCTTTCAGCGGCCCAAATACCAGGAGGAATATGTAATCCATAATATGGTCTATTTAAAAGTACAGTCCTTTTATTAATCCCATCATTTAGTTCAACTTCATAACTACCACTAGCTGCAATCAGAAACTGTTGACATTCTTTATGAGCATGTGCACCACGATCTTCTCCTCCTGGTATGTCATACAAATAAAAAACACGAGCAATTTCGAAAGGAAGATCTATTAGTCCATGTATAGGAGTAATATTTCCACAACGCTCTTTTATTCTAGGCAATTCTAATATTGAACAATCAAATACTGACACTTTTTTTTTCATTATCACGGTACTCCAAAAATGATTTATAATCACGAATATAATCCGACTCTTGATAAGAAGTAGAAGCTAATACTAAAGCAAGAGAATTTGTTGAAAAGTTTTGCAACCTACGCCATATACCAGCAGGAATGAGTATTCCCGTATAAGAACGATTTAAAAGATAAATGCGCTCAAAAAATCCATCGCTTAAAAAAACTTCAAAACTTCCAGACAAAGCAATGACTAACTCCACTTGTTTTTTATATGCATGACCTCCTCTAATTTCGCCACCAGGAACATCATAAATCATATATACCCTTCGAATATCAAAAGGCACTTGATTACCTTTTTCTATGAATGTTAAATTTCCCCGATCATCCATGAATTTGGGTAACTCGATTAACTTAATATTGTCTAATTCTTCCATTGATTATCAATCTGTACAAAACTAATTGCATCATAAAAGCCTTGAACCATTTGTGAAATAGAAGCATTTTGCTTATAATATTCCATAGCCAAGATTCCCATTTCAATATATTTTTGAGGAAATTCCGCAACCTCTTGTAATATTTTCACAAGTTCATCACGATGTTGATATAAACGTCCCGTCTTATTATTTTCTATATTTAGTATTTCTCCTCCAGTAATCGCATCTTTTTTAGTTATAAAAGGTACACCATATCCCATACTTTTTAATACTGATAAACCAGCTTGATCAGGGGAAACACAAATTAATGCTTCTTTAAAATATTCCGCAATAACTGTTTCATCATAAATTGCACCACGTAAAATAATTTGTTTTTCTAATCCTTTTTGTTTCAACAGACTTTCTAAATATACTTTTTCAGGTCCTTCACCAATAATATTTAAAATAGGCCCCTCCTCACCCCCTTTTTCTAAAAAGGCTGTTTCATAGGCTTCTATTAATTCATCAACCTTCTTCTCTTTATATAAAGAGCCTACAAATAAAATCGTTTTCTTAAAAGAGCTATCTATTTCTATAGAATTTACAGCAACTGTATTATGAGCAACAAAAAGTTTTGATTTATCAATACCACAATGACTCCATTTTGCTATAGGCTCTTTCATATAAAATATATTAGCATCTGATTTTTTCAGAAGCAATTTGAAACATCTGTCCAATAGAGTCATAGGGCGATCAAGATCGTACCTCAAACTATAAGAAGCTCTTATCCCTATACTCCAAGAAATGAGTTTATATTTCCTTTTCAAAAAACAAAGCATTATATAGCTAATAAAATGCATATCAGGCATATATATAACCACATCAAAATTTGAGCAAAAGGAATGTAGGCAAGGAACAAAAACAAAAGGACCAATCAAATATGACTTCAACTTCTTGACATTAAACGGAAGTACTTTATTAGATTCATTCTTTCTCGTATATCCAACTGTTAAATTTACCATTTCTGATAAGAGTTCATACATAGGTATATTATATGCAGAAACAGTATGCTGCAATATTAGTACAGAAACTTTACTCATGCCAACAAAAAATTAACAATTTTCGAACAAGCCTTTCCATCCCCGTAAGGATTAACAGCTTTACTCATAGTGTTATAATAGTCTGAATCATCAAGTAAAGCTGAAACCTCATTAACTATTTTATCATAATTAGTCCCTACTAACTTTACAGTTCCAGCTTCTAAGGCTTCAGGACGTTCTGTTGTGTCACGCATTACCAATACTGGCTTACCAAGACCTGGAGCCTCTTCCTGTATTCCACCACTGTCTGTCAATACAATTATAGATTTTTCCATCAGGTACACAAAAGAGAGATATTCTAATGGTTCAATAAAAAACAGATTATTCAAATCTGATAATTCATCTCCGAATACTTCATGAATAGGTTTACGGACATTAGGATTCAAATGCATTGGATATACAAAATCGACATTAGGATATTTTTCACTTAATGCTTTTATAGCTTGACACATAGATATAAACCCATCACCAAAATTTTCTCTACGATGACCAGTTATTAATACTAATTTTTTATCATTAGATAGACGTTTGACATCATAGCCAGAAGTACTCAAAACATTTCTTAATTGTACTTCTAATAACTTATCATGCCTTATTCTATCCACAACCATATAAATAGAATCAATTACCGTATTACCTGTCACAATAATAAAATCTCCTTTCACTCCTTCATTCAATAAGTTCTGGCGACTTAATAAAGTGGGTGAAAAATGATAAGTCGCAATACGCCCTGTAACCTGCCTATTCATTTCTTCTGGCCAAGGACTATATACATTATGGGTCCGTAACCCCGCTTCTATATGTCCGACAGGTATTTGCTGATAAAAGGCGGACAAAGCAGCAGCAGTAGAAGTTGTCGTATCACCATGAACTAATAACAGATCCGGTCGCACTTCAGCCAAAACATCACGCATCCCTATCAAGACACGAGCAGTTACATCATATAAATCTTGTCCTTGCTTCATGATGTTCAAGTCATAATTAGGACGAATATGAAAAAGATGTAAAACTTGATCAAGCATTTCACGATGCTGTCCTGTAACACAAACTATAGTTTGAAACTCCTTTGGATATTTCTGGAACTCTTTTACTAGAGGTGCCATTTTAATGGCTTCGGGACGAGTACCGAATACCAACATAATTTTTTTCATAATGGTGAACGAGATAATTGTTTTTTATAGATACCACAAAAGTCTAAAATCACTTTATTATCATCATATAGCAATGTTTTAAATACTGAATGAGCCACTAAAAAAACGATAATGTCGGCTTTTGCATATGCATCTTTATAATTTGTTAATTTAAAGACTTTATGTTCTACTACATTAGGCTCTACAACCAAAATGTCAGCATTATTACAGCTTTGCATTACTTTTGTTGTTATATATTTAGCAGGAGCCTCACGCAAATCATCAATATCTGGCTTAAAGGCTAAGCCCATCATAGCAATAATTGGCTTACGACCATATTTAATCTCAAATTTCAACATTTCATTCTCAACTTTTTCAGCACACCAAAAAGCTTTGTAATTGTTAATTTCACGAGCTTTTGCTATTATTTGGGATTCTATAGGAAAATCCGCTGTTATAAAATAAGGATCTACTGCAATGCAATGTCCTCCAACGCCACAGCTTGGTTGTAAAATATTTACTCTAGGATGTTTATTAGCCAAGTCAATCAGTTCCCATACATTAATACCAGCTTTATCACAAATCAAAGATAACTCGTTGGCAAACGCAATCTGTACATCACGAGAAGAGTTCTCTGTTAACTTACACATTTCTGCTGTCTTACAGTCTGTTTTATGAAGTTTACCTTTCACAAATTGACTATAAAATTCTATTGCTTTATCAGTAGATCGTTCATCGATTCCTCCAATCACCCGATCATTATGTACTAATTCATATATAACATTACCAGGTAAAACACGTTCAGGACAGTATGCTATATAAATTTTACACCTAAGTTCTGGACGAAGTGAAAAGATTAAGTCAGCCATTTTACCAGTTGTCCCCACAGGAGAAGTAGATTCAATTACATATAAATCTCCTTCTTTCAAAAAAGGAATAATAGCACGAGTAGCAGCTTCTACATAAGAAATATCAGGTTCGTGATCTCCTTTAAATGGTGTAGGTACAACCATAAAATAGGCATCACTTACTGTCGGTATAGTTGAAGCCGTCAGCATTCCGTTCGCAACTACTTCCTCAAGTATATCTTGCATCCCGGGCTCTATAATATGTAACTTCCCTTCATTAGTCATTTCAACCACTTTGGGATTTATATCCACTCCCGTTACTTTTACCCCATGTTTTGCAGCAATAATAGCTGTAGGTAGACCAATATAGCCTAGCCCCATAAAACAAGCATCCATATTTCCAATATTAATAGTTTACAGAATAATAAAATAACTTACAATCACATAAGTATATAAATTAAGAAGAGTATTTCAATTACTTTTTGCTAATTTCCTAAAGCATATAATTAATCCATATAATATTAATGGTTGCATTAATGATAGTATAGGATATAAAGGGTGAGCCCTAGGAGTATAATATATTCCCGGTAGCATCAATAAAAAGCATAAAAAATAAAAATTAGATCTCATTGCTATAGAATAAATATGCATCAAAAATAGCCCCCAGATGAAGGAAAGTAACATTACAGCACAAATGCCTCCACATATATAAAATTCTGCAATAATAGATGTACCTAATCCAGCGCCCATAGAAAAGTCAGACTTCAATGTAAGAAGAGCCAACCTATCTGATAATAAATAATAATCTCCTACAGGTTTTCCTTTTATGTATCCAGTTGGCAAGATCAACATATCATATAAGTATCGACATGAGAAGTCAATTTTCTTATTCTCTACATAAAAAGCAGTTAATCCAATAATATGCATTGTAGAAGCTTGCTGAGAAATGAATTCAATCAACGCATTCTCAGATTTTTTTTCTCCTCTCATTTTTAAAAAAGCTTGCTCATAATCACTGGCTCCTCGAACTACACCAATAATCATAGATATTGATACAAATATTGCCAAAATAATTATTAATATTTTTGGAGAAAATAAATTTCTAAAACAAAAATAACTTGCTATAGCAAGTGATAATGAAACAAAATAGACTCTACTTCCTGAAACAAATGACAATAATAAGAATACTAAAACATAAAGAATTACAGGAAATAATATCTTCTTTATTTCTGCTTTTGAAGCCAAAATAAGAATCAAACCTAAAAACCAAAAATCATCAGATATACGAATTAAAATATTAGTATTTACAGTACCTTCCACTTGAGATTGATATAAATATCCACCAGCAGCAATATATTGCGCTATTAGCAAATAATAATAATAAAGTGATGGAACTAAAAATATATAAAATACATATATTCCTGTCTTTTCCATTACTCGATTATATCTCCATTCGGTGTTTGTCGATATTGAAACTTTCCTATAGCTATACAAGATAACAGCTAAATGTATAAAAAGAACAAAGGTTGTAATACACGCAAATACCTCTATAATAATTGAGTGCGTATAAAAAGAGTTACTGACTCCACCTAGTATTAAATCCTTAAATAGATCTAATATATTTAAAAAGCTCAAGCCAATACCACTTATATTATAAAGAAATAGTGTCAACAGAAACATCCGATAAGGATGAAAAAAAGGAATTTTTAGTAAACCTGATGAAAAATATACCCATCCAAAAGAAAATAACACTAAAAATTCTGCTATTTTTTGATAGAAAATATCATTTAAAAATAAATACAAGTAGAATATTGTACATACACATATAAGTATAATGTGTACATACAAAATAGCCTCTCTATTTTTCAAAGAACAAGATAAAGTACTCATCTGAGTCCCGATCTTCATTTGGCCAACATTGAATAAGGAAATTGATTAAGTCTTAAAGAAAAATAAGTTATCAAACGATTTAATTGAATGTCATTAGCTCCCATACCATTATTTACTGATGATAAAGACACTTTACTAAATCTTATAATCGGTAAGTAATTCGAACGATATGCCGTTTTCGAAATTGGAGTATTCTTTAAGTGAGCCATCATATTCAACCATAAATCATCAGCAGTAGGACAATACTTCATAAAAATATCCTCCTCTCCAAACATATGATATAAACTTCCAGGGGGATACAAAACTCCCCCTACCCCTATAGCTAGTACTCCAAAACTTGGAGGTATTTCGTAATCAATACACTCCCATGAAATGTAAGGGAGGATTTTATTATCTTCGATTCCAATACGTGAAGCGCAGGTACAACATATTGCATTAGGATATTTTTGATGCTGATTCAATAAATTGAGTATCAAATCAGTAGCATAAATAACATCATCATCAATTGTTATGATAATATCATTAGGATACTGGCGTAACGCATAGTAATATTTCTTATGAGAGCGCAAATCTCCCTCACACAGTTCTATTATTAACCCTCTTTTTTCTAATGATAACAATGAATTAGGTATAAAACTCCTGTCAGGAAATTGCTCTTTAGATAGCCATAAAATAACCATATCCGGTTTAATCGATTGACGAAAAATAGATTCAATCACAATCCAAAGCCTATTTATCCTTTTAGGGAAAGAAGTTAAAGATACAATAAGTTTCTCTTTTTTAGTAGTAGAAGTTATTTTTAAACAATACTTTCTCCTATTCAATAAAAAACTAATAGGAATAACAATATTAGCTACCACTCTAATCAACCAACGAAAAAAAGAATATATCTTCAATTTCGTAGCAAAAGGAGACCGACCGTTTATTGAAGAATAAACAGTATCAAAATAATCAACAATCATTTTTACAATTAAAATTATTAATCAATAAGCTAAAAGTTTCAAAGTTTTCCACCAAGTTCTAATTTATCAAAAATTAGAGTAAAACGATTCCACCAAGTATGCTCTTGTTCTGCTCTTATTCTTATATTTTTTCGCATCATTTTGCGTATATTACCTTTCTTCGCATCAAGATAAAACCTGCACTTATCAATAAGCTCACTTAAATCTCTATAAAATACAATTTCCTTATCTTCTTCAAAATAAGAGGATAATTCATCATTATAAGTTGTGATTTGAATCCCAGCGCACATAGGAATTTCAAATGTCCGCAAATGAAGTTTATACACAGGATATTTAAGTAAATAAGTATTTCTTAATTCCAGTATATTTAGATTTAAAGCAAAATTCGAATAAAGTCTGTTCATTTCATCAAATGATACTGGGCCAGAAATGGTAAGCCATTCACTTTTACTTTCCAACTCTACATTCCCTTTTATTTTAGCCAACAATTTTCCTTGTAATATTTTTCTACCAACAGAGAAAGAAAACAAATTCTTAACAGAATCGATAGTTGTCAATATATTACTTACTTTTTTTCCCTCCATACTACCATTATTTAACTTCCCACAAATCCGGCAAGCTATATTATGCTCTAAAAGCTGATTTAATTTCAACGTTCGAGTTCCATAAGGGGTTCCGATAAATCCCACCTCCAAAATATCCCTATGATATATATTTTTAAAATTATAAGGATTAGCAGCATAAGGTAAAAATATTATATTACATCCCCACTTTTGAAATATACTCTTAGTTTCAAAAGAGGTTAACCAAACCAAATCGAAAAAAGGGGCAATATCTTTATGAATATAAGGGGCATGAAGATTATCAAAGCAAATTAGAAGTTTAGGTATAGACAGATCCTTTAAGGCTTCCATCGTTTCAGGTAATAATAAGTCAGAGCCACAACAATTCATAAATAAGTCATAATGATCTTTATTATATCTTAGCAGATTAATCAGGTCCTCATTTGCCTGACAAACAGTTTCATATTTTGACGGATTTAAAACTGTAATATTCACATTATGATGCTTCAATTCATCAAATATATGAACTCTTTGCCATTGAGTCATATAAGTATCATCTTCTTTAAAAAAATAGAGTATCTTCATTGTATTTTCTTTTTCACCCAAACAATTAACTTTTCCTTCTCCCCACGATTTAAAGTAAACCATACATGCAACAAAAGAAACAAACAACCAAAAATAATATTATAAAAAAAGAAAAGTCCCCAAGAATTAATATATAGGCTGTTTTTAAATATCATTCCAAATATGACCACCACCAAACAAAAAATAAATGTTTTAATCATGTGGGAATAAAAATAGATTTTCTTTATTCCCAATTGTCTTGTTGAATACAATGGAATATAAAATAAGTAGTAAACAACATTTATGAACGAGCTAATTGATATTAAGGAAATTAAATTTCCCTTTAATAGAATATGATCAAAATAGACTAGAACAATATTCAGTACGCCAAATAAGATCAAGGTAATGGAGGGATTCTTTTGTTTATTCAATGTCATATTCAGCCCATAAATAGTCCACATATTTCCGTGCACTAATAAAGGAATCATAGAAATGACAGATAAACATTGCAAATAATCCGAATTTTCCCCAGGCATCCACAAAGAAAAAAAACTATTTCCAAACAGAATAATCAGAAGAGTCGGTGTTGTTGCAAAATAGCTCAATATTTTTTGAGAGAATCGCACTTCTTTTGCCAAATGTTCATAGCTTTCATTTGCATACTTTTCCGTCATTCTAGGTAAAAAAACAGAATAAATAAGAACAATTATACCACACATAAATCCTGATAAAGTTTGAACAATTGACAGTTCTCCAGAGGCGTCCGGACCAATTAATATATTAGCTAAAAATAAAGACATTCCTAATAATAGAATAGAGCCTAGAGAATTTATAGAATTCCACATACCGGAAATCAAGACTTCCTTTACTAAATTATATCGGAAATAGGAGAAAGAAATCACATAAGTAGGAAACAACTTTCTAGTAAATATGAAATCTATCCCAAAATTAGTAAAACTCAATCCTACAGCAACTATACCCAAATAGATAATTGAAGGAGGATAAATTAAAAAAAGAACTAAAAGCAAAAGGCCTTTGAGTAAACCTTGAATAATTTCTTTATATGCTTTGAGATCAAGTCTATTTTTAGCAAATACCGAAACACCAAAAACAGAACTTAGTGTATTTACTATCATCGATAAAAATATTAAGGCAAAAAGTAACTTTACATCTGGAATAGAGCTGTTTGGGATATTCAATAAAGTTTCCAAAGAGCAAACAATCAAAACAGCTGGAAACAGTAAAAATACGGAAAGAAACACATTAGAAATAAAAATAGAAGAAATATATTCCTGAGCCTTTACATTATTACTTTTGAATATTTCAATGGAAATAAATCGGGCAGCCATGGAATTCAAAGCAATAATAACAATAGACATATAATTTACAAAATTATTAGCTAATGGGAAAAACGAATATACATCCTTTCCTAAATTGCTAATCAGATAAGGTGTTAAGACAAATGAAACGCATAAAGAAGTTCCAAACGCAATTACATTAGTAAATATATTGATAAATAATTGAAAATATCCAGATCTAAATTTCATTTCTATTCATCTCGTATTTGATTACTAATTCTCTTCTCAACTTTTCAATATACCTATTATTTCATTTCTTATTATATTTTCGAAAAACACACTTGGTAGCATGGTGTAATTTCTATAAAAACAACTGATTGAAATAATGAAGAGGATACCATCAAATATGTAATCTTATCTATTATTACGATGTACAAATTTTCTATGAGCCATTATACTTTACAACAACAAAAGTATTTACAAACATTACCCATAAATACCAAAAATTAACGATAATAAAGGGCTTAATAACTCTGTTTGTTATATATAAAAAACAAACAATTTTATTATACAAATAAATCATCAATAACTTTCAATAGATACTGCCCATATTGATTCTTAAGCATTGGCTGTGCCAATGCTTTCATCTTTTCTGGCGAAATCCAACCTTTCCTTAGAGCAATTCCCTCCAAACATGCAACTTTTAAACCTTGCCGTTTCTCAATAACTTCAATAAAAGTACTTGCTTCGGATAAAGAATCATGTGTACCTGTATCAAGCCAAGCAAATCCTCGACCTAACAATTGCACTTTTAGCTCTCTATTTGATAGAAACCTCTGATTGACAGTTGTTATTTCTAGCTCTCCACGAGAAGAGGGTTTAATATTCTTCGCAACTTCAACCACCTTATTAGGATAGAAATATAGTCCTACAATGGCATAATTAGATTTAGGTTTCTGAGGCTTCTCCTCTATGCTGAGAACATTCCCGCTCCTATCAAATTCCGCTACACCATAACGTTCGGGATCACTTACCCAATAACCAAAAACGGTTGCTTTATTTTCTAAGTCAGCCTTATTCACAGCAAACTGAACCATTTCGGTCAAACCATCTCCATAAAAAATATTATCACCTAAAACCAAACAGACAGAATCATCCCCTATAAATTTTTCTCCTATGATAAAAGCTTGTGCCAAACCATCAGGTGAAGGTTGCTCTGCATACTCAAACCTCACCCCAAAATCAGATCCGTCACCCAATAAACGTTGAAATCCCGGCAAGTCATCTGGAGTAGAAATAATGAGAATTTCCCGTATACCTGCCAACATTAGTACAGAAATAGGATAATAAATCATAGGTTTATCAAAGATAGGAAGCAACTGCTTACTCACTCCTTTAGTTATAGGATATAACCGTGTCCCCGACCCACCTGCTAAAACAATACCTTTCATTGTCAGATAACTCTCTCTATGTTTTTCTTAGCTTCTCTTATCAGCTCCTCATCTCCCGTCTGCTCAAAGCACTCCAGCAGCAACTGACATTTCAATACAGAGGCTGGTAGTTTTTCTAAAACAGTCATTGAACGATCCAATAATTCTTGAATAACCTGTTCATTCTCAGAGGAGAAATTAAACAGCATGGTATCGTAACCTTTGAACAAAGTAACAAGTATTTCCGCCTCTTCTTCGGGAGATTCTCCTTTCTGAAGAAGAAGATCGGCACACAAGTTACGGAGTTCTTGATTTAACGCAGTAAGTTCATTCACATAGACAGGAGTACCGTCCTCGCCATACTCCAAGAGTTTCTTCACTACGGAGGACACAGAATTACACAGAGAATTTTTCATTTTAAAAAGGAATGAATTATGATTCGTCGATTCTTTTCGGTTTTTATTTGTATAGAAGAGTAATAATATCCAATAGAATTGTATCTAACGACGTAACGGGGCATTACATATATTGTTATCACCCGTTACATATATTGTTATCGCCATTACATATAATGGTATTTTCTTTACATATATACTTTTTATTTCTCTTTCCGGACGTAGCTAGCCGGAATTGTAACCATAGCGCTACCGAACATATCGATACGTACTAAAATATGATATTTATTATTATAGCGGACCAATTCTCCCCGCAAGCCTTGTAAATCGCCCTTGGCAACTACTACACGAGTACCTTTGGGAATGGACTCTCCTGTCAGGATCACCTGATCCTGGGAGTAATCGAGCATATAGCGAAAATCAGCCATTTGCGCATCAGGAATACAGGTAGGAGCCCCGGTGGAACGATCACGAAGGAAATCGTATACATTCAGTGTACTTCGGACGGCAGCCATTTCCTGACGGGAGATATGAACGAAAACCATACGGGGCAACAAAAGGCGCTCACGCTCAATGCGTTTTCCTTCACGCTCTATGACACGGTTTTGTACAGGAAGAAAGGTATCTACCTCCTGCAATTGAAAATAATCCCGAACTTTACGTTCTGAGTTAGTTCGTGTCAGTACGACATACCAATGTTTATCGCTATCTGTTGTCTCCAAGACTACGTTCGTAAGAAAAAGTTTCAGTAATGACTAAGGATGAAAATTTGTTAAAAACAAGAATATTCAAAAAACATGCCTTATTTTCAGTAATTTACAAATTAAGTTTTATGATAATCGGGTACAGAAAAAGTATTCGCACCGGATTTGAATACTATCCGATACGTTGAATTATTTTATTTTAAACATATATCGGACATAAAGAAAAGTATATTTGTCCGCCTATATATTTACGGGTGCAAAGGTAAAACCTTCTTTTGAGTCTCCAAAACTTTTCACAGGTTATTTTCATCATAGGAAGTTATATAACTGAATATCAAAGACATAATTTATCTCTTTGCAAATAAGGAAAGCAGCAATATACATAATACTAATGTGGCTTATAAAAGAATGTGGAAATAAGTGGAGAGGCAGGCTATGGAGAGTCTTAACGGTAACTTGATAAACAGACAACTACGCACATCTTGAACGTAAGAAAAGAATTTTACGACAGAATGCATCCAGAATATAAGCAATTGATTATCAAACAATAATATCTTAATAAGAGAACTGTAGGAAGTTAACATTAACAGTACGTTAATATTAACTTCGTAATTGCAAGATATTAATTCTTTAGAGATACGAAGTTAATAAGCTATTGATAAGGAGGGAAAGCACTTTTACGGGCATTAACATTGTTAACGTATTCGTTGGTAAGAGCGTCCCGGCATTGGTTACAACCGCACAGTTTGCCGATGGCTTACCAGGCACAGTTCTTCTTTCTTCGTCCGGAATATGACCGTATCGGTAAAACCACTTTTGGAAAGAATCGCCTTCAGTTCATCACAGGAATGAATCTCCATCCCTTCAACAAGTCCCGTCCAAGCCTTATTGGCAGGATCGCTTATCTCACAACAGATAAGAAACGATCCACCGGGCTTTAACACACGCGCCACTTCCGTAAAAGCATGCTGCAGGTTACCCCAGAAGTAGACAGTCTCGAAAGCAGTGACCGCATCGAACGCATAATCAGGATAGGGAAGTCGGTGGACTCCTCCCTGCTCGATAAAGCAGCGTGTACCGAGATACTTTTTATTTTTTTTACGCGCAAAGGTGACACTCTCCGATGAAATATCTATGCCATACGCTTTCCCTTGCGGGCAACGTTGCAATATCTGTAGCAAATTGGCACCACCACCGCAACCGATGTCGAGTACACTCCATTCCGGTTGCCATTGCAAGCATGACATTCCCCATTGCGCCAATGATGCATGTCCTGTATTCATCCCCCAAAGTATCATTCTTCCGAAAAAACCTTCAGGCTTCCGGAAATTCTGTAAGATCTTGCTTACAAAGCCTCTCTTATTCATTTGTCTGCTGATTTAATATTTCAGGCAAAAGTACAGTTTCTGCCCAAACAGGCAATACCCAGAAATAGGGAATTTATTTCCTAAAAGATATTTGCAGGTATGCATCTGCTTCCCGTTAAAATTATGATGAACAGATGCCCGGAAGTGCGATGCTCTTTTCGTTTCCGTTTCATAAATATTACATAAACATTACAACATAACAGATTCATTATCAATATCTATTAATAATAAACATTCATATATTCAGTAACAGGTCTGTAACACTACCCTCCTATTTTTGCACCGGAAAACAACAAGCAGATGTTATGAACAATGTACAGCAAGTAAAAACTTATTCGCAGAGAAAAATTTCTGATTTCCTTTTCATTCTTTGGGCAGGCGGAGCAGCGCTGCTCTCCTATTCATTGGTATATGCACTGAGAAAGCCTTATACAGCAGCCGGATTTGACGGACTTGAAGCGTTTGGAATGGACTACAAAGTGGTAGTTACCATCGCGCAAATATTAGGATATGTACTTTCTAAATTCATCGGAATTAAATTAATCTCCGAATTAAAACGGGAAAACCGGATGAAGTTTATTCTGATCTCCATAATTCTGGCTGAAGCTTCGTTAATATTGTTCGGACTGTTGCCCGCACCTTATAATATAGTAGCCATGTTTCTGAACGGACTTTCACTGGGATGTATGTGGGGAATCATTTTTAGCTTTATCGAGGGAAGACGAATGACGGACATTCTTGCCAGCTTACTCGGAGTCAGTATGGTCATCAGCTCGGGTACCGCCAAGTCGGCCGGTTTGTATGTCATGGACACTTTGAACATCAGCGAATTCTGGATGCCTGCCCTGATAGGCGGAGTTGCCCTTCCTCTACTTGCCTTGTTGGGATATGCACTCAACCGGCTTCCACAGCCAACAGCCGAAGACATTGCCATGAAATCGAAACGGGAAACACTGAACGGCAAGCAACGATGGGAGCTATTTAAGAATTTCATGCCTTTCCTCACTCTGCTCTTTATAGCCAATGTGGTACTGACTATCTTGAGAGATATAAAGGAAGACTTCCTGGTAAAAATTATCGATGTCTCTCAATACTCTTCGTGGATGTTTGCACAGGTAGACAGCGTAGTAACCCTCATTATTCTGATAATTTTCGGATTAATGGTGTTCGTCAGAAGCAACTTGAAAGCACTGTCGATATTACTGGGATTGATCATTGCCAGCATGGTAGTGATGGCAGTCGTTTCGTTTGGTTACGAACAATTGCAGCTGAACGCCATCGTCTGGCTATTCATCCAGAGCCTGTGTCTCTATCTGGCTTTTCTCACTTTCCAGACTATCTTCTTCGACCGTTTTATCGCTTGCTTCAAAATTCGAGGTAACGTGGGTTTCTTCATTGCTATGAATGATTTTCTGGGCTATACGGGAACAGTCATAGTATTGGCTGTCAAAGAATTCTTTTCACCGGACATTAACTGGACAGCTTTCTACAATCTGATGGCAGGATATGTGGGAATAATCTGTTTCGTTGCTTTTGTATGCTCTTTCATCTACCTGCACCAACGCTACCGCAGGGAGAATTACGGAAAGACAGGGGTATTCAGAAAAAAAGAAGAAGAAAAAGAAGTTCCCGATTTCGTATATTAATTGCTATCTTTGTGGGTCAAAAAACTTAAAATGAAAGTTCACCATGAAGATTTTTCCAAGTAGCAGCATCAAGAAACTGGATGCTTACACCATAGAACATGAACCGATTGCATCGATCGACCTGATGGAGCGGGCCGCACAGGCACTGACCAAAGCCATCACCGAACGCTGGGACATCACAACTCCCGTCACGGTATTTGCCGGACCGGGCAACAATGGCGGAGATGCCCTTGCCGTAGCCCGAATGTTGGCGGAAAAGGAATACAAGGTCGAAGCCTATCTGTTTAACCCGAAAGGGGAACTGTCTGCCGACTGCCAGACCAACAAGGAGCTGGTAGAGATGATGGATAATGTGAAGTTCAGCGAAGTAAGCACACAGTTTGTACCTCCTGCCCTGACGATGGATCATCTGGTAGTGGACGGACTTTTTGGTTCGGGACTTAATAAGCCGCTAAGTGGCGGTTTTGCAGCAGTAGTGAAATATATCAATGCATCGCCTGCCACCGTAGTCGCCATCGATATCCCCTCGGGACTGATGGGAGAAGAGAACACATTTAATGTAAAAGCCAATATCATCCGTGCCCAATTGACATTGAGCCTGCAATTGCCGAAACTGGCTTTCCTCTTTACCGAAAATTCCGAATTCGTAGGCGAATGGAAACTGTTGGATATCAACCTCAGTCGTGAAGCGATTGAAGAAACGGAAAGCAATTATGCCTTATTGGAAGCGGAAGAAATACACGCTCTGATCAAACCCCGTAACACTTTCTCACACAAAGGAAACTTTGGGCATGCTCTGCTGATTGCCGGTTCGTACGGCATGGCAGGCGCGTCGATACTGGCAGCCCGTGCCTGTATGCGTTCGGGTGTAGGCTTACTGACAGTTCATGCACCTATACGCAACAATGATATCCTGCAGATTTCGGTTCCGGAGGCAATTATCGAATCGGATGCCAGCGATACCTACTTTGCCTGCCCTACAGATACGGATGACTATCAGGCTGTAGGAATCGGTCCGGGCATCGGACGCTCGGAAGAGACCGAGGCTGCACTGCTTGAACAACTCAGTGGCTGCCAGACACCTCTGGTACTGGATGCCGATGCACTAAACATATTGGCCAACCACCGCCACGCACTGACCACATTGCCCAAAGGCTCTATTCTGACTCCCCATCCCAAAGAACTGGAACGCATGGTGGGCAAATGCCAGAACTCATACGAACGACTGATGAAGGCCTGTGAACTGGCCCGAACCGCCAAAGTACATATCATATTAAAAGGAGCCTATTCGGCAATTATCACCCCCTCGGGCAAGTGCTATTTCAACTCTACGGGTAATCCGGGTATGGCAACAGCCGGAAGCGGAGATGTATTGACAGGTGTCGTGCTGGCTTTGCTCGCACAGGGATATCCGGCTGAAGAAGCTGCCAAAATCGGTACTTATGTACATGGCCTGGCAGGTGATTTCGCACGCAAAAAGCAAGGCGTTATCAGCATGACGGCAGGAGACATTATCAGTAATCTGCCATTGGCTTGGCGTCTGGTAAGCGAATAAAAGTTAACAACTTATGATTTTCCAAATAACTTCATTAACTTTGTTTTTTAAACCAGTTAAAATAAACCGGAAATGAAAAAGCTAATTATACTGACAGGGCTGTTACTCTCTACCTCGGCTTATGCCCAGACCGAAGTTACAGCGGGAGTTACCCGGGGAAAAGATTACGGTGTAACCTATGCACTTCCTAAAACAGCAATCAATATTGAAGTCAAAGTCAATAAAGTGACATATACTCCGGGAGAATTCAGCAAGTATGCCGACCGTTATCTCCGGTTGACCGATGTGTCGGGTGAGCCTCAGGAATATTGGGAACTGGTCAGCGTCAAAGCAAAATCTGTCGGTATCCCCGATAGCGAACATACCTATTTTGTCAAGCTGAAAGATAAAACAGTAGCTCCGCTAATAGAATTGACCGAAGATGGTATCGTAAAATCAATCAACGTACCGCTATCTCCTAAAAAATCGGCTCCGATGCAACCCGCCACGACACAGAAAAAGAAGATAAATCCACGTGATTTTCTGACCGAAGAGATTCTGATGGCAGGTTCTACAGCTAAAATGGCGGAGTTGGTTGCCAAAGAGATTTATAACATTCGTGAAAGTAAAAATGCCCTGGTACGCGGACAGGCAGACAACATGCCCAAAGATGGGGAGCAACTGAAGATTATGCTTGCCAACCTGGAAAAACAAGAGGCTGCCATGACCGAAATGTTCTCGGGTACCTTGAATAAAGACGAAAAGATATTCAACATCCGCCTCACTCCGGATAAGGAAATGGACAACGAAGTAGCCTTCCGCTTTTCGAAGAAGCTGGGCATAGTTGCTAATAACGATCTTGCAGGAGAGCCGGTTTATATCACGCTGAAGAATCTGAAAACCGTCAACGTACCGGAAGACGATGGCAAAAAGAAGGTGGACGGCATTGCCTATAATGTGCCCGGCAAAGCACAAGTAACACTAACGGAGGGGAAAAAGCAATGGTTTAACGGAGAACTTCCTGTCACACAATTCGGTACCATCGAATATCTGGCTCCGGCGCTTTTCAATAAGAAATCGACTGTTCAGGTTACTTTCAACCCGGATACAGGAGGCTTGATCAAGGTAGATAGAGAAGAAGGAGAATAAAACATAATCAAAAACTCCGGCCGATCTTAAATGAAGTGCACCCCAAAAGTTCATGTTTAACTTTTAGGGTGCACTTCATTTTTAAATCAGCCGGAGTCTCTTTATTATATTCCGATAGTATATCGTAATGCAATCAGTTCTCAATCACTAATTTCACAAATCCGTCTTTCTGCAACTGAGTGATATAAGCCGTAATACGTGATTCGTAATTTTCTTCATAATTGAAGTGTTCTGCCAGCTCTTCAATAATCCGGCGTACGGTTCTCTTTCCGTCAATCAACTCCCATACGGCAGTGCCATGATCTTCCAGCCGGACATGAATATCCGCAGACATTCCTTTAGGCAACAAGAATCGCCGCATCCACTCGTATTTAAACCGGGGGAAAGCAATGGTAACGGTACCATCGCTTCCCTTTTCGGCCGTAATATTTTCACTACGGAAAGGAATTACATCCAGAAGATTTATTTTCTCTTTCACGTCTGCCATATACTGTTATTTTTTGATATTTGCTTCCTGCAGTCCGTATCCCTTCTTCTTGTCTTCCGCTTTCAACATTAAAGCTACAATCAGAGCCAAAACACCGAAACAAGCAAAGATAGCCATAGGCAAAGTATAGTCATAAGTCTGCGCTCCATCCACAACAGGACCTTTGCAATAGGTATTCAACACCCATCCGATCAACAGAGGTACCCCCATCAATCCCCAGTTCTGCACCCAGAAAATCAAAGCATAGGCAGTACCCAGTTGTTTCTCCGGAATAATTTTCGGAACAGAAGGCCACATGGCCGAAGGCACCAGTGAAAAAGCAATACCCAGAACAATCATAATCACAGTGGCAAACCACCATACGTTCAGAATGGGAAGCGCAAACAAAGTATGCACACCAATCAGCATGACGGCACCGATAATCATCAACGTCGCTCCCTTACCGATACGGTCATAAAGAGTACCAAACAACGGAGTCAGGAAGATGGTACCTATCGGTAGTAATCCCGGAATATTTCCGGCCAGCTTAGGGTCTACGTTATACTTCTGCACCATCAAGTCGGTTGCATATTTAATAAAGGGGAAAACAGCAGAATAGAATAGTACACACAATAAAGCAATCAGCCAGAAGCCTTTATTGGTGACAATCAGCATAACGTCCTTCATACGGAACGGTTCTTCCGGTTCTTCTCCCTGAGCATCTAAAGAAGCGTCAAGTTTCTTATCATAAAAGGTATAAATGAAAAAGGCGATAGTACCGATGCACAGCATGATCAGGCACAACAAAATAGGCATCGGAATATTGGTATGGAAACTGCCGCTTTCATCCGTATAGCCGAAATAATCGGCAATGGGAACGGTAAGCACCATAGCCAAAGTGGTACCGATACGTGCGGTTGCCATCTCAAGTCCCATAGCCAAAGCCATCTCTTTACCTTTAAACCATTTCACGATAATCTTAGAGACGGTGATACCGGCGATCTCTACGCCGACACCAAAGATAGCGTATCCTAAAGCCGCCAGAAAGACCTGAGTCTTGAAACCCATAATCAAAGCTCCCTCAGGAAAAGTAGTAGAGATAGCATAATATTTTAGTCCACAACCCAACACCATCAGTATACAAGCTCCCATACCGGTGAAACGAACTCCCATCTTATCGAGAATAATACCACCGAAAATCAACATGAGCAGGAATACATTGAACCATCCGTAAGCACTGGTAAAGAATCCGTAGTCCAAACTATCCCAGAGAAGCTCTTTCTCGAGCATAGGCTTTAAAGGGGACATTACATCGGTGAGGAAATAGCCGCAAAGCATAGTAAACGCGACCAGAGCGAGCACACTCCAACGAAGTGTTTTGGAGTCACTCAATTTGTTTTTCAATTGTTCTGTCATTGTAATATTTAAACTCAGAAATTAGTAAAAGTGTTATTGCGAACAAAGGTAACTAAATCTGCCTTGTATGCCTAACAAAAAGATGCATTTTACGGCAAAAAATAAGCGAAGCTGCAAGTTTCGGTTTGAAATTGCAGCTTCGCTTATCGTTTCTTAAAAAGAATCTGTTGTTAGTTTGCCGGAGTAGCCGGAGTTTCTGTGGCAGGTGCTTCAACCGGAGCAGCAGCGTCTGTCTTCGGTGCAGTAGTACCTACGGGCAGGTTATAAGGGTTGGTCTGCTCTTCCTGCTGTGCCTGTTCCATAATGACATCTTGTGTTTTAGAAGAAGAAGTCGGAACGACATACGCAGTAGCAATGCTCATCACAACCATAAATGCAGCTAAGCCCCAAGTTGCTTTTTCCAGAAAGTCTGTAGTTTTGCGTACACCCATAATCTGGTTAGATGATGAGAACCCTGAAGCAAGACCACCGCCTTTTGAGTTCTGAATCAACACAATGAAGCACATCAGTATGGCTGCAATAACCATTAAGATAACTAATAATAAGTACATTTTGTTATTTTGATTTAGCGTTAATAATCAATTTCTCTAAAAATCTGATTTGGTCTGCAAAGTAAGCATTTTTTTTTGGATATTTCAAACTTAATTTTTTAATAATTTCAAGTGCCTTGGAATATCGATGCTGTTTGACGTATATTTTGGCCAATGTTTCGGTGAAACAGCTATCATCTTCATCTTCTTCATGATGCGTCTCGCTCTCTTCCTCTTCGGAGATAGCTTTATTTTCATCTGCCGGTTGCAAACGGATGGATGTTTCTTCTTCACTTCTTTCGATAAAGCCGTCAATCAATTCATGACCGCGAAGTTTGGGAGTTTCTTCCAGTTCCGGTGTATCGTCTTCTTGTAGCAAATAGGTGGTATAGTCCGTTGCATAGTCCAGGCTTGTCTGGGCTGAAACCTCTTCGGGCACGGTGGCCAGAAAAGCATCGATCAGGGAAAGCGTACGATCGAGGCTGGGCTCTTCCTCTAAAACTTCTGTTTCGGGAAGTGCGTTCTTTTTCCGAGGTTTCAAAATATATCGTTCACCCTCAATCAGATAAAACAGCTTCCGGCGATCAGCCACATGCAATATGGCTTTACGAAGCTCGGCACCGAAAGAGATATCGTGCAACAAATATAGATTTTTAAGATAGAGTAATCGCAGTGACTGAAAATAAGGATAGCGTGTGACAAGCGTTCGCAACTCGTACAAAGTATCTTTATTCAGCGTTTCCGGATGCTGAATCCATTGTTGTAAGTTAGCAGAAATCATTCTAATTACCAGTTTGCTACCGTTGCGTTAAATATTTGATCTGTAATCTCTTTAGTCATCTCCGCAATCAGTCCGTCCTGAACGGCTGTCAGCAACTCCCTCGAATCATAAACACGGAAAGCCGAGAACTGTTGCTCGAAGTCCTGTTCATGATTCGTATTGTTCACAAAACGAACATTCACTGTGATGGTCAGCTTGGTTTCAGAAGAGTATCCGTCGGCCGAAACAGCCTGGTTATACTGGTTATATCCGGTAATCTCTCCATCAATCTCGAGGTCGGCATTGTTATTCACCAGTTTCAGACGGGTCTGACGAAGGAAAATGTCTTTCAGGTCCTCGTTGAACTTAGTGCCTAACGGTGCATAAACATAGTCCGACTTAATAGGAAAGTCGGCAATAGAGATAGTCTTTACCTTATCGTAATTGATATTACCACCATTAAACTTATAAGAAACAGTACACGAAATTCCTACTACCAGTGTGAAAACCAGCAGTGAAATTCGCATTATCTTTTTATTCCAATCCATATTCTTTTATTTTTCGGTAAAGGGTACGCTCGGATATATTAAGATCCTTTGCCGCGCTTTTTCGCTTGCCATGATGCTTTTCAAGGGCTTTACGTATCATTTCTTTCTCGACTTCATCCAACGAAAGCGACTCTTCCACATACTCTTCGGTATCTTGTATGTCATCGTCATCGGGACAATTGGGCTTGACCGGATGAATGATGGCAGGCACTGAGGGCGTAGGGGCTACTACCGGAGCCGGCGTATAAAACGTACCGACATTGGAGGTTACCGCTCCGCGCTCGGACATGATTTCGTGTACAAGCTTTTTCAGTTCGGTCACATCTTGTCGCATGTCAAAAAGGACCTGATATAAGATTTCACGTTCACTTTCGAAGCTCTTCCCTGTCTTTACACCGAACAGGGCAGGCAATCGCTGCGTACTCTGAGCAGGCAGATAAGATTGCAAGATAGGGGCATTAATCTCACGGTTAGTCTCAATTATAGAGATTTGCTCCGTGATATTCTTCAACTGACGCACATTACCCGGCCAGGAATAAGACAGCAAAACCCGTTTGGCATCTTCGGTCAGCTGTATGGCGGGCATACGATACTTCTCTGCAAAGTCACTTGCAAACTTACGGAACAGTAACAGCACATCTTCTCCACGCTCCCGCAAAGGAGGGATCTGGATGGGCACCGTATTGAGACGATAGTATAAATCCTCACGGAAACGTCCCTCTGCAATGGCCTGGGTCAAATTGACATTGGTAGCAGCCACAATGCGGACATCCGTTTTCTGTACTTTGGAGGAGCCTACTTTTATAAACTCCCCACTCTCGAGTACACGAAGCAAACGTGCCTGCGTGGGCAAAGGCAATTCTCCGACTTCATCCAGAAAAATAGTTCCGCCATCGGCTTCACCAAAATAGCCCTTTCGCTCACCAATGGCTCCCGTAAAAGCCCCTTTTTCATGACCGAACAGTTCCGAATCGATGGTTCCTTCAGGAATAGCACCACAGTTGACAGCAATATACTGTCCATGCTTTCGGCGACTGTATTGGTGAATGATCTGAGGGAAACTTTCCTTACCGACACCACTCTCTCCGGTTATTAGCACGGACAAATCGGTAGGTGCCACCTGTATGGCAACATCTATCGCACGCGTCAAAGCTTCAGTGTTACCAATAATACCGAACCTTAGTTTTACCTGTTGTATTTCCGCTTTTGTCATATTCGCACTAAACTCCCTTCCTGATTAAATATCATCATCTACTGTATCGAGCTTCAGTTTATCACTGTCGTCTCGTTTCTCGTAATATTGTTTACGTAACGGATTGGCATGTGCTTCCTTCTCACGTTGGCGGTTACGGAATACGTCGATCGCTACATAAATAGCCTGACGGAATGAATCTTCGCAAGCAACGCCTTTTCCTGCAATATCATAGGCTGTGCCATGCGCGGGAGAAGTGCGTATCACCGGCAAACCCGCCGTGTAGTTCACACCTTCATCCATGGCCAATGCCTTGAAAGGAGCCAATCCCTGATCGTGGTACATGGCCAGTACTCCGTCAAAATGGGTAAAATTGCCCGATCCCATAAATCCGTCAGCCGGATAAGGGCCATAGCACAAGATTCCCTTGGCAGCCATTTCCTGAATAGCAGGAGAAATGATTTCCTGTTCTTCCGTACCGAGCAATCCGTCGTCTCCGGCATGCGGATTCAGTGCCAACACTGCGATGCGCGGCGCACCAATCCCGAAATCCTGTTTCAACGACCGGTTGAATATGGCAAGTTTCTCCTGAATCAGTTCCTTGGTTATTGAAGAGGCTATCTCGCGAACCGGAATATGTCCTGTTACCAAAGCTACCCGGAAATCCTCTTTCATCAGGATCATCAGTGATTTTGAACCATTCCCCAGACGTTGTTCGATATATTCCGTATGTCCGGGAAAAGCAAATCCTTCGGACTGAATCGTATGCTTATTGATAGGAGCCGTCACTATGACATCGATCAAGCCTTCCCTGAACTCCTCTATCGCCTTCTCAAGTGCTCCCAAAGCTGCTTTACCGGCTTCCGGATCGGGTTTTGAGAACTCTACTTTCACCTCGTCATCCGTACAGTTGACCACGCTCAGGCGATTGTGGGCAGCTTCTGCAGCGGTATTGACAATACTGAAGTTAGTAGGCAAATCGAGCGACTTGCGGTGATATGCAGCCACTTTCGGAGAGCCGTAAATGACCGGTGTACAGAGTTCCAACATGACGGGGTCGGCAAACGTTTTTAAAATGACTTCGTATCCTACCCCGTTTATGTCTCCCTGAGTGATGCCAATTTTTATTTTGTTATCTTCCATTTTGTTATTTGTTAGTTTTCTCCTCCTGCTCTATGCCCATCGGAATCTGTTCCTGCGCCTTCTCGGTAGGAAGTTGCAAAGTATACAGAGATGCTTCCAATCGGCGCATCAGGTCACGTTTCATTTTATCGGGTGAGTAAATAAATACTTCTGTAGTGATAATACGGTGGCTGGCTTTATCCAGACGGGTGTGCGAAACAAACGGGCCACCCATGAAATCGCCCTTTATGCGCCACAGTCCGCGTGCTTCCATTGTGTAATCTCCATGAATATCAATCGGACGAACCTCTACGGTAGACGAATCAGTCGCCATGTACATACCCTCTTTGGCACCCGGAATATTAGCCTTCATCACTGAATCTCGCTTATGGATAAAGAACTCTTTCGTAAAGGTATCCTTATCTGTATACGGGTAAGAGTAGATTACAAAGTTCTGGTCTCCGGTAGCGGCATTAGTACCTGCCCAGAAAAAGTCTTCTCCTGTCTTCGAACTGCTCAGTTCGGCCGGAAGCCAGATATCACTGTTGAACATGCTACCTACTTTCGTCGAAATATAGTCATTATGATTTTTCTCCAGGAAAGAGATCTGACGGTTCATTTCGGCACGGGTAAAGAAGTCTATAATCGGCTGTTTGTTCTCTTCGACAAACTTCTCAAACGATGCCTCGTCCGGAGCCTGAATAGTCAAAATCATCTGGGGAGATGCATATACATCCTTGGCATACTTGAATTTAGGTTGGGTATAAATGTCCTGTATATCTACGATAATAATGTTGCGCACCAACTTCAGGATCGCATCAAAATCTTTGGGAGAAGTAGACATGATCCTGAACGAACGTTCCGATTGCGGAAGTCCGGGCACATCTGTATCGAGCACATTGTACAAAGCTCTACCGGCAGGACGCTCCCACACAGGCTTCTCAACCACAACGAGGACTTCATAAGCACGTCCGCTGGAAGTTGGAGTAAACACACTTTTCTTGCCGCTTTTACAAGAAAACAACACTACTGCTACAAGAGCCATACTGAGGTAAAACAGGTACTTTTTCATATGCATCAATTTTAATGTTTTCACAAATCTACGAAATGGTCGTATACTTTCATCCAATGTGCTGATAATTTATATTAATTCTTGTTACTCTCCTCCTGTTTAGCCGTCGATAACATCCCGCAAGCGGCAAAAATATCTTCTCCCCGGGAAGCTCGAATGGTAGTGAACAGTCCATGTGAGGTCAGGTAGTCACGAAATGACGTCATAGTCTCCATACCGGCACCCTCGAGGTCTACCCCGGGAATGGCATGAAACCGGATTAAGTTCACCCGGCAGTCAAGCCCACGCAGCAATTTCAACAGCTCCTTAGCATAAATCAGCGAATCATTGACGCCCTTAAAAACAATGTATTCAAACGAAAGTCTGCGCTGTTTACTAAAATCATAGTTTTTTAACAGATCGACCATTTCTTTAATCGAGAAAGCCCTTTCGGCCGGCATCAGCTCAGAACGTTGTGAAGGAAAAGGAGAATGCAGGCTGATAGCCAGATGGCATTCGCTTTCTTCAATAAAGCGTTGAAGTCCTTTCCGCAATCCTACAGACGACAAAGTAATACGCTTGGGGCTCCATCCGTATCCATACGAAGCGGTCAGGATATGCAGTGCTTTTAATACTTCATCCAAATTATCGAGAGGCTCGCCCATCCCCATCATCACGACATTAGTCAACTTATCCCGCTCTGGCAATGCTGCGATTTGATTCAAGATCTGATTGGCTGTCAGACTTGCGGTAAATCCTTGTTTACCCGTCATGCAGAACTTACAGTTCATTTTACAGCCTACCTGAGAAGACACGCACAATGTCGCCCGATCCTCGTCCGGAATATACACCGCTTCAACAAAATGATTGTCACTCACCTGATAAAGATACTTCACCGTACCATCTACGGAACGCATCTCATCAACAGGCGCGGATATCCCCAAATCATACTCTCCCTTGAGCAACTCTCTATGCTTCAACGACAGATTGGTCATTTCATCAATAGAAGTCACTTTTTTATCGTATAACCAGGAAGCGATCTGTTTGGCTGCAAAAGCAGGCATCCCCAAATCTTTGGTGACAGATTGCAATTCGGTAAGGGTCATTCCTAAAAGCGGATATTTGGGCATATTTACTACAAATATTTATTTATTCATGCAAATGTAAGGAATAAAAGTCGATTTTAAAAAAGAGAAGGGACAAAAGTTAATAGGAAGAGGGAAAGAGATAGCAAAAAGAAAGGCCGTTCCGTGCGGAACAGCCTTTCGTATATTAAAACGACGTTATCTAAAAAACAAATCCGTTTTTAGAAGAACAGGTATCGTTTATCTTTTACATCGCCTTTCAGATAAAGATCGTTCATAAAACGACTTGCCAGACGGGCATGCATGTTTTCCAATGTAGCCTCTTCTGATTGGGCATCGAATGTTTCGTTCAGCTTATCTTTGGCATATACCTGCAACACAAACACACCGCCATTACCCTTGATAGGAGCGCTCAGCTTATTGATATCCGAAACCGAAGCGTATGCGCCTACCAGCGGCTCACTACTACGCAAAGCGGCTACATAAGCAGGCGCTGCAAATGTTACGTGTTTTACAGAATCACTTACTGCATTGGCCATCGATGTGTACTGGGCAATTGTAGTTGCATTGGCAGCCTTCATGTCGGCCATGATCTTCTCAGCTTTCTTATCACGAATGATTTCAGCTCTCAACTGATCCTGAACCTGGGCCAAAGGACGATAACCTTCTTCGATCACGCTAACCAGGCCAACAACCAACATGCGGTCGCTTTCGCCACATTCATATAAACCGGAAACTTCACCCGGTTTTGCAGCAAAGGCCCATTTCAGTGCTTCTTTAGTCCCTCTGATACCACCGATTCCGTGTTCTGAGCTATACAGATCATTTCTTTCGAGCAATTTATAGCCTGATTCTTCAGCATTGGCCGCAACCTTGTCTACTGTCGGGTTAGCTGCAATAAACTGGCTGAATTCATTATAAGCTTTATTATAAGTTTCTTTGCTGAACTCAACCGCACGCTTGATAACGGCAACTTTATATTTATCTTTCACAGCTTTCTTATCAGTCACCTGCAAAATGATATTGCCTTGTCCCAATGCTACGTTAGAGAGTTCGTTTACTCCCAGATTGTTGATAGTGCTGATAAATTTCAAGTTATCGCCATCAACCTGTGCATTTTCGTAGTTAGCAGACGAAATCCAGTTGGATTCACCTGTTTGTCCGTACTTCTTAGCCAAAGCCGTAAAGTCGGCCCCACCCTTAATAGCAGTATAGATGCTGTCAGCCAAAGCTTTTGTTTTAGCAGCGTCTTCTGTGTAAACCTGAATCTGACGGAACTGTACAGAATCGGCAGCAGCCACTTTAGACAACACCTTGAACGAATTGATAGTATTGTCGCCTGCATTGTAGTAAGGGCCATATACTTGTCCAATCGAAGCTGAATCCATGCGTGCAACTACATCTGACGGGAAAGCTTTCTTGGTATAGTACAAATCAACATACGGATATTCCGATCCGGTAGAACGGATGAAAGTAGTATAATCACCATTGGCAGTAGCCAGTTGGTTTGTATAATCAGTCACTTCTTGCTGGATAGCAGCTCTGTCTTCTGCACTGGCTGTCACCTGTACATCGATGTATTTGATGTTGCGTGTTTCAACATATTGTTTGAACTGTTCTTTCTTCTTGTTATAGAGATCTTTCAGTTCAGACTCTTTCACTGTGATAGTAGAGTCTACAATAGAAGAATAAGGAACAGCAGCCAACAGAACATCCGACTGGTTTACTCTTGCGTCGAATGCATCCTGTGCTTCAACCGGATTAGAGAAAAGAGCTTTAGTCACCAGTGCCTGGTATTTTTCCGCCAAACGGCTCTGGATCAGTGTCTTTTCTACAAATGACCAAAGTTTGTGCATTCCTTCATAGTATTCCACATATTGAGACGGCATCTTGGTCTTGTCCATTTTAGAGTAGTCAGCCAAGAATTTCTTCAACATATCTTTATCGAAAGCGCCCGTTTGAGGATTGCGGAACGGGGTCTGCTGCAGCAACGGATTCACACCTTCGTTAATGATTGATTGAATTTCAGCCTTCGAAACAGTAATACCGAGCTTCTTCGCTTCTTTTTCAATCAGTTTATTGTTCACATAGCTACGCCATACTTCGTCTTTCACCTGATTGGTCTGTTCATCATTCAATGAACTCATTCCGCTTGAGAACTTGATAACCTCGGTATATTCTTCTACCATGTTCTGGTAGTCCTGAGCAGAAAGAGTTTCTCCATTGACTTCGCCTACATCATGCGATTGGTGTGGCTGGAGAACTTTCCAGGCATCGCCCGCAATGAAAGCAAACAAAGCCAAACCAATAACGATCACCAACAGGGGTCCTTTGGATCTAATGTTTTGTAATGTTGCCATTTTGATTAATACGATTTATTTGTTATTATTATTTTCTTCATCTTTGGTTTTAGCGCACGAAGATACAAAAAATGCTAATATGCATCTATTTATTAGCTAAAAAATTACAGCTATCGATCATTATTCCATTACTTTCAGTCGAACAAGTTCGATTTTCGTTGCTGTAACCTTAATTATCTTAAACTGATATTTACCGACAGAGACCAATTCGTGCAATTTCGGAAAGCTCTGGTATTGATTCAAGATTAATCCTCCCACCGTTAGATAGTCATCGGATTCGGGAAGCTCCAGATTAAAAGTTTCGTTTACTTTTTCTATTTCCAAACGGGCCGAAAGCACGTATTCATGCTCACCGATCTGCTTACAAATATAGGAAGTGTTGTCGTGTTCGTCTTCGATGTCACCAAAAATTTCTTCAACAAGGTCTTCAAGGCTGACAATGCCCGAAGTTCCTCCAAATTCATCCACTACCACGGCAATGGTCTTTTTCTGTTGCATAAACAGCTTCATCAGTTTATGGGCCGCCATCGTTTCAGGCACAATGGGAACTTCTTTCACATGATCGCGCCAATCTTTCGGGCTACGAAACATTTCGGACGAATGAATGTATCCCACCACATTATCTATATTACCATCGTAGACAATTATTTTTGATATACCGGACTCAACAAACCGGCCTTTAAGTTCTTCAAGGGATGTATCCAGCGCAACAGCTACCACTTCTGTCCGTGGAACGATGCAGTCGCGTATCTTGACCGCCGAGAAGTCGAGTGCATTCTGAAAGATTTTCACTTCCGTGTCCAGAGTTTCCTCACTTTCGGCATTGTCTATACTCGACTGGACAAAATAATCCAGATCTACCTTACCAAAGGCTTTCGCAGAGGCTTCCTTGTTCACTTTCATCCCAAACAGGCGAAGAAAGAGGTAAGAGACTCCCGACGAAAATTTAGATATAGGATAGAGAACAACATAACAGATGAAAAGAGGAACTGCACAGACATTCAGGGCCAGATTGGGATTGATCTTAAAAAGCGTTTTGGGCAGAAACTCTCCTGTCACCAAGATGATCAGTGTGGAGATCACGGTCTGTACCAATACCATTACAAAATGATTGGTGATCCATCCGGCCAGCAAATTGTCGCCGATAATCTGTGCCATCAATATACCATAGATAACCAGAGCGATGTTATTCCCGACCAGCATGGTCGAAATAAAATCATTGGGATTCCGGAAGAATAGCGAAAGGATACGCGATGATACCCCTCCTTTCCGGTTCATTTCAAAACGAAGTTTGTCTACCGAAACAAAAGCAATCTCCATTCCCGAAAAGAAAGCAGAAAATGCCATCGTAATCAACAGGTAAATAATGATGCTCATAGTTAGTTTACAGAATCTGTTTTTGCCTTTTCGGCATCTTCATCGATATATACTATACCGGATATGTTATGAACAACCGGCTTCATAAACTGATCGTCTGACTCAAAGCCATATCCGGTCATAATCTGATCCGGTTTTTCCATCCGGACAAACTTATCGGTATACACTTTCTTGGTGGCTTCATTCCAATATAACAACTCGGTGGTCACATGATCGCCCTTCAGACTCTTAATATCTACATTTCCAATAAGTTTCCAAAGCCGGTCACGATCATAATAATAAGCCGTATCCGCCTTTATACTCGCATCTATATGAAAGAGTGAATCGAACTGTTCCAGATAAATGCCCTTCTCAAAAGCCCAATACGAGGGTTTCTTCTTATCAAAGATCAACCATTCTTCAGTGTTGACCCGGTAACGTGTGACACCGGAATCGGATATAAGGGTCGTTACCCCTCGTGTATCCATAACAGGCAGTGAATCCCGCTCGGTAATGGCATCGGCCATCGCCTTATTTCTCCCGCCACAGGAAGAAAATAAAAGAAGCATAACAATTGCCCCGAAGACAATTGTTATGCTCAAACTTTTATTTAATAAACTGTTACTTTGTTGTCGCAACATAGATTTATCTGATCGTTGTAGACTCTCCAATCCAACCACCGATAGTGATGCGGTCGCCGGCTTTGTAGCCCAACATAAACAAGTCTTTAGCCTGCGGAGTATAAGCGGAATATCTGCTGATCATTTTGTTAACTTCTTCTGTTACACTCGGATCTACAGATTTAGCTTTCTGCAATTTGTCGATAACAGCAAAATAAGTACACTTGTTCAAAGCCGATTCATCACTCCAGTTAGGACTCATAGCATACAAGTTGGCGATAAGGATATAAGGAGCACCATAGTTTTCATTGAAGCTGATTGCTTTCTGAGCATAAGATCTTGCCTGAGACAATTTCTTGGCAGTAGTCAAAACACTGGCAGCAGCATAAGCCTTTTCTGCTTTCTTTGCATTGTCTGTCTCGAGGTTGATCGCTTCGTCAAAGAACTTCACAGAACCATCGATATCCCCTTTCTTATAGGCCTGGTATGCACATCCGGTAGCAGCCTCAGCCGAAGGCTCAATCTTGTATACATAGAATGAAGCCTGCTGATAAGCGTCACTATCCGTACACTTCATCATCTTCATAATACTGATGACTTTCTTCAAATAATTCAAATCAGTCTGATTGGTTTCTACTTTAGGTCCATAGATACCTTGCAGTGATTCACAATCGGCAGTACCGCTGTTAATGAACAGAGCTACCAGATTATCTTTGATACCTCCGAAAGCTTTCTTCACACTCTCTTTGTCAGCAGCAGCTATAGCATCGTCTGCATATTCGGATGCAGCCAGATAGTCCTGAATAAACTGCTCTTTGTGAGCCGGATCTTCCTTCAGTTTATCGTGAGACATCTGCAAGAAATAGAACAATGTAGCAGCTGCAGACTCAGCTTTCGCAGCGTCCACCGATTTTTTCAACCAATCATAAGCTTGATTTACATCCACCTTCGGAGCAAATGCAATATAATCGACAGCTTTAATGCCCAGTGCTTCATCTTCCGACGATACTTTTACACCTTTTCCCAAGAATTCCTGAGTATACTTCATACGCAAATCGTGCGTATTCATCAACTCATCAAAATACTTTTTGTATTCTGCAGAGTTTCTGTCTTTGATCTGCCCCAGCAACCCTTTCAGAATTTTATAACCGTCTGTGAAGGTATAGAAACGAAGAGTCGGGCAGTTCTCCAAAACAGCTTTCCACGGAGTATAAGCATCTTTAAAGTTACCAGCTTTCACTGCTTCGTGAGAAATACTACTGTTCGAATTACAATTAGCGTCGTCCTGTGCTACCACAGTTGTTGCTCCCGCCGAAAGAAACAACACAGCCACAAGCGTTTTAATTTTCATTGTATCTAAATTTTAGTTGTTATATAATACCGTCTATTCTCTCTATTATTTAACTTTACGTTTGAAGAACCAGCCTTCATTGAACGTGATTCCAATGCTCAAACGCAATGTATTTTCATCTACCATACCGGCTTTCAGACCATGTACTTTAATATATTGAGCCGAAACGTTGATTAGCGAGCGTGAACCCGGAAGAGGTAATCCCAAACCGGCCGTTACTCCATACTCACGAGAGGCTCTCTCCCCTCTTATTTTATAGTAAGGTTCCGAATAATATCCTCCGACGCGGTATTTGATATGCGCCAGATAACTACGCGAGAAACGACTCGGCATATACTCGGCACCCACTGAAATTTTCATCGCATCACAAAAAGCATTCGGCTGATTCATATAGGTCACGTCGCCCCACTTCTGCAAATTAAAATCAGCTCCCACGATCAGACGTTTGTCATACTCGTACGTAAGTCCCACCCCAAAGCTATTGGGCATTCCAAAGGTAGCCACCGTATCGACCGTATTCGTAGTGACGGCCTGCGTGCTGTTGGAGTTCGTAAGCGTCGATCTTTGTACATAAGCTTCGTTATGCAAATCTTTTTTAGGCGAGAACACTACACCTAATGTAACCGCATGCTTCCTACCCAGCTGCTGTGTGTATTGCGCGCCGAAGTCCAGCTTATAATCGCGCACGGACAAATAGTCTACATGCTGAAAAGCGAAAGCGTTGTCATTATAAGGAAAAGTAATACGCGCCTGACGCGTGATCTCCCCCCAGAAGTACGATACGTTGGCACCGACTGAAAGGTTTTTCAGCACCTTTACTCCCAGACCTACGTAAAGCTGATGCAAGCCTCCGTCTCCGGCAAATGAAGTGACGCTCCGCGCTTCTTCCGACGCAACGTCGTTGTTCGCCTTGGCCATATTATAGCCTACACTCGAGTAGGGCAGCAGACCGATACTCATGGCCACGCGCTGGTGTAGACGAAACTGCATCGCTATGTAGTCAAAACTTGAATTTTTCGCATTCAACTTGGTGCCTTCACTACTAAAGTTTGTATTTTGCATCGAAAACCCTCCGTCAAAAAGAAAGGTCAACGAATCAATAGCCGTATAAGAAGCAGGATTCAACGGATTGATATGTGATCCATCGCGCAATCCGTAAGCGATCCCTCCCATTGCTTTACTGTTTGCAAATGACTGATCAGCCAACTGACCATAGCCATATCGTGTATAAGGAGAGTTTGTATTATTTTGAGCGATTGCCACTCCGGGTAATAATATCGTGAGCAGAAGCGCACAAAGTGTCTGTTTATATCCTACCATTATTATAGTTTAATATTCTATTTAATCCTTTCAACACTAAAAATCTATCTGCAAAGATGACACTTTTTAATTTCGTATCAAAAGAAAAATCATCTCCGCCCGTTAAAAAAACCAAAAGTTCAGGATATTTATGCTTCATAGCCGTAATATACCCTGTAATTTCGTATTCTATCCCTTTCTTTACACCTGCACGAATAGCAGTTTCAGTATCTTTTCCCATATCCGGCATGCATCCTTCGGCATGAACCAACGGCAAACGTCCGGTAAATTGATGGAGTGCTTTCAGCCGCATCCAGAGTCCGGGCGAAATATTGCCCCCATGATACTGTCCCAAAGAATCAACAAATTCGTAAGTGATGCAAGTACCCGCATCAATCACCAAAATGTCTTTACCCGGAAACTGATCATGGGCCGCCACCACGGCAGCCATCCGGTCATAACCGAGAGTTTCGGGGGTTTCATACAAGTTTATTACCGGAAGCGGCGTATGGCTGTCTAACCATAAGACGGGGACAGGAAGCTTGTTCAACTGAGCCAGCACACACTCGTTTAAGTCTATAACCGTAGCAACAATTGCTTTCCGAACATCATACTTATTACAAACAGCCTCCAAGGAATCCAGGGACTGATTAGAGTCGTAAACAACTTCTACCATAGAAGTCCGGTCGAAAAGCGCTACTTTGGCTACTGTATTTCCAATATCGATAATTAAGTTCACTTTCTCTCTGTTTGAGGGCGCAAAGATAAGAGATAAAATTTATTCAAATACCGAAATAGCGAATAAAAAAGCAGCGGCATAGAGAGAAAAATAAAAAAAACGTCCAGACAGCCGATTCGGTAAAACTACTTTCCTCTCCCGGAATCTTCGCTGGAAAAGTGCGGAAAAGAGAGCCGGAAGGCATAAACAAAAACAAGCAGAAAATCCAAAAACCAGCAACGAGTTTTCATTACTGATTAATAAGCATATAGAGACAAAAAAACAGAATATCCCCCAATAGCCTACAATACAAAACAAAACAGAATACAACAAGAAGAATGGACGGAAGCTCAAAAAACTGTTGCTGCCGCTGACGACAGTCTCCCCAAAACGCACCCCGAGGAAACGCGTCACGAACAAATCGAAGTCCGGCTATTCACAAACCGCAGCCCGGCAGCCGAAGGCCTGCAGCCCGACGCTCGGGGAAGCACAACCCCTGCGCTCAGGAACAAATTGCCCCGCGATTGACGAAAAGAGACAAATAAATTCATTGAACCGGCCATTTTATTCCCACAAAAGCAGTATCTTTGCCACATGAACTCAAAGTTGCGACATTTACTCCTGATTGTTTTTTCAATCTTCCCGATTCTGACATGGGGAACGGAAAGTCTGTCCACCGCTGATTCCATCCGGATCAGCCTGTTGACATGCGCTCCGGGTGAAGAAATCTATTCGCTCTTCGGGCACACGGCTATCCGTTACGAAGAACCGGCACGAGGCATCGACCGGGTATACAATTATGGCTTGTTCAGTTTCAACACCCCCAACTTCATCCTGCGTTTCGCACTCGGCAAGACCGATTATCAATTGGGGGTGGAAGATTACCGCCGTTTTGCCGCCGAATACGAATACTTCGGACGCAGTGTATGGCAGCAGACGCTCAATCTGACAGCCGAAGAACAACAACAGTTAATCACCCTTCTGGAAGAAAATTACCGTCCGGAAAACCGGATATACCGCTATAACTTTTTCTACGACAACTGCGCTACCCGTCCACGGGACAAGGTGGAAGAGAGTCTGCAAAAAAGCGGTAGCCAATTGCTCTTCAGCAATGCACACACCGAAAATGGCGAAACGAAATCTTATCGGGATATTGTCCATCAATACACGAAAGGACATCCTTGGGCACAATTCGGAATCGATTTCTGCATAGGCAGCCAGGCCGACCGCCCCATCAACGATAGACAAATGATGTTCGCTCCGTTTTATCTGATGGATGCTTTTGCCGGAGCACGCATAGCCAACACTTCAGACAACAAAGCACTGGTGGCTTCCACTCAAAAAATTATTGACTGTGAACCGGATGTATCCGGCTCCACAGAAAATGATATCTGGAATATGCTGACCCCCATCCGATTGTCCCTTCTTGTGTTTATCGCAATCGGAATGGCTACCGTCTATGGTCTACGCAAGAAAAAGAGTCTTTGGGGACTGGATATCTCAGTATTTGCGGCAGCGGGCATCGCAGGATGCATCATTGCTTTCCTTGCTCTTTTCTCCGAACACCCCACGGTAGGCTCCAATTACTTGCTGTTTGTCTTCCATCCGGGGCATCTGCTCTGCCTCCCTTTCTTTATAAACGACGAACGAAAGCGACGCAAAAGCAGCTATCATCTACTGAACTGCATTGTTTTAACACTTTTTATAGTGCTTTTTCCGGTAATACCACAAAATTTCGACTTAGCAGTATTACCTTTGGCACTCTGTTTGCTAATACGTTCTGCAAGCAATCTTATTCTGACATACAAAAAAGCTAAATGAAAGGACTATTAACCTCCATACTGACCGTACTTACCTTTACCGGACTGCAAGCCCAGCCACTTCCATCTACCCCGAAATTAGTGGTAGGTCTCACCATAGACCAGTTACGTACGGACTATCTCGAAGCTTTTTCAACACTGTATGGCGACAGGGGATTCAGAAGGCTCTGGAAAGAAGGACGTGTGTTCCGGAATGCCGAATATACTTTCAGCGGCACGGACCGCGCATCAGCCATAGCCGCTATTTATACAGGCACCACTCCTTCGGTCAACGGCATTATCGGCAAACGATGGATGGATGTATCGACACTGCGCACTGTGAGTTGCGTAGACGACCCCGCTTTCATGGGCAATTATACAAACGAAAGCTCTTCGCCTTCCCATCTCCTGACCTCTACGATAGCCGATGAGCTGAAGATAGCCACCCGTAACGAGGGATTGGTATATGCCATCGCTCCATTCCGCGACGCTGCCATTCTTGCAGCAGGACATGCCGGAAATGGCGCATTCTGGCTCAACAACACAACCGGAAAATGGTGTGGAACGACCTATTATAGCGAGTTTCCATGGTGGGTAAGCCAGTATAACGACCGGAATGCCATCGACTTCCGCATTGCCGATATGACATGGACTCCTGTCCATCCGGTACAAAGCTACAGTTTCCTTCCCGAATGGAGAGATGCTGCTTTTAAATACAAATTTGACGACGATCGTGTCAATAAATACAAACGACTGATTACAAGCCCTTTTATCAACGATGAAATCAATACGCTGACAGAAGAACTGCTGGATAAGAGCACAATGGGCAAAGATCATGTCCCCGACATGCTGGCACTGACCTACTATGCAGGCAACTACGCCCATAAGAGCGTACAGGAATGTGCCATGGAGATGCAGGATACATACGTACGACTCGATCGGAGCATCGCCTCTTTACTGGACATCATTGACAAGAAAGTGGGTCTGCAGAATGTTGTTTTCTTTATTACCTCCACCGGATATACCGATACCGAATCACCCGACTTGGGACTCTACCGGGTTCCGACCGGCGAATTTCACCTGAACCGCTGCGCAGCCTTGCTGAACATGTATCTGATGGCTACCTACGGGCAGGGACAGTATGTGGAAGCGTACTACGATCAGCAGATTTATCTGAATCACAAACTGATCGAAGAAAAACAACTGAATCTGGCGGATATACAGGAAAAAGCCGCCGAATTTCTGATCCAATTCAGCGGAGTGAATGAAGTATATTCCGGCAAACGCCTGTTATTGGGGTCCTGGACACCGGACATCTCGATGATACGCAACAGTTTCCACCGTAAACGCTCGGGCGACCTGCTGATTGACGTATTGCCGGGCTGGAGTATCGTCAACGAAAATACATCCGACCATAAGGTGGTGCGGAAAGCGCATATTCCGTCTCCCCTTATTTTTATGGGCAGCGGCGTAAAACCAGCCGTAATCAACACGCCCGTAACCATTGACCACATAGCTCCCACCGTAGCTCACATATTGAGAATACGATCTCCCAATGCCTGTTCGGCAACTCCGATTACCGACATCCGGTAATACTTTCCGCACAAAAAACAAGGTGCAAAGCGCAAATAAATCAGCATTTTAATGTAACTTTGCGCAGTTAAATCAATTTAGTAAATAATAAACATAAATAATAGATAATGGGATTTAATGAATTTTTAAGCTCGATTTTCGGAAACAAATCCACACGAGACATGAAAGAAATCCAACCCTGGGTAGACAAGATCAAAGCCGCTTACCCGGAGGTTGCTAAGCTTGACAATGACGGCCTCCGTGCAAAAACAGAGGAACTTAAAGAATACATCCGTAACTCGGCAAGTAAAGAACGCGCCAAGGCCGATGAACTCAGAGCCGGCATCGAAAATGTAGAGCTGGAAGACCGCGAAGAGGTATTTGCTCAGATCGACAAAATCGAAAAAGAAATATTGGAAATATATGAAAAAGCACTCGATGAAGTATTACCGGTTGCTTTCTCTATTGTAAAAGAATCGGCCAAGCGTTTCTCTGAAAACGAAGAAATAGTGGTGACGGCCACTGACTTTGACCGGACATTGGCAGCAACCAAGGACTTTGTCCGCATCGAAGGTGACAAAGCCATCTGGCAAAACCATTGGAACGCCGGCGGCAACGACACGGTGTGGAACATGGTTCACTATGACGTACAGTTGTTCGGTGGCGTGGTACTGCACAAAGGTAAAATTGCCGAAATGGCAACAGGTGAAGGTAAAACCTTGGTGGCTACCCTCCCCGTATTCCTGAATGCACTGACCGGAAACGGCGTACACGTAGTAACCGTGAACGACTACCTGGCAAAACGTGACTCCGAATGGATGGGACCGCTTTACATGTTCCACGGACTCAGCGTAGACTGCATCGACCGTCATCAGCCTAATTCCGACGCACGCCGCCAGGCCTATCTGGCAGATATCACATTCGGAACGAACAATGAATTTGGTTTCGACTACTTGCGTGATAACATGGCCATCAGCCCGAAGGACCTGGTACAGCGCCAGCACAATTATGCTATCGTCGACGAGGTGGACTCAGTATTGATCGATGATGCCCGTACTCCGTTGATTATCTCCGGTCCGGTGCCTAAAGGCGAAGACCAACTTTTTGATCAACTCCGCCCATTGGTAGAGCGACTCGTGGAAGCACAAAAAGTATTAGCAACCAAATACCTCTCAGAAGCCAAGAAACTTATCAACTCGGACGATAAGAAAGAGGTGGAAGAAGGATTCCTTGCGTTGTTCCGCAGCCACAAGGCACTGCCTAAAAACAAGGCGTTGATTAAATTCCTCAGTGAACAGGGTATCAAAGCCGGTATGCTGAAGACGGAAGAGGTCTATATGGAACAAAACAACAAGCGCATGCACGAAGCAACAGATCCATTGTACTTCGTTATTGATGAAAAGCTGAACAGCGTAGACCTGACAGACAAAGGTGTCGATCTGATCACAGGCAACTCGGAAGATCCGACTCTATTCGTTTTGCCGGACATTGCCGCCCAACTTTCCGAACTGGAAAATGAACATGGATTGAGCGACGAACAAAAGCTTGAAAAGAAAGATGCCTTATTGACCAATTATGCCATCAAGTCAGAACGCGTACACACCATCAACCAGTTGTTGAAGGCATATACCATGTTTGAGAAAGACGATGAATATGTAGTGATCGACGGACAGGTGAAGATTGTTGACGAGCAAACAGGACGTATCATGGAAGGCCGCCGTTACTCGGACGGACTGCACCAGGCCATCGAAGCCAAAGAAGGTGTGAAAGTGGAAGCTGCCACACAGACATTTGCTACCATCACGCTGCAGAACTACTTCCGCATGTACCACAAACTCTCGGGTATGACCGGTACGGCCGAAACAGAAGCCGGTGAGTTGTGGGACATCTACAAACTGGATGTAGTAGTGATTCCGACCAACCGCCCAATAGCCCGTAAGGATATGAACGACCGCGTTTACAAGACGAAACGTGAAAAATATAAAGCCGTAATCGAAGAGATTGAACAGTTGGTTCAAGCAGGACGCCCGGTATTGGTGGGTACTACTTCGGTAGAAATTTCCGAGATGCTGAGCAAAATGCTGACAATGCGCAAGATCGAACACAACGTGCTGAATGCGAAACTCCACCAGAAGGAAGCAGACATTGTTGCCAAGGCCGGTTTGAGCGGTACAGTTACTATTGCTACCAACATGGCGGGCCGTGGAACGGACATCAAACTGAGCCCCGAAGTAAAAGCGGCAGGCGGTCTGGCAATCATCGGTACCGAACGTCACGAGTCACGTCGTGTAGACCGTCAGTTGCGTGGTCGTGCAGGACGTCAGGGTGACCCGGGTTCATCTGTATTCTTCGTTTCACTGGAAGATGACCTGATGCGTCTCTTCTCTTCTGACCGCATCGCCAGCGTGATGGATAAACTGGGATTCCAGGAAGGTGAAATGATCGAACATAAAATGATTTCAAACTCTATCGAACGTGCACAGAAGAAAGTAGAAGAAAACAACTTCGGTATCCGTAAACGTCTGTTGGAATATGACGATGTGATGAACAAACAGCGTACGGTGGTTTACACCAAACGCCGCCATGCCCTTATGGGTGAGCGTATCGGAATGGATATCGTCAATATGATCTGGGACCGTTGCGCGGCCGCAATCGAAAACAATGCAGACTACGAAGAATGTAAACTGGACTTGCTCCAAACACTCGCAATGGAGGCTCCTTTCACAGAAGAGGAGTTCCGCAACGAGAAAAAGGACAAACTGGCAGACAAAACATTCGATGTGGCAATGGCTAACTTCAAGCGCAAGACAGAACGTCTGGCACAAATAGCCAACCCTGTCATCAAACAGGTGTACGAGAATCAAGGGCACATGTACGAAAACATCCTGATTCCGATTACAGACGGAAAACGCATGTATAACATCTCTTGCAACCTGAAAGCGGCTTACGAAAGTGAATCGAAAGAAGTAGTGAAATCATTTGAAAAATCAATTCTTCTTCATGTCATTGACGAATCCTGGAAAGAAAACTTACGCGAACTGGATGAACTGAAACACTCGGTGCAGAACGCAAGTTATGAACAGAAAGACCCGCTGTTGATCTACAAACTGGAATCTGTGACTCTGTTTGACAACATGGTAAACAAGATCAATAACCAGACAGTGTCTATCCTGATGCGCGGTCAGATTCCCGTAGCCGAGCCTACAGAGGAACAGCAAGAAGCAGCCAGACGCGTAGAAGTACGTCAGGCAGCTCCTGAGCAACGCCAGGACATGAGCAAATATCGCGAACAAAAACAAGACCTGAATGATCCGAATCAGCAGGCCGCTGCCCAGCAGGATACTCGCGAAGCCGTAAAACGCGAACCGATCCGCGCTGAAAAGACAGTGGGGCGCAATGATCCTTGTCCGTGCGGAAGTGGAAAGAAGTACAAAAACTGCCACGGACGGAACAGTTAAGTAACAAAGAACTTACAACTCCTTAATAAAAGCCTCGAACGGTTAAAAACTGTTCGAGGCTTTTCTATATTCAACCAAAATCGTATTTTTGTTCTTTTAGAAAAGTAAAAAAACAGGCTATGACAAAATATCCGTATATACTGTTCGTATTGCTCCTCGCGTCTTTCAGTTCCTGCCAGACTGTTGAGCAACTTTCCATCGATTATATGCTCCCCGCAGAGATCAGTTTTCCTAACGAACTGAAACGAGTGGCAGTCGTAAACAATGTGAGCGACACTCCGGATAACACCTTACCACCCAAGGATAATACAATAAAAAATAAGAATGAACTCAGCCGTGCAGTAGCCTATCACGAGGGACAACCCGCACTCACTACCGAAGCATTGGCCAAAGCTATTGCCGAACAGAACTATTTCAATGAAGTCGTAATCTGCGATTCGGCCCTGCGTGCACGTGATTTCACACCCCGTGAATCGACTCTCAGCCAAGAGGAAGTTCAGACCTTGGCACAGTTTCTGGACGTGGATTGCATCATCTCACTGGAAAACCTGCAGATGAAATCGACACGGGTTCTCAGTTACATCCCCGAATGGAACACTTATTACGGCACATTGGATACGAAGGTTTACCCAACGCTGAAAATCTATCTGCCGGGACGAAAAAGCCCGATGGTAACCATCAATACCCATGACAGTATTTTTTGGGAAGAATATGGAAATACCGAAGGGTTTGTCCGCTCACGCCTGCCGGATGAAAGACAAATGATACGCGAAGCTTCTGAATTTGCCGGTTCCGTGCCGGTAAACAGAATATTACCTTATTGGAAAACGGCCAATCGATATTATTTCATCAATGGCTCTGTAGCTATGCGCGATGCTGCCGTTTATGTGAAAGAAAACGAATGGGAAAAAGCATCCAAACTGTGGGAACAGGCTTTTAAAGCAGCCAAGAACGACAAAAAGAAAATGCGTGCAGCCTTCAACTTGGCTCTATATTACGAGATGAAAGACAGTGTGGAAGAAGCACACAAATGGGCTGTCACTGCACAGGAACTGGCCCGTAAAATAGACAAAATCGACACGTTGAAGAGAAACGATATAGACTTGAGCGAAATCCCCAACTACTACCTGACCAGCCTTTATGTGAATGAATTAAAGGAAAGGAGCAACGGATTGGGCAAATTAAAAGGCCAAATGAGTAGATTTAATGAGGATTTTTAAAGAAATCATGCAAGGGTTCTTATTTTTTTTATACCTTTGAGCTAAATAAAAAGAGCTAAAAGATATGAAACTTAGTCAGCAATCACAAGCCATTATCGAATCTGCGATTCAAAAAGCAATCAACAAATATACCTGTGGATGCGAACAGACCATCGTCACAGATATCCATATTCAACCGAATCAGAATTCCGGTGAACTCTTTATCTATGACGATGAAGATGAAGAACTATCCAGTGTAACCATCGATGAATGGACAGCCTACGAAGGGGACGACTTTTACGAAGATGCTGAAAGAATTTTCCGTACCGTGCTTTGCCGCATGAAAGAGAACGGGAGCTTCGATAAGTTAACCATCCTCAAACCCTACTCCTTTGTGTTGGTAGATGAAGACAAAGAGACGATCTCAGAGCTTCTGCTTGTAGATGACGACACACTGTTGGTGAACGATGAACTATTGAAGGGACTGGACAAAGAATTGGACGACTTCCTGAAAGACCTGTTGGAGAAATAATCCTCTTTTTTTCATTATATAGTAAAAGAGGCCATCCGAATGATTCGGATAGCCTCTTTTTGATATACAGTTTGTATAATCAAAATCTCGTCACTTTGTCGGAGTGAGCTTTCAGATACTCAAAACGATTGATCAGTTCACCCAACTTTTTAGGATACTTCTCGGCCAGATTCTTTTGTTGACCGATGTCTGACTTCAAGTTATACAACTTATAACCGTAACCCAAACCGATGAAGTCACCGTCTTCCTTGCTATAAGGATTGTAATATGGAGGAATCAGCGCCCAATCTCCCTGACGATAGGCATAATTGAACATTCCCTCAATAACCAACTCTTTACGCCCTTTTTTACTCTTGCCCAGAAAAGCATCGAGTGTGTTTTCGCTATCTACCTTGTCCGGATAAGTCTGTCCCAAAAGAGAAGCAAACGAGGCCAATAGGTCCATCTGACAGACAAATACATCTGACACCTGAGGCTTCACCTTTGCAGGCCAACGAAGCATGAACGGTATACGGGTACCACCGTCGAACATACTTGTTTTACCCCCTCTCAACGGACCGGCTATTTTGTGATCACCCACCAACTCTACCGCATCATCTTGATAACCATCATCGAGCACCGGACCATTGTCACTCGTCAGGATCACAATGGTATTCTCCGCCAATCCCAACTTATCCAACTCTTTCAGGAACTGATCAACACACCAGTCTGCCTCCAGAATCACATCACCACGGGGTCCCATGCCTGACTTTCCTACAAAACGTTCGTTGGGAACACGAGGTACATGCGGTTGGTGAAGTCCGTAATAAAGGAAGAAAGGCTTGTCTTTATTGTCATCTACAAACTGCCTGGCCTTGTCCAGGAATAATCCTGCCATTTCTTCATCTTTCCATTGTGCAGCCTTCCCACCTTTCTGGAAACCAATGCGGGGAACTCCATTCACAATAGAGCCTGCATGTCCCACACTGGGATGCATGCGCAGCAATTCGGGGTTCTCTTTACCGGTAGGTTCGCCGGGGAAGTTTTTCCGGTAATCCACATAAAGAGGGTCATTCGGATCCAATCCGACAACTCTTCCATTTTCCAGAAAGACGCAAGGAACGCGATCATTGGTTGCTGCCTGAATAAACGAATAGTCGTAACCGATCTCAGCGGCTCCGGGATGCACCTCCTTATTCCAGTCCACATGCCCATCTCCTAAGCCGATGTGCCATTTACCGACAGAACCGGTAGTATATCCCGCCTGCTTCATAAGTTTAGGCAACGTTATTTTTTGAGTATCGATAATCAATGCGGCGTTACCCGGTAAGATTTTAGCGTCCACATTGCTCCAGGGATATTTCCCGGTCATCACCGAATAACGGCTGGGGGTAGATGTGGCCGCAGTACAAAATCCCTGCGTAAACCGAATACCTTCGTTGGCTATACGATCCATACCCGGAGTTTGAATCCGGTGTGCGCCATAACAACTTAAATCTCCGTATCCCAAGTCATCGGCGACAATCAGGATGATGTTGGGTTGTTTCTCTGTTTGTTCCTGGGCAGGCTGAGGTACGGCCAAGGCACTTACCGGCAAAGACATCCCTGCCACTAATCCCAATGTGCAGTTCAGCAATTTCATTCGTTCGTTTGTCATATCAATTTTGTTCATGAGTAATTTCCAATAAGGTCTGTCAGATCCGGATACAAAGATAGCCAACAATCTTATTCAGATACGAAAATAGTGAGATTAAATCGAAATGATATCCCTTAAAAAACGAGAGTGTGCCTCACGAGACACACCCTCTTCAATACCTCAGCGGCTATTTTGTTTAGGGCTTCAGGTTTTTCATCCGGACATGTCTCAATATATTCTGGAGTTCAAAAACCAGATCCGGATGGAGAGAAGCTACATTCTTCTGTTCTGCCACATCGTCTACCACGTGATATAACTGCGGTGTACTCAGATTTCCGGTTTCTATCTTCGGTCCCCAGGTAATCATGGCCGGTCCGTCATTGGGCTCAATGTACTTCCAGTCCTTGGTGCGGACTGATAATGTATGATTGGAAGCCTGCTCTATCACCCAGGAACGGTCGGACTGGTTTTTGCCCAACCAAGTATCGAGGTAGTTAAAGCTATCGGGTGCCGCTCCCTTCGGCAGCCCGGCTCCTACCAATGAAGCCAAAGAGGCAAACCAGTCGATCTGCGAGACCAAAGCGTTGGAAACCTGTGATGAAGCAGCTCCCTTCGGCCATCTTACAATGGCAGGAATACGAGTTCCCCCTTCAAAAGCACTGTACTTATTACCACGCAACGGTCCTGCGGGACTATGACCGTTCAGCAATTCTTCCGCACGATCCTGATAGCCGTCATCGACAACCGGACCATTGTCACTGGACAGAATAATTAGCGTATTTTCTGACAGTCCCAGTTTATCAAGGGTTTCCATGATCTGGCCTACACTCCAGTCGAACTGCACGATGGCATCTCCACGCAATCCCATCGGGTTCTTTCCACGAAAACGGTCGTGCGGGAAACGGGGAACATGTACATCGTTTGTAGCAAAATACATAAAGAAAGGTTCGTCTTTATGCTCACGGATAAAGCCGATGGCATGTGAAGTGATTGAATCGGCAATATTTTCATCTTTCCACAAAGCCTTGCCGCCCCCTTTCATATATCCGATACGGCCGATACCATTGACGATGGCCATGTCGTGTCCATGGCTCGATTTCAGATTGAACAGCAATTCCGGGTGATCTTTTCCCAACGGTTCCCCCTCGATCGGCTTACGATAGCTGACTTCAATCGGAGCAGAAGGGTCATAATTGGCCACTTTACCATTTTCTATAAAGACACACGGAACACGATCGGCTGTTGCAGCCATTATATAAGAATAATCAAAACCTATATCTCCTAAAGCAGTCGGCAGAGGAGCATTCCAATCCTGTTCTCCATCCTTATCGCCCAACCCCAAATGCCATTTGCCGATGGCCGCCGTAGCGTAACCGGCATTCTTAAACATATCAGCCATCGTATAGCGTTCGGGACGGATAATCATCCCTGCATTGCCTGCCGCAATATCAGTGCCCGGACGACGCCAGGCATATTCTCCGGTAAGCATAGAGTAGCGCGAAGGAGTACTGGTAGCAGCCGTAGCATGCGCATTGTTAAAACGAATACCTTCAGCTGCCAAACGGTTTACATTCGGAGTCTGCACATTCTTTGCACCATAACACTCCAAGTCGCCATAACCGAGGTCGTCGGCATAGATAAACACGACATTAGGAAGTTGCCGGTCATTGATTTTTTGCTTGGCTTTTCCTCCCTTCTGACCGGTAGCAGCCATCAGGCATGCTACCGGAGAGAGACAAGCCAATAATACATATTGTCTCATTTTTTAAACTATTAAATTAGTCACGTAAATTCGGGTTAATATTTTGCTCGGACTGAGGGATCGGCCATGTATAATCCGTCGGATTACGGAAAGCACGTTTGCCCACATACCAGCGGTAGTTTCCTGTCGGGTCAACCTCTTTGGTCGTAGTCGCATACTGAGTCGAACCCGGGTAAGGCGCACCCCAAATTTTCTGGGACAATACTTCGTGTGCAATTCCCCATCTCATGATATCCCAGTAACGGATACCTTCCATAGCCAACTCGATGCGGCGTTCGTGACGCACGATTTCACGAAGCTTCGCAGGAGTTACCTCGGTTACCGGAGGCATGTTCACACTTGCACGTCCTCTCACTGCATTGATAGTCTCGTCCAATATTCCTTGAGTGATCGTTTGATTATCTTCAACCAGGCATTCCAGATAGCCCAACAACACTTCGGCATAACGAATAACCGGAGTCAGTCCGTTTGCGCTCTGTACATCGTTTATAGGTGTCGATTCTTCAAAATATTTCCTCATCATAAAGCCAGTTCTGGAAGCCTCGCTCGTATAATCGAGCTTCTCCTTCTTGGCTGCACTGTAGTCAGGACTCATCTTATACTCTGTACCCATAAAGATGGCACCGTTATAGTAAATTGTATAATCCAGACGCGGATCGCGATCCTTTCCTAAATTAGACGGGTCATATCTCGGATCATCATAGCTGAAAGGAGTTCCATCCTTAAATTCATACGATTCGTATAAATCAGCAGCCGGATTGACCAGGCTCCATCCCCCGTCTTTAGCAGAAAGTGCATGCTGCGGCAGACCGGTACCCAGATAGTTTTCCAAATACTGGATGTAGAAAATATTCTCCTTGTTCGAAGTTCCGGTAGAAGGATAAAACAGCTCCTGATAGTTGGCGTTTATCGCATTATCTCCCAATTCCATAATATCGTGGAAAGCCTTTGCTCCACTTTTCCAGTCTTTCTGCAACATGCAGGTACGTCCGAGAAAAGCAAGAGCCGCCTGCTTACAAGCACGTCCGGCTTCTCCCGCCGGAATGGCGGAGAAACGGGGTAAATCGGCCGCAGCTGCTGTAAATTCGGTTACACACCATTTCAGGATATCGGCCTGTGAGGTCTTTGTCACATTGTTGGCTTCTTCACCCGTCAGCACATTCTCTACCAAAGGAACATTTTTGAAATAGCTGGCAAGGTAAAAATACTGTGTCGCACGCAGGAAACGGGCTTCCGCAATCATCCGTGTTTTCTTTTCCGATTCCGAGCTATTCTGGATACCGACCAAGAAACGGTTACAATAACCGATCCGCTTATAAGACGTCTCCCAATACCTTTTAATAAAAGCATTGTCTGCAGTCAGGTTTCCACTCGAAATCTTAAAGAAAGGATTGTTCTCTCCCCGACGGTCAAAAGCGTTATCCGAAAGATGTTCCATCATAATCATTCCGTGATAGGACCACCAATCCGAAGGGTTATACTCTACGCCGTCTGTCAGGCTTCCTCTATACAGAGAAGTCAATGCCAATTCCGCATTCGATTCGCTATTCCAAAAAGTCTCTTCGGACAAGTCTGTCAGTGGATAGCGCTCTAAATCACAAGCTTGAAACAGTCCTGCCGCCAATGCCAATGCTACTATATATTTTAAACTCTTCATCTTACATCAAAATTTTAAGGTTAAACCAAATGTATAAGTTGACAGAATAGGATAATAACTACCGTCTGTATTAATTTCCGGATCCCAGCCTTTACGATATCCGCTGATGGAGAATGGATTATCAAGTGATATATAAAAACGAAGGTTGGAAGAACCGAACTTCTGAGTTATACGTTTGGGCAATGTATATCCTAACTGGATATTTCTCACTTTGAGATAAGAGGCATCCAAAATCCAGAAGTCAGAGCCCAGCGTATTGTTGCTACCTGCATTCGACATCACTTCGAGACGAGGATATTTAGGATATCGGTTCGACTGATTATTCGTCCAGGTTTCTTCTGCCTGCCATTTCTGAATATTGCCTTCCTGGAAGAAAGCATAACCGGCATAATTGGTCAACTGGCCTTTTACCTTGGCCACTCCCTGAAGCAATATATTGAAATCAAATCCCTTATACTCCGCACCCAGTCCTAAGCCAAACGTATACTGAGGTATCTTTGATCCTAAATAAGTTTTATCGGATTCGTCCACCTTTCCGTCACCGGAGATGTCCACATAGCGTAAATCACCGGCTTTGGAGTTAGGAGCAATCTTGCTCTGATCGTGCCATTCTTTTACTTCGTCATCGGTCAGGAATACGCCATCCGTCTTATAGCCATAAAACATATTCATCGGATAACCTAGGAACAGGTCGCTACCGTTACCTATCATTCCGCTTTTCTGTTCCACATCTCCTACACCCAGGCTGATCACCTTGTTTTTAATTATCGAGAAGTTTCCATTCACATGATAACTAAACTCACCAATCTTGTTCTGATGACCGATCTCAAACTCCCATCCTTTGTTCTCAAGGCTTCCTGTATTGACCTGCGAAAGTCCCAGACCAAAGATAGAAGAGTAACTTGCACTCGGTTTATAGAGAATATCTGTCGTTTTACGATAGAAGTAAGCAGCGTTGAATGTCAATTTATTGTTCCAGAAAGCTGTTTCAATACCGACATCGGTGGTACGGGTCTTTTCCCATTTCAGTGTAGGATCGACATAAGTGGTCACTGCGGCTCCTTGTGTATACACACCTCCGAATACATAGTTCATCGCCTTTCCAAGTGCGTAAGTGGACTGATAAGGGTAGTTACCGATATTATTGTTACCCAGGATACCGTATGATGCTTTCAGTTTCAAGTTATCAATAAAACTCAGTGACTCTGCTTCTTTGAAGAACTGTTCTTCCGACAGACGCCATCCTACAGCAACAGATGGGAAGAAACCGAATTTATTATCTGTCGGGAAACGGGAAGAACCATCATAACGCATAGTGGTTTCAAACAGGTAGCGTTGGTCATAGTTATAGGTCAAACGTCCGAAGACAGACATAATAGCCCAATCGTAACCTCCGCCGGAGTTAGTCTGGCCATCGGCTCCTCCTGCATTCAGATAAGGAACTTCATCCGAAGGAAAGTTCAAGCGGCTTCCCCCTACAGTTCTCTGTGATTCGTCTTCCCAAGTATAACCGACCAACACAGACAAATCATTTTTGCTGAACTTCACGTTATAATCGGCCAATGCCTGGAATGTCTTATAGACCGTTTTGTACATGGTATCCGACAGAGAAGAAGGTCCCAGCTTCTTGCCGCCCGTAATCTCCATTGCCGAACGATAGTGACGAATCTGCTGACCGGTATAGTTATATCCTCCGATAGCTTTCAGCGTTAAGCCTTTCACAGGTGTGAATGCCAACTCGACATTAGAACGGAACTTATCGAAGTTTTCATCATAAAAAGAGCCGCTGTCCAGCCATGCCAATGGTGTTCCGAGTACCTTCGGTCCTAAGCCGTAAGATCCGTCTTCCAATTTAGTTGCCCATAATCCGGGAAAACGAAGTGCATTACTTGAGAAAGCTTTAAATCCGGCAGAGTCCATTCCACCCGGAGTAGAAGGTTCGCTCCGTTTAGAAACGACTCCACCCAAACGGGTAGTCAGTGTCAGGTTTTTAGCCAACTCTGTAGTCAGATTCACTCTGCCGTTGTAACGGTCGTAGTGATTGTGTTCCATCAGACCATTCTGTTTTACATAGCCGAAAGAAACCATATACTGTGTCTTATCATTTCCTCCGTTCACGGTCAGTTCATGACCGGTTTGCAGTCCTTTGTTGCCCAGAAGTTTATCCAGATAATGTTCATTAGGATAATTATACGGATCTGATCCATCCTTATACTTCTGAATCTCCTCCGCCGAATAAACTTCCTTACCCATAGCCTTATTGTATAATTCCGCATATTCCCAGGAATCGCACATTTCCGGTAGTTCGGTAGCTTGATTGAAGCCTACATATCCGTTATAACTTACGGTAACTTTACCTTTCTGGCCACCTTTTGTTTTTACCAGTACAACCCCATTCGCAGCACGCGAACCATAAATGGCGGCCGACGAGGCATCTTTCAATATAGAGATACTTTCAATATCTGCCGGGTTCAAATCATTCAGACTGCCGGGAAGTCCATCGACCAGTACCAAAGGATCGGGAGTCGCTCCGAAAGAGCCTACACCACGTACCCGAATCGTACCCTGGTCTTGTCCCGGATTACCGCTCGACTGTGTGATCGTCACTCCGGAGAGTTGTCCGGTCAGCATATTCGAAACACTGGGTGCAGTTCTGGATTCAAGTTTTTTGCTATCCACAGCAGCAATTGAACCAATCACGTTCACCTTCTTCTGTGAACCGTAACCTACCACAACAACTTCTTCCAAAGCCTGGGCATCTTCTTTCATTGTCACATTCAATGGTTTTCCTGCAATGACCTTCAGTTCCTGAGGCTGATATCCGATGTAGGAAATCTCGATCACTGCCTTATCTGAACTGACCGATAGAGAGAAATCACCCTGCAAATTGGTAACCGTACCATTGGTGGTCCCTTTCTCAACGATACTGGCACCAATCACCGGTTCTCCGTTGACATCGACTACTTTTCCCGAGATTTTCACCGCTTGTTGTTGCTTCGATGTCATTTCAGTAGACAAAATAATCTTTTTGTCCAAAACGGAGTATTTCACGTCAGTCCCTTCAAAGATTTTATCCAGTACTTTAAATATATTACTTTTATCAACCGAAACAGAAACAACTCTTTTCAGATTGACATGTTTGTTATTAAAGAAAAAGCCAAAGCCCGATTGCTTTTCTATTTCTTTCAGAACTTTCTCTACAGTTTGATTCTGTGCATCAATACTGATTTCCACCTTTTGTGCGAAGCTGTCTGTCGCATGCACAAAACTCATAGAGCAAATTAGGAATAGGATGAATAGTCGCATAGTTCTTGGAATTTTTTTCGAGGTCAGCCAAAGCGAAGACTTTACCACCCGTAACAATTGGATGCTAAAATAATTTTGCATAATTTTGTATTGACTTAAAGTTAAAAAATAGTTTATCTCAGCTTGTCGCCAAACAAGCTCACAAGGTTTACTCTTTTACGTATGGATTAGATACGCCAATATCTTTCCATACGTTTTTGGCATTTTAAGGAGGTTTGTCTTTCATAAGCATTTCATTTTAAAGGTTAATCAATAAACTTCTATTATACTTCGTTCATCCCGAATATCAGGACTTTCCAAATATCTCCACTGTATCTTGGACGAGATTTTAAAATACTCCAGAATACGTTCCAACCGCTGTTCAGTAAATGTGCCTGTAAAGGCATTAGTCTTCAAACGGGCATTCTTTAGTTTAAATGTTACATTAAAGCGCTTCTCGAGCATCCTCAGTGCTACATCCAACGGAGTGTTATTAAATATAATCTTACCATCTTTCCAGGCGGTTTCGGACAGGCAGGATGTTGCGTACAACTGTACATCACCATTGGTCGAACTGTAGACCAACCTTTGTCCGGGCTTCATAACCACTTTCTTGGCCAGATAGTCTTTATCACTAAAATGAAAGCAGACCTGCCCTTCCACCAATGTTGTCGAAACATCCGGCTCGTCTTCATAAGCCTCCACATTGAAGTGTGTACCCAGCACTTCTATCTGCGATGAATGCGGGGCGGAAACTACAAACTTCTTTTTCAAATCCTTTGCTACCGCAAAATAAGCTTCTCCCTTTAATTCGACATTTCGTATATCGCCTTCAAAAACAGAAGGATAACGCAAAGAAGACTCCGAATTGAGATAGACAACCGTACTATCGGGCAATACCACCGAGGTTGTCATCCCCGGATTGGTTTTTATTTCCATCATCTGGCACACAGCAGATTTCCCATTGTGCATATATTGCACCAGAAAAGCAACGGACAACGGGATAAATAAGATAGCAGCGACACGCTGCATCCACTCCCACCAAGTTGTTTTCCTGACGATCATTCTGCTACTGACCTTTTTCAGAGCTTTTTCCGTATCCACCTTACGCATTACGTTGACCGTATCTACAGCTATATAAAGAGTGTTGATTTGATCCACTATCTTTCGGTTATCTTCCGATTCTTCCATCCAGCTTTCCACCTGCCGGCATTCTTCTTCCGTAGCCAGTCCTTCACAATATCGAGGCAGTAAATGGTCTATATCTTCGTAGTTCATATTTGTAATTCAACCCTTTTATTAATAAGACAGGTGGAAAAATAAGATTCCTAAACTTAAATCCATTTTTTTTATAGAAATCTTTGTTTTAATAAGAAAAGACTATCTTTGTATATAAATTAAATTTCTAAATCTATGAAGCCGAATCGGACAAAAGAAGACATTTTACTGCTTTCCCAACTTCAGCAAGGAGATAAAAAAGCCTTCAATACTTTGTTCAGAAGGTATTATCCGATATTATGCGCTTATGCCCACCGTTTTGTAGACTTGGAAGATGCGGAAGAAATAGTTCAGGATGTAATGTTGTGGTTATGGGAGAATCGAGAAATCTTATTGATAGAATCATCCCTTAGTCAATACCTGTTGAAAATGATATATCACCGTTCATTAAACCGCATCGCACAAAAGGAGGTAAAGTATCGTGCCGATACATTATTTTATGAGAAAAGCCAGGCAATGATTTATGACGTGGATTTCTATCAGATTGAGGAGTTGACCAAACGGATTCACACCGCGATAGCGGAGTTACCGGAATCTTACCGGGAAGCGTTTATCATGCACCGGTTCAGAGATATGAGCTACAAAGAAATCGCACAAACTCTTAACACCTCTACCAAAACAGTAGATTACCGCATACAACAGGCACTAAAATTATTACGTAAAGAACTCAAAGAGTTCCTGTCGTTCGCCTTGATATTTCTGGCAGCGTAATATGCAGGGAAGTATGTGGAGAATAAATATAAGCAGTGGGGAGGGACCAAAAAAGAGAAGATACATTAAAAAAACGTCTTCACCACAGAATAACATAGAGTGCCACAGAGTGAGCTTAATCTATTGATAACTAATAATATCTATCTATGTAATCTGCGGTGAAAACGACTTTTGATGTATCCCCTCTATAATATATACCGGACTTACTCTATCGTAATGTCGAACTGATCATAAGAATCTGTTCTCCACGATTTATCACAAGTAAGAGGAGAAAGTGCAAAGAGAGGAGAGAATGTTTTGATTTTAATCGTTTTTCCATCAGGCATGAATTCCATAATCCTCAACCATCCGTCTCCACCGTTACCGAACCATTGCTTATCGGCAGTCTGCGCATTAAACATCATCTGAGGAACATTCTTGCCTGAAGCATTTTTATCAATCCGGAAACTGACATTATCCTTATAATCGGCAATCTCACATTCGTGACCGCAAATCACCATACAAATATTCTTTGCCGGATAGACCAACTTATCCCAAATAGCTTTTCCATAATTGGCAGGAGTCACTTTGTAGTTCTCGCTTTCAATGACTTTTCCTGTCCATGCCAGATATGAATGTGTCAGCAATATCACTTTATGGTCTTTATAGCGGGGAGCATCGACCACTTTCTTAGCCCACGCCAAAGCCTCATCACGTGGAGCAAATTCCAGAGAAACAACCAGAATTTTGCCCCAGGTATCGGTTATAAATTCATAGGCAGCATTTTCCAGTGTCGGTATACCCTGATAATTGTTGCCTACGGCAACCAGGCTCTTGCGCCAACAGGAGTTTCTCTCCGCAGGAAAGTAATCAGGGAAATGACACAAACGATTTTCCGCTTTCTGATATCCATAATCATGATTACCGGTACAAATCACATAAGGCAATTTTCCATCCAGTCGCTCAAACGCACGCGAAGCAGCACGCCATTGCTCCTCACTTGTCTGGTTGCCGTTCACCCCATCCGGAATGCGAATTTCATTTTGCTCCACCAAATCACCGGTACAAAGCACACCTTTTATATTCAGAGATTCAATGCTATTGGCTACCCATGCTGTCTGTAACTCAAAAAGTGGCTGATTGGCATCGAACTTTGTATAACTCTGCGGATCGGGTAAAAGAATCATTGAAAAAGACTTTTCATCGGTCAACTTTGCGCGGACCGGATAGACTTGCGCAGAAACAAACAGCGTCTGCACACAAAGAATGAAAGCTAATAAGTAGTTTTTCCTGTTCATAAGTATTACATTTAAATATCTCAAATAAAAATTAAGTAGCAAAGATATAAATACTTGCCGGCAATAGCCCCTGTATTCTCCGAATTATTTCAGGGAAAAAGTAGCCATTACGGCTTTATGGTCTGTCGGCCATACGCCTAGCGGAGCTATAAACGAATCTTTACCACTCTCCTCCACACGTTCACTACGGACGATCGATTTTGAAGGACCTACCACCGATACATCTTTTAATTTCAATTTCCTGTCCGGCATGAAATAAATAAAGTCGATACGATCCCGTTCGTCAGCATCGGGTGCCCACGACAGTTTCTGCACCGGCACTCCTTCATTATCAGACGGGAATGTAAAGCCCGGATGTGTAACCGGATTAGGGTATTTCGTCCGGTAAGCATCTTTAAATCCGGCATTTTCAAGTAATACGGAGCAATCCCACCGAACTACCGTCCCATTATGATCCCACAAATTCTTTGTATTTTCTTTCCAATCCAGATGTGAAGGTTCGTTGAAATCACCTCCCAGCAAAATGATATTTCCTTTTTCCTTTCGGGCATCTTCTATGACATGGCAAATAGCTTCATCACGCATAGATTCATTATTAGCCTTTTCAATGGCTACCGCATCCAGCACCGGAGCATCCAGTTTTTTCCAGGTAACCCCGCTATAGCCTCTCGGCAAATAACAAGCATAATGCGTATAATCCAGATGGGCAGAATAAACAACCACATCTCTTCCGTTAATACGAATACGGGCTTTCAGCACCGAACCGGCATCATCTTCCAAAGGGCAATTAGGGGCTTGTTCTTCAATCTTATATTTGGATAAAATACCTACATCCAACTTACTGTTTTCACCATAATACTTCTTTCCACGCTCTTCCAAAGCCTGCAATATACGCGAAATGAATTGTTTCCCATGATAATTTCTCACCTCACTGAACAACACAATATCCGGTTCCAGGCGGGCCACTTCATCCGCTATGGCTTCAAAGCCCCCTTTCACCATGGTGCCCTCCTGCCAGATATTCATTTGGATCACTTTGAGTTCGCTCCCTTTGCCATAGGCCATTACGGCAAACAGCCATAAAGTTATATTTAATAAACTATATCTTAACATATCAATATATTCTAATCAACAGAGGTGAGAACAGGGAGTGTTTCTCTCCATTCTGCACTCACCTCTCCTATTTTTATTTTATTGCAAAATCCACATCAGTTTATTTACATCGTCCACTCCTCCGAACTGACGTTCAAGAGCCTCGTTCTGATGTTCCAGGTTATAATCGGACTCTGATTTGGGATACATCCAGCGCATCGGCAACCTGTCATTCATCGTATTACGGTTGGTTGCAGGATTAATCGGCAACACCGGATAACCTGTACGTCGATAATCATAATAGACATCATACGGATGCTGCATGAACGAAGCCAGATAACGTTGCGTCAATATCTTCTCAATATCCGCTTCTTTCTCACCACTCAATTGGATAGCGGGTGTTTCAAGGAAAGCTGCAATCGCTTCCTCTGTAATCGGATGTCCATGATGATATACCTCTTCATCCGGAGTATTGGAAGCTATAAACTCCATATGGGCTCTGATCGCCTTTTTATAGTAAGCAGACGCATCTCCCGAAATCCATCCCCGCACGGCTGCTTCGGCCAGAATAAAATTCTGCTCGGCATATCCTAATCGAACGACCGGTTCTCCGGAAGGATAATCGGTATAACGTGCATTAAATCCGGAGTATTGTTCAGTGGCATAAGCTTTTTCTATCTGCTCGAAAGGCAGTGAAGGGTCTGTACCGATATAAGCATCCCAACTGTCGGCTGTCACCCCTTCGTTAAGTTTGGCCTTTGCCGGCTTTGCATAATAGAACATGCGAATATCTCCTGTCGCCTTGAATTTATCAATCAGCATGGTAGACAGCATGGCATAACCCGCATGCTTGGTATTCGTGTTATGGAAAGGATACACTGTATTCGCTTTATCCGCATATTTCATCTGCAGATTATCTTCATTCGATTCCATCAGGCTGCCCGATGCTACGATCCGTGCAAAACGTTCCTTCACCTTCAGGTCGGCATCGCTCTCTTTCTTCGAGAGGTGCATCAGCACTTTCAGTTGAAAAGCCGTAGTCGCTTTCTTCCACTTGCTGATACTTCCTCCCAGGATCGGATCGCCATCAAAATCTTTAGCTGTCGAAAACAGTTCATAAGCTGTTTCCAGATCGCTCAGAATAAAGTTCATCACTTCCTTCTGGGTATTGTACTTAGGACGTACCAATCCTAATTCGCCTTGCAAAGCTTCTTCATAAGGAAGATCTCCCATCTCCATCGACATATAAAATATCTTATAGGCCTTGATGAAATGTGCCAGTCCGTCGTATGCATTTACGTTATCGTCCGAAACGGATTCGACCATCTTCTGGGCATTGATCAGGGTAGTATACCCGCCAAAACCGGAACGCCCGAAGACATTATACTGGTAATCTTCCATACTTTCACCCCATGCCATCTGCTTGGCAAGCAATTCGTCGTATATAAAGGATTTACTGGCACTGGAAGAGGTAATGTCCAGCAGTAATCCGGTTGCCAGCAATGAAGAGGTCACCTTAGTGGTTGCATCGGGATCTGTATTGATTTCATCGAACTTATCACAAGACGCCAACAAAGCGGTTGCCAGCAACAGCGATATGTATTTATTAATTCGTTTCATATTATTCTATCTTTTAAAAATCCAATTTTACATTAAAACCTAAATAACGGGTGGAAGGAGAGCTCAGGTTATCCGAGTCACTGTCGGGATCGGTAAAACGGAACTCTTTGGTCCAGACAAACAGGTTTTGTCCGACAAAAGCCAGTGTCAGCCCTTTCATATGAAGCTTGTCACAAACCGATTTAGGCATTTGATAGCTCAGTGAGAGGTCACGCAATTTAAAGAAAGTTTCATCAAATACATTCTGACGGGTGACGGTGCCTATATATGGATTGGTACTCTTCATATACGATTCGTAGGATACCTGTACATCATTCGGAGCAAACACACGGTCGTCATGGATGATTTTTCCATTCGAGTCATAATCTACACTTCCCGAAACTACTTTTACTCCACTGCCCACAAAGTTGGTCTTCTTGTTCACTACCTCGTCATACCGCCACTGGTTGTCCGAGTCGATATGTGCTCCCGAATTCCACATGGCCTGATTGGTCTTCGAATGTGCCATACCTCCTACTCGTCCGTCAAGTGTAAAAGAAAGAGTAAAGTTCTTATAGGTTACCGTATTGGTCCAGCCCCATATCCAATCGGGATATTCATAGCCGATAACCGACTGGTAGTCGCTCTGTTTGGGATAACCATTATAATTAACTAAATTTCCCTGTGAATCACGCTCCCAATCGTAAATACCGTACCAGTCCCAACGTTTCCCGACGGCTACCCAAGGTTTTTGTGTAGAATACACCGGGTCTATTTTGGTATAATACCAACGGTCACGCGACCAGTTGAAGGACGACTCCCATTTCAGGTCTCTCGTCCTGATAATATCGCCCGATAAAGTCAACTCTACTCCCCGTCCCACATATTCTTCATCGATATTGATCAATGTAGACGTAAATCCGGAAGAGTTACTGATACCTGCACTGCGGGTCAAGTTGTAATAGAGTTTATTATAATATGTAAAATCCAGTTTCAGGCGATTCTTAAACATGTGAATTGCCGTACCGATTTCATAAGAACGCGTGGCCGAGGGTTTCACCGCTACACCACGGATAGATGTCGGATAATATGCGGCGCTCTCACCGTTCCACAAATCGGTAGAAACACTGTAAGTATTGTTGGTATCGTATACTCCCAAGTCACTCTTGGTCTGCGTCCATGCCCCCCTCACTTTCCAGAAGTCAATCACTTCGGGCATTGGGATGAACTGTGAAAGAACCACACTACCGGCTACAGAAGGATAGAAATAAGAACGTGTCTCCGACGGCAATGAAGAAGACCAGTCATTACGTCCTGTCACATCCAGAAACAGTGTACTTTTCCAGGAAACAGAGGCTTTTGCATATACACTGGTCACCAGTTTTTTGGTAATACCGCTGGTTGTCTTCACCGGATCAATCGATGACTTCAATGAATAATACCCCGGAATTTTCAACCCATTCTGCGTTTCGCCCAGGATATTGTCACTCTTCCAATAATAAACGTTTCCACCAATAAAACCATCGACATTAAAATCACCGAATTTGTGATCGGCAGACAAGATCAGGTCATTGTTTAAGCTGTATCCTCCTAAACGTTGCAGCCCGTAATAACCTTGTTTATGCCAGCCACCTACGGCACTGACGGCATTCCGCCACTCTTTCTTCTGCGAGTATGAATCCAGACCCGAACGCAGTGACAGGTTCAACCAGGGAGTAAAATCATAGTTGGCAGAAAGATATCCGTTAATCAAATCGTAATCACTCGAACGGACAATTTCATTTGCTATGAAATAAGGGTTGTCATACCACTTGGTATCCATCCAGTTCTGCTGTTCGTCCTGCTTGATCCAGTAGTTCTTATAGTCGCGTATATCATATTCGGCACCCGACCACACCAACAGGTTATAAAGGAATCCGCTACCACCGTATCCGGCTCCCATGTCATTGGGATAAAAGCGCTTATTATAAGTCAATCCTCCGTCAAAAGAAAATTTCTTCCACTTCATATCACCCGACACCGAATAAGTGATCTTATTCAGTTTCTGGTTCGGATACTGTCCTTTATTATACACATGGGTCAATGAAGTGCGTACACTTCCATATTTACCTTTCTGAGAGACACTTACGTTGTTGTTTGTCACCATACTCAGCTCCTGGAAGTTCTTCAGATTGTTTTTGCCTTTCGATACCAAAGGCATGTCTACCCATTCGTGCGTATACGGATCATACTGCAATGCCGTACGCCCGATGTCCAGCTTATCTCCCCATACATATCCTCCGGTAGAATAGGTACCCTGTGATCCGGAACTGTATGACGTTTGCACTTCCGGCTTTCTCAGATATCCGGCCGCAAACATCGTACTGCTATTCACAGTCACATTCAGTCCCTCTTCTTTTCCTTTTTTGGTAGTAATCATCACCGCACCGGCTCCTCCACGTGCACCATACAGGGCCGAAGCCGTAGCTCCTTTCAAGACATCGACCGACTCGATATCATCAGCAGCTATATCATTTAATCCTACGTTACCATAAGGCACTCCGTCGATAACCAGCAAAGGAGCAGATGCACGCAACGAAAGTGAAGGTGAAGTATTGAACTCCGTACTGTTTTTTACATTCAATCCGGCAATCTTACCGGTCAGCGATGTAGCTACATTCACGGTCTTGACAGCAGCCAGTTTGTCACCGTCTACCTTTTGCACGGCATAGCCCAGAGCTTTTTCCTCGCGCTTGATACCCAAGGCCGTCACCACAACTTCGTCGAGTTGTTTCGTATTTTCGGCCAACTGAACAGTAAGTGAGGTATTATTACCTACCGGAACTTCTTTAGTGATATATCCGATATATGAAATGATAATCGTACTCTTAGTTCCTACAGAAAGGCTGAAATTACCGTTGATGTCGGTAATCGTTCCGTTTCCGGTTTCTTTCTCCTTAATATTGGCTCCGATAACGGGCGACCCGGTTTCATCAGTCACCAGCCCCTTTATCTTTTTAGTGGTCTGCTGTTGTGCAGCAGTTGTTTCCAAAATCTGTTTTGGAGACAGGATTATGCTGTTCTCCAATATCTTATACCCGATATTCGTTCCGGCAAACAATTGGTTCAGAACCTGACTGATCTCTTTCTGGTTACTTTTGATTGTCACATTCCGGGAGATATCCACTTGCTTGTTGTTATAGAAGAAGTGAAACTCCGACTGCTTTTCTATTTCATCCAGCACTTTCTGAAGACTACTGTTGTTGACATTTAAAGTCACACGTACTGACTGGCTATAACCTTTAGCCGCAAATGCCATGCTGGCAAAGACAAACAACATTATTGCTGATAGTTTCATACACAAAGGTATTTTTTTCAAGAGCGAAAATGTATTCTGCCTCCCGAAAAATTGGAAGTTTAAGTAAATTGTCATAGATTTGTAGTGATTTTGATTTAAAAAATTCTATTTGCCGCACAGTTTGTCGCCAAACAAACTGACGGTGGACTTTCATACAGGTAGATACGCCAATATCTTCCTGTATGTTTTTTTGTTTTAGGGAGAGCGTGCTGTCATAGTAGTAATAAAAATGATTTTAAAGTTTCATACTCAAACGGTTAATATAATTCTATCTTTGTTTTTTCCTGTATTGCCTTGTGTGTGGCATCATACTCCAGATCAAGGTATTTATACTGTATTCCGGATGCATATCTGAAGTGTTCAAGGATCAACGGCAAATACTGCCTGCTGAACACACCGGTGAAAGAATTGGCATATAGTGTGGAATCTTTCACGATAAACTCTACATTAAACCTCTTGCTGAGTATCTTCAGCGTTTCGGCCAATGATGTGTTTTTAAGCACTACCTGACCGTTCTTCCAGGCTGTATAGATCTCCACATACGATTTTTCGGCCCGTGCCTCGTGTGTCGCCGTATTATATACAAATTCTTCATCGGGCTTCATGACGAATGTTTCTTTTGTATCGCCTTTCCCCCAAAATGACAACCTGACCGATCCCGATACCAACGTTGTCCTGACTACACTATCCGTCCGGTATGCTTCCATATTGAACTCCGTACCCAATACTTCGGTCTGTATATTGAAAGGAGTATTGACCACAAACCGTTTACTCCTGTCTTTACGGACAGAGAAGTAAGCCTCCCCGTCAAGTTCCACCGTACGCGTATCCCCTGTAAACTTAACAGGATGTTTCAGTGAAGATCCGGAGTTAAGCCAGACTTTGGTACCGTCCGGTAAATTTGCCTCAGCCACCATACCGGGATTGGTCCGTATCTCCACATATTCTTGCGGCGGATTTTTCAGAATTAAATAAAGGGTGGTGGCAAGCAGCGGTAACGCCATACAAGCAGCAATACGCTGCCCCCAAACCATCCAGGAGATTCTATATCGATGTTTGTGTATTCTGCCCTTCACCTGCTGTAAGGCTGCGGAAGCATCCACCCGATTCATATAGTCCAGTGTGTCTGCCGCGCGGTAGAGCCGGAAAATATCTCGTGCCATCTTCTCGTTATCTTCCGAAGCCGCTATCCATTCCTCCACCTCTTTCCGGCGATCGGCTGGGAGCTCCCCCGCAAAATAATTTAAAAGAACCGACTCATTAATGTAACAGGATTCATCCATAATTCGTGCTTTTATAGATAAGACGAACCAAAATAGAAATCTCCTAACCAAAAAACGTATTTTTTTTGAAAATAATATTATTTTTGCCCAAAACGAAGGTCTACATGTATAACGACACCTCGCGCACAGTAAGCGATGAAACTCTGTTCTTCCAGGTTCAGCAGGGAAACGAAGGCGCATTCGAAGCATTGTTTCTCAGGCATTACCCGGCTCTTTGTGCCTATGCCCGGCTCTTTGTCGAACCGGATGACGGCCAGGAGATCGTATCGGACGTCATGGTCTGGCTTTGGGAAAATAAAGAAATGCAGGCATTCGAGAGTTCCTTAAAAAGTTATTTGTTCAAGGCTGTTAAAAACCGCTGCCTGACTCTCATCAACCGGAACGAAGTGAAACAACGGATCGAAAAAATGATATTCGATAATCTCCAATCGCAGTATGATGATCCCGACTTCTACGCTATACAGGAGTTAACCGAAAAAATAGAAGAAGCTCTGGCACGACTTCCCGAGAATGTACGCGAAGCATTCGAACTCAACCGCTTTCAGAATCTGACATACAATGAAATAGCCGAACGACTGGGAGTGTCTCCCAAAACAATCGATTACCGGATTCAACAGGCCTTAAAACAGTTGCGCATCGACCTGAAGGAGTATCTCCCCTTATTACTTCCTTTCCTCCTGCATTGAAAGGACGAAACAGTTCTTAGTTTCGTTGCAGATCTCCTTATCTTTACGTACATTTGGCAGTAGCATACGATATCTGACACCCGGGTGTCGGATAGTCTGACATGGGAGTGTCACACACTGCGACACCCCCATGTCAGCACTCCTAAAGTCTATGCTTCCCGTACAGAGAGTACAGAGAAAACGATAACTAACCTTAAAGATAAAAGTATATGCCTATAAACTATGTAGTCAGGAAGAAAAAAGATCAGAGCGGTAATGAAGTTAAAGAGCTCTACTATGCCGTGCCCAGTGCCATTCAGAACAAAGGAGTCAGTGAAAAACAATTAGCGGAGGACCTGCACGACAACAGTTCACTCTCGGCAGGCGACGTACTGTCTGTACTCGAACAACTCCCGAAAGCCATCGCACGACATATGAAAGAAGGAAGAACCGTCACTATCCGCGGATTGGGAACTTTCTACCCGGCCTTAAGCAGCGAGGGCTGCGAAACTCCCGAAGAATGTACGCCCAACAAAGTCAGATTGACACGCATTTGCTTCCGGGCCGATACTGCGTTCACCTACGACGTGAAACATTGCGAATTCGAAAGCATGCAACTACGATTTACAAAGAGGACGAAGCCCGGTAAGGAAGAGTGAACCAAAAGACAGAGCCTTTTCCGGACTCGGACTGAACCCCGATCTCGCCCCCCAACTTCTCAATAATCATTTTGCAGATAGACAGTCCCAATCCGGTGCCTTGTATAAAAGTGTTGTATTTGACAAAGCGCTCAAAAACATGTTCGCATTGCTCGACGGACATACCACAACCGGTATCGGATACATAGAAGTATAACGTATGGGCATCTTGCAGCCGATACCCGATCTGAATCTCTCCCTGCGAAGTGAACTTTATGGCATTGACAACCAAATTGGTAAGAACCTGTATCAAGCGGTTCTTATCAGTATGGAAAACACATTGGGGTAAACGTTCGGCAAACGAGAGGGAGACTTCGTCTGTCCTGATACGCAAACGGGCTACCTGTTCGACTTCCGACATCAACTGATTGGCATCCACCTGAGTCACATGAAAGTCATACATTCCGGATTCTATCTTCGACATATCCAGAATATCGTTAATCAGTTGAAGCAAAAGTTCGGTATTGGTTTCGATAATACCGGCATACTCCAGCATTTCTTCTTTATCTTCTACCATAGAAAGCAGATTCGAGAAACCGACAATGGCATTGAGAGGAGTACGTATCTCATGACTCATATTAGCCAGAAAGGCCGATTTAAGCTGATTGGCTTCCTCGGCTTTCAGCTGCGCTTCTTTCATTCGCTGATGGGCTCTTTTAAGAATATGAATATAATAGCCTACGGCACTGACCACCACCAGCAGCAAGACAACAGTCATCAGAATCTCCTTCTTATACTGCTCGAAGAAGCTGACAGGCAGATTAATGTACACAGCCTCTTTCGGATAAAGGGAAACCGGTATGTCATACGACTGCAAAGCCGGATAACAGAGGTAAGCAGCAGGTTTTCCTCCGAGAGCGGGAGGAATGTCTCGCGGAAACTCACCTTCCAGGACACGATGAATCAGCTGTAACAATGAATCGCCGAAGGACTCCACTGAAACATAATATCCTCCGGCGAAAGTATTGTTGGACAGATCCTCGGGAGCCAACAAAAACAGAGGGGAATGTACGAAGCGAGTAATAATCTCCTGAATATGATCGAACAGATAATTGTTATCATCCTGGTTATGAGTCTCGAACCAGGAATAATAAATGAGTCCCGTGGTTTTATCATAACTCTTCAAGGTATCGAGTAACATCTCGGTAGAAATATTCCTGGTGGACAGCTGTTCAAAGGCCAACTCCGGAAAAGATCCGGTCATTGCCTGCTCTACATCTCCGCGAACTGCCTCACTGATGTATCTGTCGTCTGAGATGAAAGCCAGACGCTTCATATCCGGCATCAGCTGCCGCATCAGTCCGATGGTTTCTTTCACATAATATACTTGCCCCAGAGTAGTCACGTTATATCCTTTCCGCCATTCATAAGCGGGGACAGTATTCGATTCGGTCAGCTCTTCGTGTGAAAGTAAGATGTCGAGTGTAGCCGGCAGACGGTCGCGGGTGTTGGTAATGATGACCGGTACATCTTTCCAGACATCATCAAAAAGTTCACGGCAAACAATCCATCCCGGATCGCCGATAAAGACGATCAGTCGGGGAGGCACATCGTATTTCCGCCGTAACTGCTCTACTACGGCTGCTGCTTCTTTACGGTTACACAAAGCGGGCACCGAAAGGGACTCGGCCTTTACGGAGATATTCTTCTTTTGCAGGGCTTGGTGCGTATACCAGAACACATCCTTTGCCCATGGAAGGTTGAAATTGATAGAATTTAGAAACAATACGTCTTCCCTTGTTTTATCTGCATGGGCAGATAGCCGGGAATGAACAGCTCCCAACAATATAAGAAGGAGGCAAAGGCATCTGAATGGTGTCTGTTTCATTTGTATGTTCGTTTCTTTTGAGCGGAAACAAAGGTATGACTATTTCTCCGTATACGAAAAAAGGTACTCTGTTATTTTTAGAGTACCTTTCTGTTTTTATCTTCGTAAGAAGTGGATCTTATACATTTTTCAGGGAAGCAATACTTTCCTTGAGCGACTGGATGATGCTTTCGGCATCCGCCTGTTTCTTGCGCTCCATCTCGATAACGGCTGCCGGAGCGTTATTTACAAACTTTTCATTGCTCAATTTCTTTAAAACTCCCTGCAAGAAACCTTCTTTGTGTTTCAGCTCGGCTTCCATGCGTGCTATCTCGGCATCGACATCGATCATATTGCCCAAGGGCACCGCAAATTCAGTGGTTCCTATCATGAACGAAGAAGCTCCGTCGGCCTTTGCGTCCACTACCTCGATGGCAGACAGATTACACATTTTACGAATGACAGGATTCATCTTTTCTACCGGATTGGCTCCGACTACCTGCAATTCAAGCGGTTCTTTCAATGCGATATTCTTCTGCAAACGAATGGTACGTACACTGCTGATGATTTCTTTGGCTGTTTCGAATTGCTGGAGAAATTCTTCGTTTACCTCTCCCGGTTCTCCCAAAGGCTGTACCATCAGGCTTGCACCCGGTTCACGCTCGCGCAACTGCTGCCACAACTCTTCCGTAATAAACGGCATGAAAGGATGGAGCATAGCCAGCAGACGTTCGAAAGCACTTAACGTCATCGAGTAAATGAATCCGTTAACGGGCTGTCCGTAAGCCGGCTTCACAATCTCGAGCAACCATGAAGAGAATTCGTCCCAGAAGAGTTTATAAATCAGCATCAATGCTTCGCTCAGACGATATTTGCTAAACAAATCGGCAACTTCGACAGCAGCGGCATCCAGTCTCTGGTCAAACCACTGTACAGCCAGGTGAGCATCTGCCGGAATATCGATTGTTCCCATTCCGTTCTCCCAACCTTTCACCAATCGGAAAGCATTCCATATCTTATTGCAGAAATTTCGTCCCTGCTCGCAAAGCGCGTCATCAAAGAGAATGTCATTCCCGGCAGGAGCCGAGAGCATCATGCCCATACGTACACCATCTGCTCCGTACTTTTCAATCAATTCCAACGGATCGGGCGAGTTACCGAGTGACTTAGACATTTTACGTCCCAGTTTATCGCGAACGATACCCGTGAAATATACATTCTTGAACGGCATTTTTCCTTCATATTCGTAACCGGCCATAATCATACGGGCTACCCAGAAGAAGATGATATCCGGTCCGGTCACCAGATCGCTTGTCGGATAGTAATAATTGATTTCTTCATTACCCGGATTATTGATGCCGTCGAACAGAGAGATAGGCCATAACCAGGAAGAGAACCAAGTGTCCAGGCAGTCTTCATCCTGACGAAGATCGGTCATCTTCAAGTTAGGATTGCCAGTCTTTTCCCGAGCCAGCTTCAAGGCTTCCTCATCCGTCACAGCTACCACATATCCGCCTTCGGGCAGGAAATATGCCGGGATGCGGTGTCCCCACCACAATTGACGGCTGATACACCAATCCTTGATATTCTCCATCCAATGACGGTAGGTATTCTTATACTTGGCAGGATAGAATTTAATATCATCCTTCATCACCGGTTCAAGAGCGATCTGGGCCAGATGTTCCATCTTGAGGAACCATTGCATAGACAACTTCGGTTCGATGACCACGTTGGTACGCTCTGAATATCCCACTTTGTTGGTGTAAGCCTCTGTCTTCTCCAGCAGTCCGGCTGCTTCAAGATCCTTCTCAATCTGCTTACGGACGTCAAAGCGATCCATACCGATATACATTCCGGCAGCTTCGCTGATCGTACCGTTATCATTGAATATATCGATACTCGGCAAATTATATTTTTCGCCCAGCATATAGTCGTTTACGTCATGTGCCGGAGTCACTTTCAGGCAACCGGTACCAAATTCGATATCCACATAGTCATCTTCGATAACAGGAATCACACGGCCTACCAAGGGAACTATTACTTTCTTTCCTTTGAGATGCTGATTCTTCGGATCGTTCGGGTTGATACACATGGCCGTGTCACCCATAATCGTTTCCGGACGGGTAGTGGCAACCACTGCATATCCGTCTTCTCCTTCAATCTTGTATCTCAGGTAAAACAGCTTTCCATGTTCTTCTTTATAAATCACCTCCTCGTCCGACAGGGCTGTCAGTGCTTTCGGGTCCCAGTTAACCATACGTACTCCCCGGTAGATAAGTCCCTTATTATAGAGATCGACAAATACCTTCAGCACACTTTCACTGCGCTTTTCATCCATAGTAAAAGCCGTACGGTCCCAGTCACACGATGCACCTAACTTACGAAGCTGCTTCAGGATGATACCACCGTGTTCGTCTGTCCATGCCCAGGCATGCTTCAGAAACTCGTCACGGCTCAGATCGGTTTTCTTAATACCCTGTGCGGCCAACTTATTCACTACCTTGGCTTCGGTAGCAATAGAGGCATGGTCGGTTCCCGGCACCCAGCAAGCATTCTTACCTTCCATACGTGCACGACGAACAAGAATATCCTGAATGGTATTATTAAGCATATGTCCCATGTGCAACACACCGGTGACGTTAGGGGGCGGAATGACGATGGTGTAAGGTTCACGTCCATCGGGTTTCGAACTGAATAATTTATGGTCCAGCCAATACTGATACCACTTCCCCTCCACGTCAGCAGGGTTGTACTTACTTGCTAATTCCATGTTATATCTATCTATTTTATTAGTTTATTGCGAAAGATTGGCGCAAAATTAATAAAAATAAGTAGAATATAGGGGCAGGAATATGTACTTTTGTTCCCCGAAAGGAAGAAGAAGCAATGAAAAACAGGAAACGAATCATACGGTACTCTGTTTTAGGGACTTTAATAGCCCTTGTCTGGCTCACTCAGATGCTCCCGGCATTGGGCGAAGGGTATGCCCGTACGGCCTATCCGGTCATTTCATATATCTTGTCCGGTTTTTCGAACATTATCCCCTTTGCATTGGGTGACTTATTTATAGCACTGAGCATTGGAGGAATGATCGCCTATCCGTTTTATGCACGAATCCGACTGAAATTAAGCTGGAAAAAAATACTGAGAAGGGATGTGGAATATTTGCTATGGATCTATGTTTGGTTCTATCTGGCATGGGGACTCAACTATTCACAAAAGAATTTTTATGAACGAACCGGAATTCCATATACTGCCTACACTCCTGAGATTTTCAATGAATTTGTAGACAACTATATCTCAAAACTGAACGAATCGTATGTGCCGGTCAATCGGATCGATAAAGAAGTAATCCGCAAAGAGGCAGTCCGACAATATAACCTGATCAGTGATACACTAGGTATACACCGTCCCCCACACTCCCGTCCTCGGGTAAAAACCATGATGTTCACTCCATTGATTTCGATGGTGGGCGTGACGGGTAGCATGGGACCTTTCTTCTGTGAGTTCACACTGAACGGAGACCTGCTTCCCCCACAATATCCGGCAACCTATACTCATGAGCTGGCACATTTGCTAGGTATCACCAGCGAAGCGGAAGCAAACTTTTATGCATATCAGGTCTGCACCCGCTCCGTAAATAAAGAAATCCGTTTCAGCGGTTATTTTTCTATTTTAGGCCATGTACTTGCCAATGCCCGCCAATTGATGACAGAAGAGGAATATAAAAAGTTATTCGGCAGTATACGTCCGGAAATCATTGAGCTGGCCAGAAAAGACCAGGAATACTGGATGGCAAAGTATAATCCGCTTATAGGTGATATTCAGGACTGGATATATGATTTGTATCTGAAAGGGAACAAAATAGAAAGTGGACGTAAGAACTATTCGGAAGTGATCGGTCTGCTGATTTCATATAATGAATGGAAAAAAGAATCAAATAAATAATAAACATGCATACAAGAGAAGAACAAATGGAAGCGTTCGGACGCTTTCTGGACATCCTCGACGAACTTCGGGTAAAATGTCCATGGGACCGCAAGCAGACTAACGAAAGCCTGCGCCCCAACACTATTGAAGAAACTTACGAACTTTGCGACGCATTAATGCGGAACGACAAAAAAGATATCTGCAAAGAACTGGGAGACGTCCTGCTGCACGTAGCTTTTTATGCTAAAATCGGTTCCGAAACCGGTGATTTCGACATGAAAGATGTATGCGACAAACTTTGTGAGAAATTGATATTCCGTCATCCCCATGTATTCGGGGAAGTAAAAGCAGAAACAGCCGGACAAGTATCCGAAAACTGGGAACAATTGAAACTGAAGGAGAAAGACGGCAATAAAAGTGTGTTAAGCGGTGTACCTGCTGCTTTACCCTCACTTATAAAAGCTTACAGAATACAGGACAAAGCACGCAACGTAGGATTCGATTGGGAAGAAAGAGAGCAGGTTTGGGATAAAGTAAAAGAAGAAATAGCCGAATTTCAGGTGGAAGTAGCCAATATGGATAAGGATAAGGCAGAAGCAGAATTCGGAGATGTCATGTTCAGCCTCATCAATGCTGCCCGACTTTATAAAATCAACCCGGACAATGCATTGGAACGTACCAACCAAAAATTCATCCGACGATTTAACTATCTGGAAGATCATACCATTAAAGAAGGTAAAAATCTAAAAGATATGAGCCTGGATGAAATGGATGCCATCTGGAACGAAGCTAAAAAGAAAGGATTATAGTCCGACACCCCCCGGATTCAAAAAAAGATGAGGGTATGTCACCACTCACCACAGAGTCTTGATACACCCTCATCTATATAATGATTTGCTAAAAGGATAAGCTATTTCCTCTTTCCCTGTGGACGTTCGTTTCCACCTTTATTATCACGTACCCCTTTCAGCAGTTCGCGGTGGAAACGCATCTCGGCTCTTTGCACCAGATAAATTTTCTTGCACGAAAGGATTTTCTTAAACTTCTCAAAATAAGTCTTATCCAGCCGGTCCGAAGCGATGCGGGCATCATAAACTCCTTCCAGGATTTCTCCGTATTGAGTGTCGGTAGTCTTTTCATCTTTACCGCTACGAAGCAATTTCCATGCTTCGTCATTCAATTGCTTTTTCCGATCCTGCAGTTCAAAATAAACCGGAAAAAACTTCGCAGCCTCTTCTTGAGTCAGGCCAGCTTTTTCTGTTATAAATGCTTGTTGTTTGGCCCTGAATTCTTTGGGTGACAAATGTTGATTAGGACTTCCCACAGCACGCAGCGCAGGGGTAAAGCCACAAACTATAATCAATAGAATAATCAGTTTCTTCATTTCGCTTTATTAAATCAGTTTAGTTTACTTATTCGGCTGTCGCATCACTAAGGTAGACGTACAATGAGTAATCGTCCAACATCGAGCGATCTAATGCTACATCAATATATTCATCCGAAACCACTTCTGTCGCTGCTTCATTTGCAGTGAGATGATCACCGGCAGTTGTCGGCTGGTGGTTCGAAGAAGCTACACGGATGATCAATGCAGCCCCTATAAACATAGCCGCCATATAGAGCAAGGGCTTCATCCTGATCCACATCGTGGGTTGCTTCACTTCTTCAAAGGCAGGACCTTCTTTTTCCGGCAGTTTCCCCATGACCTCTGAAGTCAAGTTTTCAAAGTACCCTTCAGGCACTTTAAAGGAATTCTTCTTCCCCACTTTCTTCAATATGTTATCTTCTTCTTTCATACGTTCTTCTCCTCTCTTCTTCTTAGACATTGTACATATTAAAAGGTTTAATTGGCCTCTTCCAAAAACTTCTCGATTTTTTTCACGGCATGATGGTAAGAAGCTTTCAAAGCTCCGACTGAAGTGCCGAATATCTCCGACATCTCTTCATACTTCATCTCCTGATAGTATTTCAGGTTAAACACCATCCGCTGCTTCTCAGGAAGGGTCAGCAGTGCTTTCTGAAGCAAAAGTTCTGCACGATCTCCCGAAAAGTAAGGATCACTCTCCAGTTTCTGGGTGACATCGGCCTCCGGATCGTCAATGGCGACCGTATTCATAGCCCGCTGTTTATTCAGGAAAGTGATACATTCGTTCAGGGCAATACGGTAAAGCCAGGTAGATAGCTTTGCCTCAGCCCGGAAATAATCAATGTTTATCCACGCCTTAATGAAAGTGTTTTGAAGAAGATCATTGGCATCATCGTGTGAAAGCACCATCCGCCGGATTTGCCAGTATAACTGTTCGCTATATTGTGAGACAATCCTTTCAAATCCCTGCTTCTGTGTTCTCTCATCCTGAAGGAGCGCCAAAACCTCTCGTTCATTATAAGGGTTCATAGGTTCGTTTGTAATTCGTATATGTTATTTTAGACAATTCTATTCAGCAATAGTTTAATCACTTCCCCGGAATTAAAGACTTATACACAAATTTTCTTTTGCCAGAATCGTATTCGGGAATACCGCCGAAGCTTCTTTCAGCAAAATACTCTCGTCTTCGTAACGGGCAGAAAAGTGACCGATTACCAACTGGCGTACCCCGGCCTCCAAAGCTATCCGTGCCGCCTGAGCAGCTGTAGTATGATAGGTTTCTTTGGCACGTGCCAACTCTGATTCGGCAAAGGTCGCTTCATGAAAAAGTAAGTCGACACCGGAAAGTTGTTCCACTATTTCCGGCCTAAAAATCGTATCGGAACAATAGGCATACTTTCTGGGAGGATCCGAAGGCCGGGTCAAACGTGTATTGGCAATCACTTCTCCCTCGGGAGTCACGTAATCAGATCCATTCTTTATCCGGTTTAGTTCGTAAACAGGCACCTTATAAAAATCGACCATATCACGTATAATATGATTAGGGCGTGCTTTTTCGGCAAACAGAAAGCCACAACAAGGAATACGGTGCTGAAGCGGAATAGTAGTGACCGTCATCGAACGATCTTCGTAAACCACTGAAGTCTGTCTGGTATCGAATTCATGAAAAATGACTTTATAGGCCAATGTATGGCAAAAGAAATTGAGCATGGGAGTCAACAACTCTTCCAATCCTTTTGGAGAATGAATGTGTAATTCAGCCGTACGTCCCAGTAACCCGAAAGTGGAAATAAGTCCCATCAATCCGAAGCAATGGTCACCATGCAGATGCGAGATAAAGATATGATTCAACCGTGAGAATTTCAACCGTGATTTACGCAATTGCATTTGTGCTCCTTCTCCGCAATCGATCATAAAAAGTTTATCACGCAAATTAACTACCTGTGAAGTAGCAAAATGCCGGGTAGTAGGCAATGCGGACCCGCAACCCAATATATGTAATTCAAATTTTTCCATCTTTCAAACTGTATCTGCAAAGATAGACAATTAAAATTCAGTGCAAAGTCTCACCGAATAAAAAAATAATGAAGGGTTCTGCCAAGATACAAAAAAGAAAGGGTACTCCTTTGCAGGAATACCCTTCAGTTTATCTGAGAAAATATGAATTACTTCTTACCTTCCAACTGTTCTTTCAGAGCAGCCAAAGCATCGATATCACCCAGAGTTGTAGAAGCAGCCTGGTTCTGGATAGCAGGAGTTTCTTCTCTCTTAGAAGATTTCTTTGCGTTAGAAGCAGCCTTCTTTTCAGCTCTTTCTTCTGCCTTAGCAACATCTTCGAAAATGCGGCTGTGAGACAAGATGATTCTCTTAGCATCTTTATTGAACTCGATCACTTTGAATTCCAGTTTCTCGTCCATCTGAGCCTGTGAACCGTCTTCTTTAACGAGATGTTTCGGAGTAGCGAAACCTTCAACACCGTAAGGAAGAGCAACTACAGCGCCTTTATCCAGCATTTCGATAATTGTACCTTCGTGTACAGAACCTACAGTAAATACTGTTTCGAATACATCCCAAGGATTCTCTTCAAGTTGTTTGTGACCAAGGCTCAAACGACGGTTTTCTTTGTCGATTTCCAATACCTGAACTTCGATATCAGCACCAATCTGAGTAAATTCTGACGGGTGTTTAACCTTCTTAGTCCAAGAAAGGTCAGAGATGTGGATCAGTCCGTCAACACCTTCTTCGATTTCTACAAATACACCGAAGTTAGTGAAATTACGAACCTTAGCAGTATGCTTAGAACCTACAGGATACTTCTCTTCGATAGTTTCCCATGGATCTTGTTTCAGTTGTTTGATACCCAAAGACATCTTACGTTCTTCGCGATCCAAAGTCAGAACTACAGCTTCTACTTCGTCACCGACTTTCATGAAGTCTTGTGCAGAACGCAAATGCTGTGACCATGACATTTCTGAAACGTGGATCAGACCTTCAACACCCGGAGCGATTTCGATGAATGCACCGTAGTCAGCCATAACCACTACTTTACCTTTCACTTTGTCACCTACCTGAAGGTTCGGATCCAAAGCATCCCATGGGTGCGGAGTCAGTTGTTTCAGACCCAAAGCGATACGTTTCTTCTCGTCATCGAAGTCGAGGATAACAACGTTCAACTTCTGATCCAGTTCAACCACTTCTTTCGGATCGCTTACGCGGCCCCAAGACAGGTCAGTGATGTGAATCAAGCCGTCTACGCCACCCAAGTCGATGAATACACCATAAGATGTGATATTCTTAACGGTACCCTCAAGAACTTGTCCTTTTTCGAGTTTACCGATAATTTCTTTCTTCTGTTGTTCCAGTTCAGCTTCGATAAGAGCCTTGTGAGAAACAACCACGTTCTTGAATTCCTGGTTGATCTTAACAACCTTGAATTCCATAGTTTTGCCAACGAATACATCGTAGTCGCGGATAGGCTTCACGTCGATTTGAGAACCCGGCAAGAAAGCTTCGATGCCGAATACGTCTACAATCATACCACCCTTTGTGCGGCACTTGATGTAACCCTTGATAATTTCTTCGTTTTCCAAAGCAGCGTTCACACGGTCCCAAGAGCGAGTAGCGCGAGCTTTACGGTGAGACAGAACCAACTGTCCTTTTTTGTCTTCCTGGTTTTCGATGTATACTTCTACAGTATCGCCGATCTTCAAGTCAGGATTGTAGCGGAATTCATTCAAAGGAATGATACCGTCTGATTTGTAACCGATGTTCACAACAACTTCACGTTTGTTCATTGCGATTACAGTTCCGTCAACAACCTCACGGTCATTTACTTTGTTCAACGTTCCATCATAAGCCTGTTCTAAATCTTCACGACTTACGCCGGTTACGGTTTCACCGTTCTCATACGCTTCCCAGTTGAAGTCCTCAACAGGAGCTACATTTTTTAAATTTTCCATTAATACTAAGTTGTTAAATAAAAGTTTATTAAGTGAGACATTATATTGATAATGTGATTTCGGGCGCAAAGATATAACTATTTTGTTGAACAGCCAATCAGTTACGAAAGAAAAAATAGGTATTTTTAGAGAAGTGGAAGTTATTTTCCAAATTTATTTAAAATAAAATTTCATAGTCAATAATATATCTTTATATTTGCGTTCTATTATTAAGTCTATGTCATTGTATATATTTGCTATATTGACTATTATATGTGTTGCTATTATCATTCGATATAAGCATAGAAATGAAGATTTACTTGTTCAGTTACAAAATAAAACAAGAGAAGCTTCGTCTATTAGCGGCTATTCGGATGTGATACTTCAGAATTTGGGAGTCTTTATTTTCTTGGTGACAAAAGACTTTATTGTTATAAAAACGAACTACTATGAAATCACTCATACTCCTAAAAGTGAAATTCCGATTCGTTTAGGTAATGTTTTGAGATGTAAGAATGGTGAAGATGCCGGAGTATGCGGCAAGCATGAAGCCTGTAAGAAATGTTTAATCCGGGATGCCATATCTAAATCTTTTCTTACGAGAGAAGGTTTTGAAGGTTTGGAAGTACCTGTCCGACTTTATAAATCCAGCGATAAAACAGAATATATCGACCAAGAGGTCTCCTTGTCCGGAGCTTTTTTGCATTTGAATGGGCAAGACCAATTATTGGTAACATTGCAGGATATTACTAAATTGAAAAATATTCAATATGAGTTGTTCTCTGCCAAAAAGGCTGCCGAGGAAGCTGATAAACAGAAGAGTGCTTTTGTGGCGAATATGAGTCACGAAATTCGTACTCCTTTGAATGCGATTGTTGGTTTCTCCGGTTTGGTTGCGGCTTCTACAGACCCGGAACAGAAAAAGCATTATATGCGTATTATCCAGACGAATAACGACTTGTTGCTGCGTTTGGTAAATGATATTCTGGATATGTCGAAGATTGAAGCCGGAACGTTAGACTTTAATTATTCGGAAGTCGATTTGAATCAGATAATGAGGGAATTGGAACAGAGCTTTCGCTTCCGTTTGGAAGGATTGAACAGTCCTGTACAGATTTACTTTGAACAAACCCGTCCTTCTTGTTATATTCACACCGAAAAGAATCGTGTATCGCAGGTTCTTGTTAATTTCATAACCAATGCCATGAAGTTTACCACTCAAGGTAGTATAACGATGGGGTATGAAGTGCGGGAAAATGACATTTATTGCTATGTAAAGGATACGGGCGTGGGAATTGCTCCTAATCGCCAAACTCAGGTGTTCGAGCGGTTTACGAAACTGGATACCCGAAAACAAGGAACAGGTTTGGGACTTTCTATCTGTAAATCCATTATTAAGAAACTAGAGGGTCAAATAGGTGTTGAGTCGGAATTGGGGAAAGGTTCCACTTTCTGGTTTACCCTTCCTGTTCTGCCTTTAGACATTGCTCCTAAAACAATAGAACAGGAAGAACTGGAGAAAACATATAGCGTCCGGGTACACCGGACTTTGCTTATTGCGGAGGATATAGAGGATAATTATTTATTGTGCAGGGCTTATCTGGAAAATAAATATTCATTGCTTCGTGCACACGATGGGGAAGAAGCCATCTCTCTTTTCCTGCAACATTCTCCGGATGCTATTCTGATGGATTTACGTATGCCGAGTATCGACGGATATCAAGCAACTGAGGCTATTCGTCAGATGTCGTCGACTATTCCTATTATTGCCGTTACGGCTTATGCTTCCGAAGAAGACCGGAGTAAAGTATTGGTACGTGGTTTCTCCGGATATTTAGCCAAACCCTTGAAGAGGGGCGAATTGTTGGATACGCTTCGTCAGGCAGGGGTGTAATGTTTACTTTAGAACGTTTGATTGCAAGATTGATACTTCCCTAGGGGCTTTGCAAAACTAATAATGTGAGTAGCCGTAGCATTATTAGTTATCCGAATAACTAACCTTCTTATGCTCCCTGACATTAAGAGTTATTTTTTGAAAAGTTCCAGTACCTTTTTTACAGAGCCGTGAAGCAATAACAGCTCCTTGGCTTTTTCGTAAGACAAGCCTAATTCATCCACTATCATGCGTGTACCTCTGTCTATTAGCTTTTGATTACTGAGTTGCATATTTACCATGCGGTTTCCTTTTACCCTTCCCAGCTGAATCATTGTAGAGGTGGTAATCATATTCAGAATCATCTTTTGTCCGGTGCCGCTTTTCATTCGTGAGCTTCCTGTCACAAATTCCGGTCCTACAATCATTTCAATGGCTATATCCGCTTCTTGTGAAATCGGAGCATCCGGATTGCTGCATATCGATGCCGTAAGAATGCCGTGTTTACGGGCTTCGCGTAAGGCATGGATAACGTATGGAGTGGTGCCGGAAGCGGCGATGCCTATGACTGTATCATTGGATGTGATATGGTGTTCCTGTAATTCTTCCCATCCTCGTAAAGGATTGTCTTCCGCATTCTCTACCGGATTCCGCAGGGCTTTCTCTCCTCCGGCAATGAGTCCGATAACCCATGTATTGGGCATACCGAATGTTGGAGGAACTTCGGAAGCGTCCAACACACCCAACCGTCCGCTTGTGCCGGCCCCCATATAGAAGATGCGTCCGCCCTTTTTCATCCGTTCTACAATGGCGGTCACTAACTTCTCTATTTGCGGAATGCACTCCTTTACGGCGAGAGCCACTTTCTGGTCTTCACGATTTATATTGGTAAGCAATTCATGGACAGACATTTCTTCCAAATGGTCATAGTGTGAAGCTTGCTCGGTTATTTTTATAAAAGCCATGTTTTTTATCTTTTGGGTGTAACGGATGATGTTTAGGATACCGGTTTCTTTTGCAAGGTCATTTCGTATGGTAGGCGACAAGTCCCTCCATCGGACGCTGTACGATAGAGGCGATGCGTAAATGGTGCAAAGCGGCGGTCTCTTTCAGTTCTTCTGCAAAATAGTAAGCAATGGAACCGATAAAAAAGAGTTCACTATCGGGGTATTGCAGTACATTGCGACGGATAAAGTCGCTGAAACAGTCAATAAGAAGTTGGTGAATACTTTCTTCCCGACGGTTTTCATACAGAAAGTGGGAAAACTCTGCAAGGAATCGGTTGACCATTGGCTGACGATAGACCCGGTCTATAATCTCGGGCAAAGTTAGCTGATAGTGTGCCAGGAACTTGTTGCACAGTTCTTCCGGCAATTGTTTTTTCAAACAATCGCCTACCAAGCGTTTGCCTAATACCGCCCCACTACCTTCATCGCCTAATATATAGCCTAACGGAGAAACGTTATGGGTTATCTGTTTCCCATTATAGTAGCAAGAGTTGGAACCGGTGCCCAATATGCATACAATACCCGGCCGGCTGCCACATAAGGCACGCGCCGCTCCTAGCATGTCGCTTGCCACTTCCAAAGTAGTTGCTTGTGGAAAGGTTTGTTGCAAAGCCTCTTTCACTATTTCACCTTTTTCTGCGGTGCATCCGGCGCCATAGAAAAATACTTCTTTCACTTCTTCGGCAGACGGACTGGTGTTTCCGGTTTCCGGTGGTACTTTTCCGCTGCCCGCAAGCGATGGGAGCACTTCTTTATTTAGAATGTCGGTTATAGCCTGTAAGGATTGGTGGAACGGATTGATTCCTTGCGTAGTGAAGTTCAGCAAGTCTTCCGAATCTTTCCTCAGGCACCAGTCTGTTTTGGTCGAACCGCTATCGGCAATTAATATCATATTGTTTCCTTTTCAATTTATTCTTTTCCGAATGTTTCCGGTAATTGTTTCCTTATCAGAATGGCTGCTATAATTCCCGGTAAAGTGCATAAGCAAACGATGATAAAGAAATGAGTATACCCTACCATTTCCTCTAAATATCCGGCAATCATACCGGGGAAGGACATGCCTGCGGCCATCAGTCCTGTAGCAATGGCGTAGTGAGCCGTTTTATGTGTTCCTTTCGCTATATATATAAGGTATAGCATGTATGCGGCAAAACCGATTCCGTAGCCAAACTGTTCAATCATCACAAAGATGGTGACAAGCCATAAATGACTGCATTGTAACCAGGCAAGCAGTACATACAGAAGGTCCGGTATGTTGATGGCTAATGCCATGGGAACAATCCAGTATTTCAGGCCTTTACGGGAAACCATGATTCCGGCTACAATGCCGCCCAATAGCAGGGCAATCACTCCCAAGGTGCCATATATGCCTCCCACGGTAGTGGTGGATAATCCCAAACCTCCTTTCTGGGGAGATGCCAGCACGAAAAGCGGAGCAATCTTGGCTAATTGTGATTCCCCCAGTCTGTAAGTCAGGATAAAGAAAAGCGCCAGTCCGATACCATCCTTCTTAAAGAACGAAACCACCGTCTCGATAAAGTTCTCCAATAATTGTTTGGCTGATGTTTTAGAACCGGATGTATCGTTTTCGGGCTTGGGCATCTTAAAAAGATGGAAAAGGAACAGTCCGATAAAGAGGGCGGATAGCAAGTAGAAAACAAGCGCCCACGCCAGAGCGGCGTCTCCTTTTATCGAGGGAATGATTTTCCCTTCGGTCAGAAGTCCGGCTAACATAACCAATACTCCTTGTCCGAAAATGCTTCCACATCGGTAAAACGTGTTACGGATTCCTACAAAAAAGGATTGCTCTTTGGTGGATAGGGCCAACATGTAAAACCCATCGGCTGCAATATCATGCGTAGCGGACGAGAAAGCCAGCAAAGCAAAGAAGGCCATGGTTGCTTGCACAAAAAACGTAGACGGAAGGAAAAAGGCTACACAGGCAAAAGCGGCAGCCATGAATCCTTGCATGGAGAGCACCCAAAAACGCTTGGTACGCACCAAATCGATAAACGGGCTCCATATTGGTTTGATGACCCATGGCATGCCCAGCCAACTGGTGTAGAAGGCAATCTCCTTATCGCTCAGTCCCAGATTCTGGTACATAATGACAGCCATTGTCATCACGGCAAAGTAGGGAAGTCCTTCTGCAAAATAAAGAGTCGGAATCCAGCTCCATGCATTGTTTTTCTGTTTCATACTCAATAAAACTTACGGATGTCTGCTCCTTTATAATAATGGAGAAGTATCTCATCGTATTTATATCCTTTTTCTCCCATTACGGCCGCGCCAATTTGGCACAAACCTACTCCGTGTCCCCATCCGGCACCCGTCAGGGTGAAGCTTTCCGGAAAGCCGTTCTTTAACGGTCCCTTGTCTACTACAAATGCAGAACTGAACAGATGGGAAGGAGAGAGCGTGCGTCTTATCTCTAACTCCTTACCGATAATCAGGGTATGGAGACTCCCGATGATTTTCAGTTTGGTGATGCGTCCTGACTTTCCCCGTTGAATAGGAATTAAATCGATAATGAAACCGAAATCGATTTTAGAACGTTGGCGTATCAATTCCGAAAGCTCATCTTGCGTGTAATGCACTTTCCACCGGTAAAAGTCGGTGGTTTCCTGGTCGTAATTGTTTAATATTTGTGTAATGATATGTGTATTGTCTGTGTTGCAGAACGATTCGGGAGAGGTACGTATCCATTTCTCGGCTACTTCTTCTTTCGTCAGGTCCGGATAGGTGAGCTTTTCCTTTTCTTCCGCATCGCGTATGGAAGTAAGATAAGGTAAATGCTTGTTTTCCCAGCAATTTTCAAACTCCTCGCTTACTCCTCCGCAACATTTGGAGAAACGTGCGTCGCATATACCACGTCCGTACATAAGCAACTGTCCGCGAGTGGCTTCAACGGCCTCTACTACCGCTTGGTTGTTTGCTTTGGTAATACCTTGATAACGTTGGCAATGGTCGTCGGCACAAACATCGAAAATGGTATGGTCTTCCCGGTCGTACCAACGTATGTATTCCGTATCCGTTTTACAGAAGGAAAAGAACTGGTCTCCGCTTTCCTTTACACTTTTCCGCTTTTCTATCTGCGCAAATAACCAACTGCGTGATACGACAGCATGAGCCTTTAAGAATTCAATAGAAGAAGTGGCTCTCATTTCCGATGAGATGACGCTGATAAGGTAATCCTCAGCCGGAAGAATGTTGATGGCCGTTATCTTCTCTTCTTCTACTACCAAACGTAATGTTCCGGAGAAAATCTGTGTCTCTTTTCGTTCCCAATGGAAATTGATTCCGATGGTTACATTGTAGATGGAAAACGACGCATAATCTTCCTGTGGAGTGAACGTTAATTCTTTGTACAAATTGCCGTTCCAAAGAATTCCTCCTTCGCTGAAGGTTACTTTTTGTTCTCCGCGTACAATTTCACCTTTTGCAAAGTAATTCATGTTTAAAGAGAATTCAATCTCTTGTGCGTTAACGATACCTACGCTTATTTCAGGCTCTTTCATTACTTAATAATTTCTTTCAGTTTTTGAATGGCTGTTTCCATCTCTTCCTTGCTGAATGCTACTTCCTGAAGAATGGAACGTGCTTTATCTAATGTGATGTTCTGATAATCTTCTTCGCGGGGGAGGATAAGAAGTCCTCCCATATCAATGGCGCCCGGACTAACCATTATCTGCTTTTTCCCACTTTCCGAGTAACAGTCCGGACGGTGCTTGCTGCGTGGGATGACAGCAAAAATGGTCCGTCCTTTTTCCGGACTCCATGCGATAAGGTTCAGGCGAGGTTCCTCTTCTCCTTCTTTAACCGGCAGGCTTTGCATTACCTCGTTGATGAAACTGACGGCTGTGTATGCTTTGGGACTTTTATCGTCAATGATAAACATCGGAATGTCCGTATCTGTTAAAGCATATAACTTTGTATCAACTTCTTTCTTTTTTCTTTCTAATGGACTCTTTTCATTTAAACACGTTTCAACCATTTTAAAGATGGGCAAAGAGTTGCTTTTAAATGCTTGAAAGTGGGAATGGTCGGGTGCGGAAGCACCGCATTTAGCCCCATTATAGATATGTGTGTATGAATTTAGGAGCTTGGCGTATTCTACAAAATCTTCTAAATTCTCTTTTAGCGTTTGCCGTGTATGGTCTTTGTTTGCAATGGTAAAGTGCATGGGCATAATGGGGTACGGATTTACCAACGCTTCAAAGCGGTTGAAACAGGGTAAAGACAATTGTTCCTGAGGACGATTCTCTTTACATAAAAAACACGGACGTTTAGCCAGTGTGGCTGCATCGACTTTGGCTCCTGTCGATACGATTCGTGCCGGATTGTATTGTATGGAAATCGTACTGCCCAGTTGCCGTGTCTGTACATTTTTCAAAGCCTGATGGTTCATACGTGCCAAATCCCATAGAGGCATCTGCTCTTTATAGAGCCGGTTAAGTGCAGCGCTCGTTACGAATTTGTATTCCGGTGTCATGTATTGAATGCGAGCAGCCAGTTCAATGCTTCGTATCTTGTCTTTGTAAGAGTTGTTTGCATTCACTTTCTCTATACTGAGGGCTGCGTCCGAGTTTCCTTCCCAACGGCGGCAAAGATAAAGCACATCATAAATACGCTCAATCTTATACCTGCGGGAAATGGCTAAAGCCATCGCATAATCTTCTCCATAACAAGTGTTTGGAAAAGGAATCTCTTTTAAAATAGGAGTATAGAAAGCACGCGGGGCTCCTAATCCATTGATGCGGAGTGCGTTGTTGCGTCCGTTTTCCGGAGTCCACTCTCTGTGGTCTATCACTCCGGGAGGAAGGGTGTTCAATTCAAAATCAGTCATACGGTATGAACCGATTACCATAGCGCACTTTTTACTTATAAATACGGAAAGAATCTTTTGAATAACATGCTCTCCGCTGTATAAATCGTCACTATCCAGTTGGATGGCAATATTTTTACACTCGGGATGATGAATGGCCAAGTTCCAACAACCACCTATGCCCAAATCATCTTGTTCGGGAATGATATGAACCACACGGGAATCCATCGCCGCATATTGCTCAATTATCTCACTGGTTCCATCTGTAGAATGATTGTCGACTACCAATATATTGAAGTCTTTTTCACATTTTTGTTGCAAAGCCGATTGTATGGCATCCCCGATGGTACGAACCCTGTTTCGCACCGGAATAATGACGGATGCTCCCGATGATAGGGGGAAATGGCGCAAATAAGGGTCTATGTTTTCGTATTGGTAAGGCGGAAGATAACCATTTATGCCTTTTAAATATTCCGTGCATACTTTTTCCATCTCAATTTGTACGTCCCTGTTCTTGGGATTCACATAATCGAACTGTTTTTCTCCGGAAAGACGGGTGTCGGTTTCCTCCTGCGTATATAAATATTCGTTGATGTGTACAGGTTCGCTTCCGCTCTCTTTACTGATAAACAAACGCATATAATATAAAGCAGCGTATTGCAATACAGGCATTTTGGCAGCAACCGATTTGAACGGCTCCGATTTAAACAGATATAAAGAACCAAAGTCGAAATCATCTCGCAGGCTGCCTGATTGGCAATCAATAACCGGATGTGGAACCCTTGTTCCATTTTGTATCTGATAAAAATCGCTGTATAGAAGTCCGGAAGGTACATCTTGTGCTACCTGTATAAACCGTTTGATAGTTTGGTAACCCAGCCGGAACGGGGTAAATCGGGTATAAAGTAATATATAAGAAGCTTTTGCGCTGCAATGTTTTGCTATGTTTTTTAGAGTCTGGGTAGAAAACAAAGAGTCTATTTTTAGAAACGGGCATCCTTTGAATGATTTTTCTTCAGGCTCTTCCATTGTAAGCAATACGATTTCGTACAGCTCCTTTTCTTTTTGTAGGGTTTCAATCGTATCTGAAGCTTGTTCCTGACTGAGATAAGGTAGAAAACAAGTGATGCGTGGTGAATTCATAAAATTAAATGTTTTAATTTGAGATTTTATACATTTGTAAAAGGATACAACTCAGTAGTTTCTAGTTTGTCTTTATTTTGTTTTTGAAGCACCTGGCCATATAGAAAAGAAGTATCTACTTGTTTCATGGAGCGGGCTCGTTTGACAAAAGCGTTACTTTTACAGTTCATTTTACGAATATATGAATCCTAAAATTTAATATAATGCTTGCAAATATAGCTATTATGTAGGGGAAATCTGCGATAGTTTCACTTTTTTCTTTAACTTTGCGTGATAAATCTTTTATAGAAAAGAAAAATGAGCGATACGAAGCAAACTCTTTTAGGTATGACCCTTGACGAAGTACAACGAGTGGTAAAAGAACGGAATATGCCCGGGTTTACTGCCAAACAAATCGTTTCGTGGATTTATGATAAAAAAGTTGTTTCTATAGACGAGATGACCAATTTGTCGTTGAAACATAGAGAACTGCTTAAAGAGGAGTTTGAAGTAGGCGCCTCCGAACCGGTAGAAGCCATGCGTTCGATAGACGGTACGGTAAAATATTTGTTTCGTACGCCGGAGGGTAATTATATAGAATCCGTTTACATTCCGGACGATAGCCGCGCAACGTTATGTGTTTCGTCGCAAGTGGGCTGTAAGATGAACTGTAAGTTCTGTATGACCGGTAAGCAAGGTTTTTCTGCCAATCTCACTGCCAACCAGATACTCAATCAAATTTATTCGATACCCGAAAGGGATACCTTAACCAATGTGGTACTCATGGGAATGGGGGAGCCTTTTGACAATTTAGACGAAGTATTGAAAGCTTTACATATTCTGACGGCAGAGTACGGATACAAATGGAGTCCGAAACGTATTACCGTTTCCTCGGTAGGATTAAAGAAAGGACTGCAACGCTTTCTGGAAGAAAGTGATTGTCATCTGGCTATCAGTTTGCATTCCCCTTTTCCGGTACAGCGTAGAGAACTGATGCCAGCCGAACGAGCTTACTCCATGACGGAAATGCTCGATTTATTGCGAGATTATGATTTCAGCAAACAGAGAAGACTATCGTTTGAATATATCATGTTTAAGGGAGTCAATGATTCGCTGATGTATGCAAAAGAATTGGTAAAACTATTGCGCGGCCTGGATTGTCGTATCAATCTGATTCGCTTTCATGCTATACCGAATGTCGATTTAGAAGGGAGCGATATGGAGACCATGACTGCTTTCAGGGACTATCTGACTGAGCATGGCGTATTTACTACGATTAGAGCTTCGCGGGGAGAAGATATATTTGCCGCTTGCGGTATGCTCTCCACGGCTAAACAACAGCATGTAAAACTTTAATAAATAATTTTGATTATGAAACGTATCATACAGTATCTAAGCTTTGTATTAGTAGTATTGACTTTTGCTTCTTGCAAAAATGGGACTTTGTTTACCCCTGTGTCGAGTGGCCGGCCTTACGAAATGCTGGTCGTTGTAGATAAAGGTACGTGGGAACGTCCTGCCGGACGAGCTTTGTTTGATGTATTGGATACGGATGTACCGGGACTGCCTCAGTCGGAGCGCTCTTTCCGCATTTCCTATACGGACCCTTCTCAGTTTGACCGGGTGCTCCGCATATTCCGTAACATTATTCTGGTAGATATAAAAGATACCTATACGCAACCCAAATTAAGATATTTGCGGGACGAATATGCGCAACCGCAGATGATTATGAGAATTCAAGCTCCGAATGAAAAAGAGTTTGAAGAATTTGTAACGAAAAACAAACAGGTGATTATAGACTTCTTTGTTAAAGCAGAAATGAACAGGCAAATTAATGCTTTAAGGGGGAAACATAGTGCTATCGTAGAGCAGAAGGTGGATAGCCTTTTCGGTTGCAAACTCTGGGTGCCGACGGAATTGGCTTCCTATAAAATAGGAAAGGATTTCTTCTGGGCCTCAACCAATGCGGCTACAAGCGATATGAACATTGTTGTGTATTCATATCCGTATACAGATAAAAATACGTTCACTCGCGAATATTTCATTCAAAAACGGGATTCGATTATGAAAGCAAATCTTCCCGGAGCCCGCGAAGGTATGTATATGATGACCGATACATTGTATGTGGAAACCCAGGATATAGCTGTTCGTAAGGACTATGCACAGGAAGCGCGAGGCTTATGGGCGATGAAAGGCGATATGATGGGTGGTCCGTTTGTATCTCATTCGCGTGTTGACCAGAAGAACGGACGGGTTGTAGTTGTAGAAGCCTTTATTTTTTCTCCTGATAAGTTAAAGCGTAATTTAATGCGAATGATGGAAGCCTCATTATATACATTGCAGCTTCCGGAAGAGACACAGGATGGAGTGGAAATACCGGTAGAAGGTGCGGAAGAAACGAAAACGGAAACAGAAAAAGATAAATAACAGATAATATGGAAAGAGATAAAATAAGAATTGGTATCACCCACGGGGATATCAATGGAGTAGGGTATGAGGTTATACTGAAAACCTTTGCAGACCCTACCATGTTGGAATTATGTACACCTGTTATATACGGTTCTCCCAAGGTGGCTACTTATCATCGCAAGGCGATGGATTTGCCGACCAATTTCAGTATCGTGAATTCTGCCGCGGAGGCTTCCTATAATAAGTTGAGTATTGTAAACTGTGGTGAGGAAGAGGTAAAGGTGGAGTTTTCTAAACCGACTCCTGAGGCAGGAAAGGCTGCATTGGATGCACTGGAGAAAGCTTTGCAGGAATATCGTGACGGCTTCATCGATGTATTGGTTACAGCTCCGATAAATAAGCATACCATCCAGTCGGATTCTTTTCATTTCCCCGGGCATACCGAATATATAGAAGAACGGGTAGGTGAAGGAAAAAAGGCTTTGATGATTCTGATGAAGGATGAATTCCGCGTGGCATTGGTTACCACCCATATTCCGGTAAAAGACATCGCTTCTTCCATAACCAAGGAGTTGATAAAAGAGAAATTAGCTATCTTTCATCAATCATTGAAACAAGATTTTAATATTGATTGTCCGCGTATAGCCGTATTGGCTCTGAATCCGCATGCCGGCGACGGTGGACTGATTGGTACTGAAGAGCAGGAAATCATTATCCCGGCTATTCAAGAGATGGTGGCCGAGGGCATCCAATGCTTTGGACCCTATCCGGCAGATGGCTTTATGGGTTCTGGCAGTTATACGCATTTTGATGGCGTTTTGGCCATGTACCACGACCAAGGATTAGCTCCGTTTAAGGCACTAGCCATGGACGATGGAGTGAATTATACGGCCGGTCTTCCCATTGTACGTACTTCTCCGGCTCATGGAACTGCGTGTGATATAGCGGGTCAAAACGATATTTCCGGACAGGGCATTGCTTCGGAAGAATCCTTCCGTCAAGCTTTATATGTAGCGATAGATGTGTTCCGCAACAGACAGTTGGATAAAGAGGTACATGCTAATCCGCTTCGTAAGCAATATTATGAGAAGCGTGACGATAGCGATAAATTGAAATTGGATTCCATAGAAGACGAACTATAAATTAGCTATTTAGAGGAGTTAGAGGCGTGCTCAACTTGCTTGATGCAGGCTTAGGGATAGGAGCCGATACTATTTTTGTACATTGACAACTATCGGCTTTTATTCCTTATCCGACTCCTTATATGAAATAGTTCCTTCTTTCTGTATGTTGCAGATTCGGGGACGTGAATATGGAATCTATCAGGTAGGATAACAAGTGATTCTCTTATCTCTCGTAGAATGCGAATTCCTCTGATTTTTGGTGAAACTCCAGATTTCTCATGAAAAGTAAATATCGTAACCTCTTCCTTTTATTTGGTATCGCTGCCATTGTCATAATGCTTTGTACCTTTGATATGAAGTATGATGAGTTGTGGGCGAATCTGAAAAGAGCCGGATATTGGTTTCCGGTGCTGATGCTGTTATGGCTCTTTATCTATTTTCTGAATGCTTGTGCTTGGTATATCATTGTTCGCGACGACAAGAAAAGCCATGTACCTTTCAGTAAAATCTATAAGTTCACCATTTCCGGCTTTGCTCTGAACTACGCTACCCCGATGGGCTTAATGGGTGGAGAACCATATCGTATCATGGAGCTCTCTCCATACGTAGGAACAGAGAAAGCTACTTCTTCCGTTATCCTGTATGTAATGATGCATATATTTACGCATATTAGTTTCTGGTTTCTTTCCATCTTCTTATATATAGCGCTCTATCCGGTCGATTGGATGATGGGGATACTGCTGGTTCTGATTTCTACAGCCTGTTTGCTGGCTATCTATTTCTTTTTTAAAGGCTATAAGAATGGTATGGCCGTTAAAACATTACAATTCTTGCAGCACATTCCATATATAAAAAGGTGGGCAAGACGGTTCAGTGAGGAGAAAAAAGAGCAGTTGGTGCGTATTGACTGTCAGATATCCCAGTTGCACCGGCAGCATAAACGGACATTTTATGGCGCGTTCCTTTTGGAAATGTTGGGACGTTTGGGCGGATGTTTCGAGGTCTGGCTTATCTTAAATATCCTGACCCATGATGTTAGTTTCCCCGATTGTATTCTCATTATGGCCTTTTCTTCTTTGTTTAGTAACCTCTTCTTTTTTTCTCCCATGCAGCTGGGCGTCCGGGAAGGAGGACTGGCTTTGGCTGTAGGTGGCTTGTCCATATCCGGTGCTTTGGGTGTCTTTACCGGATTGATAACCCGGGTTCGTGAGCTTCTCTGGATTGTTATCGGCGTTGCATTAATGAAGGTTGGTAATAAGAAATAGGCTCTGTAGAGCAGAGATGTTTTTTTTCTTCTCTTTTAATAAAAGCCTGGTATGATTGCACCCTTTTAGATGGAATGCAATGATATATCGTGACTGATGATGCTATAGAGTTGTAGATATAGTGCGCTTGATTAGTTTTTTATAAGTGAAATCACTCTATTTGATGCATGAAAAAATGTTTCAAAACACTTTATTTAAAAAAAGTTCTTTTTTATTATGAAGTGTTGTGCCATTTCATTTACCTTTGCGTGTAGTAAACACACACTATTTATTAATAATATTTTGTTAACCCGAAGAAACAATGAAAAAAGAACAAAAAGTGATGCACCTTTTTGCAGGTGTTGGTACGCGTAATTACGGACGTACATTTCTTGTTTGGGGATTATCATCGGTCATGGCATTCTCTGCTTTTCCGATAATGGCAGAAACCTCACTGGGGGGGGGTAAAATCTACTAATTCCCAAGTTGTTAACCAAACGAGAACCGTTACCGGAACTATCTTAGATGAAACCGGTGAACCTCTAATTGGAGTCTCAGTCCAAGTAAAAGGTACCACAACGGGAACGATTACTGATTTCGATGGAAAATTCTCTCTCAGCGTCCCGGCCAATGCCACACTAACCGTCTCCTACATTGGCTATCAAACTCAAGACATTAAAGTAGGTAATCAAAGGAATTTGACTATTTCTTTGAAACCGGATAACAAACTGCTCGATGAAGTGGTGGTTATTGGCTATGGTACGGTAAAGAAACGCGACTTGACCGGTGCCGTATCTTCTGTAAAGAGTGAAGAACTAACCATGACTCCGGTAGCGAATGCCATTGAAGCGATGCAAGGCCGTGTGGCAGGTTTGGATATTACCCGTGAATCAGGTAAAGCCGGTTCGGATTCAAAAATCCTGTTACGTGGTAACCGTTCTTTAACTGCCGAGCAGGAGCCTTTGTATATCATAGACGGTATTGCAGGTTCTATCACTAACCTGAATCCGAACGATATTGCTTCTATGGATATCTTGAAAGATGCTTCGTCTACGGCCATCTATGGTGCGGCCGGTGCAAACGGTGTTATTATGATTACCACCAAGCAGGCTGAAGTAGGAAGAGTTCAAGTGGATTTTGATGCTTATTATGGCGTAAATGGCTTTGCCAAATATCCGAGCGCCATGAAGGGACAGGAATGGCTGAATTATTTGGAAGAAGGTTACTACGCTTCCAATGGAACCCACTCTTCTTCTCAAAACGAATTGCTGACAGCTTGGGGCATTCAAGCGGATGCTATTACTCCATACATTGATGCCGGTAAATGGGTTGATTGGGTAGATGAAACATTAAAGACCGGAACACAACAAAATTACTCTTTGTCGGTTCGTGGTGGAAATGAGAAAATAAAAGGCAATTTCTCGTTAGGCTACAATTCAACAAAAGGTATTTACGAGGGGGACAACTCAGAGATGTTTACGACGCGTTTTGGTTTGGATGTAAAAGTCTCCGACATGGTAAAGATGGGTATCCAAAGTGGATTGACTTATAAAAACGGCCATTCAAGTAACAGTCGTGTGAATAAGACTTTCAGCACGATTCCTCTTGGTGATGTTTATGATGAAAATGGCGATATTAATATATATCCTATTACCGGAATGCAGGATGTGGTAAGTTTGATTAACGACCAGCGTGAAGGCATCTATGCAAGTAATTCAAAATCATACAGTATTACCGCCAACCCGTATATAGATGTTACCTTCTTGCCGGAATTGACATTCCGTTCTATATTGGGAACGTCCCTCTCAAATTCCAGAAGCGGTAAGTTTAATAGTGACGAAACCTATATGATGTTGATGGGCTCTTCTGCAGCTGTGCGTAATGCAAGTTATGACACGTCATTAGGTTATAATTATACATGGGAAAACATTCTGAATTACAACCAAACATTTGCGAAAGACCATAATGTAAGCGCTACGTTGATTTCTTCATGGTCGAAGAACCAGAGTGAGAAATCATCTGCTTATAACGAAGGATTCTTATACAATGATTTCTTGTGGTATTCCCTTTCATCAGGAACCAATCCTTCTGTAGGTTCTTCTTATTCTCACAAGAATAAATTGTCTTTTGCAGCTCGTGTGAACTATTCATATAAAGGCCGGTATTTGTTTACGGCTTCCGTTCGTAGAGATGGTGTATCGCAGCTTTATAATAATTGGGATACATTCCCCGCAGTAGCTTTGGCATGGCGTATTTCCGATGAAAAATTCATGGAAAGTACTCAAAGCTGGCTGGATAACTTAAAACTTCGTGTGGGATATGGAGTATCCGGTAACCCTAATGTCAATGCTTACGTATCGAGAAGTGAAGTGACTTCTAAAGATTTGGATGCCCTGAACTTTGGTAATGGTCCGGTCAATACAAGCGTTTTGACACAGGCTGTCGGTAATATGAACATGGGATGGGAGAAATCTTATAACTTGAATATCGGTTTGGACTTCAGCCTCTTCAATAGCCGGATTGACGGTACTATCGAATACTATGATACCGATACCAAGGACGTTCTTTATTCCCGCGACCTTCCTTTCTCCGGAGGTGGCTTTACAGCGAAGAAACCTTATCAAATGGTTTGTAACATTGCACGCATGCAGAACAGAGGTGTGGAGTTGACTTTGAATACACGTAATATTGTGACGAAGGATTTCCAGTGGAACTCAACGATTACTTTTGCCCGCAACAAAGAACAGGTAAAATCCATCGATTTAGGTAGCGCCACTACAGTGGATAATCTGGTTTCTTTAGGTCTGTTCCTGGGTCATCCTAAGAATACGGTATACGGCTATAAGAAGTTAGGTATCTGGCAGAAAGAGGAAGCTGCCGATGCGGCTGCCTTCGGTTTGCTTCCGGGTGATACGAAGGTACAGTCCCGTTTGGTGAAGAAATCGGATGGTGTTTGGACTTTGACGGATGAAGAAGGAAATGTAACGGAATATACGGCAGAGAATCCTTATACCATTGCTTCGGACGACCGTGTTATTATGGGACAGACTTCTCCGAAATGGAACTTTGGTTTCAATAACTCATTCACCTATAAAGGTTTTGATTTGAATGTATTTATTACCGCCCGTTACGGACAGATGGTTAGCGGTGGTTTGCTGGGCTATTTCAGTTATGGCTCGAAAAATATGCCTGCATTCTATAATTACTGGACCGAGGACAATCCGACAAACGAATATCCCCGTCCATACATGCAGCGTTCTACCAGTAATTCATCTCCTACCAGCGGATTGGGTATTGTAGATGGTTCTTATTGGAAAGTTAAGACTATTTCGTTAGGCTATACATTGCCTAAGAAACTAATTGCAAAATTAAATATGACGAGATGTCGTATTTATGGTACGGTTAGCAATCCGTTTATCTTCACGAAGGAGAGTCTGCTGAAAGACGTAGACCCTGAAACGGGTGCAAGCGATTCATTTCCGCTTTACAAACAGATTGTATTTGGTGTGAATGTTTCTTTTTAATTAATTAAATACGATAAGAAGATATGAAAAATATATTAAAAACAACGATAGCGCTTCTCTTCGTTTCCAGTTCTTTTGTTTCGTGTGAATTGGACGAATGGAATCCTTCGACAGTTGATATTGAAACTGCTTATAAGTATAAAGATGGTTTCGAGAGCTTGATTAACTATTGCTACGACGGGCTTTATTATTTCTATGGAAAAATTGACGGCGTAGGAGCTATGGAGATGGGAACTGACTTATGGATTAGCGAATCTTTCGAATCGGGTTTTACTCTTTATAATAGTTCGATGAATACGGAGTTGGGAACTCTGAAGACTATTTGGCAGGGATTCTATGCAACCGTAAACTATTGTAACACGGCTATTTATTATGCCGATAAGGTAGAAGGATATGCTTCGCAGGAGGCTTTGAATGCCAAATTGGCTGAGGCTTATTTCTTACGCGGTTGGTCTAACTGGCATTTAGTGGAACAATTTGGCGGAGTGGTACTTCGTGAACTGCCGTCCACCATTACAGGACCTGATAATAACCCTATTCGTAATAGCGAGGTGGAATTCTATGATAATATTATTTCTGATTTAAAATTTGCCGTAGACTATCTGCCGTACGACCAAGGGAACGAGCGTGGCCGTGTAGCAAAGAAAGCTGCGTTGGCTATGTTGGCCAAAGTATATTTGCAACGTACCCGGTTGGGTGAAGCAAATGCTTCGGAATATGCAAAACTGGCTCTTGAAACAGCTAAAGAATTGATTGACAATGCTGCTAAATATAAATGTGCTCTTTGGACGAGTGATGCGAATAAGTCCGGTTATGCTCAACTTTGGGCAGGTGGCAATAATAAAGGTAACAAGGAGTTCTTGTTCTTCGAAGCCATTGATGAAACCGATTATAAGAATCCGGAAGGTACTAACCGCGGACGTACCCGCCAATTCTACGAAATGGATTTAAAGACTGTAGGAGCTGCCTGGGGTACTACCGAGAAAAACTGTGCATGGTATGGACGTGCCAATAACCGTGGCTTTAAACCTACCAAGTATTTGATGACGGAAGTCTTCTCTCCGGTAAAGAATCCGGCTGATACCCGTTTCGACAATACTTTCTTTACTGAATATTATAACTCTACTTGGGCCGATTTGACGATAAGTCAATCTATGGTAAATACGTATAAGAAAGATGCTTCATTGGTGGGACACGTAATTAAAAATACAGCGGGTACTTATGAGGTGGGAAAAACCTATTATGGCGACCGTCAGGTACTTCTTCGTACGGTGAACGCTTCCGGTTGTGTGAATATGGTGGATGAAGATGGCGATGGCTATTTAGATGGTATTTCCGTATTTACGCCTAATTATACGATTGATGCAGCGACGAAAGCAAAACTTCCGTTCCTCTGTGTAGACCCTTCCGATATGTTTACTGCTGACGGCAAATGGGTGACCGAAAAAACAAGTGATATGGGCGTGTATTACAAGCAGTGTTATCCTTCTTTAAACAAATATTCTTCTATTGAGTGGAATGTCAACAACAATCAATATTGGTTGGGCGATTATCCGATTATGCGTTTAGGTGAAGTGTACTTGATTGCTGCCGAAGCTGCTTTGCGTTATAATAATGACCAGGCTACCGCTTTGAAGTATATCCAACCCTTACGCGACCGTGCGGCTGTTACAAGTCGTCAGAGCGAGATGACCGTTTCGCAGTCGGACATGACGTTAGACTTTATATTGAAAGAAAGTGCGCGTGAGTTAGCCGGAGAGCAGAGCCGCTGGTATGATTTGAAACGTTTCGGTAAACTGACGAAGACCTATTTAGGCCAGACGAATCCGGATATTCTTGAATTCAACGAAGCCAAACATAGAGTTCGTCCGATACCTCAATCTTATCTGGATGCCATTGCTAATCCTGATGAGTTTGGTAACAATGGATATTAAAAAGAATCCGGGTTATTAATACTTGGCGAAGTATTGGTTAATAAGTATAGTCTCAAAGGGGTGCCTCTCGGATTGGCACCCCTTTATTTCATTTCAGCGTTTAGCATCCAGGTATTCGGATTTGAAGATGTTGACACACAGAAGGAATAGGGAAAGGATTATGGGGCCGAATATAACTCCCATGAAGCCGAATAAAGGCAGCCCGATAACCACTCCGAAGATAGTGATTAAAGGATGTGTGTCCGCCATCTTTTTTTGTAGGATGAAACGGATGAGGTTATCTATGTTGGTGATGACGACAAGCGCGTAAATAGCCAGTCCGATGGCGTGTGCCCACTCTCCTGTTACTCCCAGATAGACGACTAAGGGAAGCCAAATGACAGCAGTCCCTACAATGGGAACAATGGTGGCGAAGCAGGTGAGGACTCCGAATAAAAGAGGGCTGGGAGCATTGAATATAGAATATCCTATCAGCGCTATTCCGCCTTGGATAATGGCAAGTAAAGGTATTCCGATGGCATTGGAACGAACAAGCATGTGTATTTCATTCATAACGTTATGCTTGTTTTGCGAATTAAACGGAAGGATTTCATAAATATAGCTTTCCATCTGTTTCCCTCCGATAAGCATAAAGTAAAGGACAAATAATAAAACAAAGATGTTTAAGCCGAATCCGCTGATTTCTCCCATCAGGAATTGTCCAACCTTTGGTACCCATGCGGCAATGGATGATAAATTGTCCGTTCCCAGCAAGTCGTATCCTGTTTTTTGTTCTATTAGAGCGACAAAGTTTTGTATAGGCTCTATCCATTGTTGCGGGTCGAGGTTTATGTTTTGTATTTTATTGATAAGCATCCATACGATAAGGGATAGGGGGATAAGGAAGCAGGAAATGGTTTCTCCCAATAGCAGTATGGCTGCAAAACTTTTTCTCAGTCTCCTTTTCTGAGTCAGATATCGCATTTGTCCCCTTAGCAGTACGTAAATGGTACAAGCTCCCAGTAATCCTCCTATAAATGGACGAAGATAGAGTAGAATGATTATTCCTAGCGACAGGATAATGACTATAAGGGAGTATTTCCAATATTGTTCTTTGAAGTTCATAAGTAGAAATGTGTTTAATGTTTGTTTGTACAATTAGTAACAAAAACCGACCTTAAAAGGTTGATACGAACTTTACACACTATTTGACGGAGCCTGTTATTTTATTTAGTTTCTAAAGGTATGTATATTTTTGACGCAGAGCTTATAATCAGCTAGTTACCGGGAAAAGTTCCGAAATCGACCAATGAAACTCTCTTATCTTCCCGATATTTTTGACGCGCTTTTTTCATTTTCTCTCTTTTTGTAAAGATAATAGCCTCCATACCGCTTAAA
>ERZ791753.130-NODE-130-length-101622-cov-13.990253_pt1 | contig 101622 bp, 109 predicted proteins | sample MGYA00509951_ERZ791753 | MGnify/ENA primary metagenome ERZ791753 (study PRJEB30046, sample SAMN00792026) | human gut metagenome | study: EMG produced TPA metagenomics assembly of the A metagenome-wide association study of gut microbiota in type 2... | reverse complement strand
ATCGCGGAGTTCTTTTCGCGCCTTGCGGCGCTGCTGTCCTCCGCGCAGACGTGCACGGTCGGCTATGCCTGCCGGCAGGCGCTGGCGCAGACGCGGGGGTTGAGCCTGTCCTCTGCGGCGCGGGGGACGATTTTGAGCCTGTTTGATTCGCTGGGGAGATATGACCTCGAGGGGAGCGTACAGGCGCTCGATCTGGCGTTGTCCCGCCTGCGGGAGGAGGCAAAAGCGCTGCAAAACAGCGCGGCAGCACGGTGCAGGACGTATCTGACGCTCGGCGTCTGCACGGGCCTTGCAGCGGCGGTGATCCTGATCTGATATGGATATTGACCTGATCTTTAAAATTGCCGCCGTCGGGATCATTGTCTCCATTCTCAATCAGGTCCTTGTGCGCTCCGGACGGGAGGAGCAGGCGACCATGACCTCGCTGGCTGCGCTGGTCGTGGTGCTGATGATCGTCGTGCAGCGCATTGCGGAGCTATTTGACATGGTCAAGACGCTGTTTGAATTCTGATGGACACGGTAGGAAAGCTGATCGCGGCGGCGCTGCTTTGCAGCGTGATCTGCCTGCTTCTGAAAAAGCAGGCGCCGGAGCTGACGCTCTGCCTGTGCGTGCTGGTATGCGCGCTCTGCTTTCTGACGTCTTTTCCGTTTTTTTCGCCCATTCTGGCCTTTTTCCACCGGCTGCAGGAGCTGACCGGCCTGTCCGGCGCTGTATTCGCGCCGCTTTTCAAAACAGCCGCCATTGGACTGCTGGCGCAGATGGCCGCAACGATCTGCCGGGACAGCGGCCAGCAGGCGCTTGCGCAGGCCGTCGAGATCTGCTGCGGCTTTATCAGCTTTTATCTTGCGCTGCCGCTTTTGGAAATGGTGCTTTCTCTGCTGCAAACGATGATCGGAGGCTGATATGCGGCGCTGCGTAATTCTTCTTTGGATTCTGGCCGTGCTGACGGTTCCCGTTCTTGCGCTGGATGTTTTGGAGGAGGAACGGCAGATCCTGAATGTGGACACGCTGACGGACGGCCTGCCGGACGACGCGCAGGACGCACTGCGCACGTACAGCCCGGCAGCGCGCACGGACCCCGGCGAAGCGATCCTTGCGATCATCAAATGGGCCTCCGGGCTGTCGGTCAGTACGCTGCGGGAGGCCGTGCAGACGGCGTCTTTGCTGCTGACGGCTGCGCTCGTCTGCCAGCTTGTGCGCCAGAGCGTCCCGGACGACCGGCTGCATATTCAGGCCATGACAGGAGCGCTGGCTATCACGCTGCTGTTCGCAACCAATATGAAAAGTATGCTTGGTCTGGCAGCCTCTGTGCTGGATGAAATGGAGGCGTATTCCAAGCTGCTGCTTCCGGTAATGTGCGGCGCGGCTGCTGCATCCGGATCGCTGACGGGCGCAGGATCTCTGTATATGGCCTCGTCGTTGTTTTTCAGCCTGCTTACCTCGCTTGTCCGCAGTCTGCTCGTGCCGCTCGTATATGCGTTCATTGGCCTTGCCGCAGCCGAATGCGCGCTGCCCGGCGGGAAGCTCGCAAGCGTCCGGCGGCTCGTGGGCTGGTGCGTAACCGTGCTCCTGAAGGGTGTGATGTATGTGTTCACGGCGTATCTGTCCCTGACGGGTCTGCTGTCCGGCAGCAGCGACGATGCGGCAATAAACGCGGCAAAATCTACGCTGTCTGCCGCGATCCCGGTCGTAGGCGGTATTGCGTCCGATGCGTCCGAGGCCGTGCTGCAAAGCGCGAAGCTGCTGCGCGCGACAGCAGGGACCTTCGGCATTCTGGCGGTGCTCGCGCTGGTGCTGGTCCCGTTTTTCAGGATCACGATCTGCTATCTGACCATGAAGCTGACGGCGGCGATCGCCGGCTTCGCGGCAGGGAAGGAGCACGCCGCCCTGATCGACGCGCAGAGCAGCGCTATGGGCTACGTGCTCGGCATGACCGGGAGCGCTGCGCTGATGCTCCTGTTCAGCACGTGCTGCTTTATGAAGGTGGCATCAGGATGATGGAGGTTGTGCGGGGATATCTGCTGCGCCTGACGGCAGGCGCATTTTTAAGCGCAGGGCTGCTGGCGCTCATTCCGAAGGGAACGTCCAAAAAAGCGGCGGCTGTTCTGTGCGGGCTTGTGATGCTGCTGCTGGCGCTTACGCCGCTGGCGCAGCTCGATTATGACGCGCTCTCAGAGGCGATCAGCCGTCTGGAGCTTGAAAAGGAGGAAGCGAGAACGGGAATCGAGATCCGGAACCAGGAGCTTGTGACCAGGATCATATCAGGCCGCGTACAGGCATATATATTGGACAAAGCCGCCTCGCTGGGGCTGACCGTCACAGTCGAGCTTGAAATGGAGACGCGGGCGGCCACGCCGTATCCAAAGGCCGTGACGATCCACGGCGAGGCGACTCCGGCGCAGAAGCAGCAGCTTCAGCAATATCTGGAGCAGACCTTCGCCATTCCGGTGCAAAGGCAGGTATGGACGCCATGAGCACGCTGCAGCTGTCACAGCTGCGCGAACATGCGGCGCAGCTGCTTCGCAAATACCGTATCCCACTGCTTGTGTTCCTGCTCGGCGTCGCGCTGGCGCTGGTGCCGGGAAAGACGAAGAAGACCGATGCGCAGCAGAACACGGCAGCGTCAGCAGACACGGCCTTCGATCTGTCCGCGACACAGAAGCAGCTGGAGGCGCTTTTATCCGCGATCGACGGAGCCGGACGCGTCCGGCTGATGCTGACGCTCTCGTCCGGCGAGCAGATCATCTATCAGACGGACAGCCGCACCGTGACCGCCTCCGGCAGTACGACGCAGGAGACGCAGACGGTCTTCCGGCAGCCGGGCGGCTCGGAAAAGGAACCGGCGGTGCAGTCGACCGTCTATCCAACGTATCAGGGGGCGCTCGTCGTCTGCGACGGCGCGGAGCGCGCAAGCGTCCGTCTTGCGGTCACACAGGCTGTATCGAGCCTCACGGGGCTCGGAAGCAATAAAATCGCAGTGGTAAAAATGAAAGGGCAATAGGAGGAATCTATATGAAAATCTGGAAGCGGAACGCGATCATCGCATCGGTATTGCTGCTGGTCTGTGCCGGCGTGTACCTCAACTGGTCAAAAGCGCAGAAGACGGATGTGCAGGACCTGACCGAGACGCTCTCGGCAGAGCAGGTGATGGGTGAGGGCACGCTGGTCGTGGCGGATAGTGAATCGCTGCCACAGGAGGCGGTCGCGGCTTCGACAAGCGAGACGCAGGCGGCGGATTATTTCGCGCAGGTGCGCCTGAGCCGTCAGGAATCGAGAGACTCCGCCGTTGAACTGCTGGAGGAGACGATCGCCTACGACGAGGGCACGGAGGTCGGCGAAGCCGCCTGCCAGACGCTCAACAACATTGTCGGTACGGCGCTGAGCGAAGCGCAGATCGAAAGTCTTGTGATCGCCAAGGGGTACGATGACTGTGTGACATATATCAACGACGGCGTTGTCTGCGTGGCGGTTTCCGCGCCCGCGGAGGGACTGAGCGACGCGGACGCGGCGCTGATCTCGGATATTGTGACCTCGCAGACGGACTATATGCTTTCCCAGGTGCGCATCATCGAGGTCAAGCCCTGATTTTCGGGGATTTTCAGAAAGGGATTGCATTTTGACGGTTTTGTGGTAAAATGAATCCAATATAAAAGCAGAACCTTTTCTGAACCCTGAACAGGAGGAACCCAGTATGGCTGAAAAGAACGAGTATTTTACGCAGAAGCTTGAGAACGGAACGCTTCAGATCTCCGAAGACGTTGTGGCGTCCGTCGCGGCAGCCGCCGTGCTCGAGGTGGAGGGCGTCTGCGGCCTGTCCAGCAATATCAGCACCGATATCGCCGAAATGCTCGGCATGAAGACGATGGCGCGCGGCATCCGCCTGACACCGATGAAGGACGGCGCGGTCAAGATCGAATGCGACGTGGTCGCAAAGTTCGGCCAGAGCGTGTTTTCTCTCGCCAAGACCGTGCAGGACGCCGTCAAGTCCAGCGTGGAATCCGTCGCCGGGCTGACCGTCGCGCAGGTCAACGTCAATATCTGCGGCATTGCCATGCCGAAGGAATTAAAGAAATAACAAAAAGCAAACCCTTTGCTTGCGTAAAGGGTTTCTTTTTTGGAAGCACGGAAGAAAAGAAGCAAGGAGAACACTATGACAAGATCGAACGCCAGAGAGATCGCCTGCCATCTCGTTTTTGAGATGAACTTCAACGATATCACCGCCGGAGACGCGCTGCGGACGCTCATGGAGGAGGACTATTACCCCACGCTCAAGGGCGAAACGGACGTCTACGCGGAAAAGCCGGATGGAAAGCAGCTGGAATACCTGACAAATGTGGTGCAGGGCGTGCAGGCGAAGCGGGAAGAGCTTGAAGGCTATATCACGAAATATTCCGTTGGCTGGAGCCTCAGCCGCATTGCCAGAATGGCCGTCGCCATTATGGAGGTCTGTATGTATGAGGCGCTGTATATCGACGACGCGCCCATCAGTGCCGCCATCAACGAGGCGGTCGAGCTGACGCGCAAATATGAAAACGAGGATGTGGTGTCCTTCGTCAACGGCATTCTCGGCGGCTTTGCGCGCGAGGTCCAGCAGTCATGCTGACGCTTGGCTTCGACACCAGCAACTATACCACTTCGGTGGCGGCATTTGACGGCGTGGGCGGAAAGAACTGCTCACGCCTTTTGGACGTGAAGCCGGGAGAGCTTGGGCTGCGGCAGTCCGACGCGCTGTTTGCGCACATCAAGCGCCTGCCGGAGCTGGTGGACGCGCTGTGTGCGTCCGTGAACATTGGGAACGTGACCGCCATCGGCGTCAGCACCCGGCCGCGTGCGGTCGAAGGCTCGTATATGCCGTGCTTTCTGGCCGGCTGGTCGCAGGCCAGCTGCCTTGCAAAAATTTTAAATGTCCCCCTTTACGAATTTTCCCACCAGCAGGGACATATCGCGGCGAGCCTCTGGTCAGCCGGGCGGCTGGAGCTGATGCAGACGCCGCATCTTGCGTGGCACCTGTCCGGCGGAACGACGGAGCTGCTGCTTGTGACCCCGGACGGCAAAACTGTCAGGGCCGAAAAGCTCGGCGGCACGAGCGATATCTCCGCCGGTCAGCTGATCGACCGCACGGGAAAGCTTCTGGGCCTGCCGTTTCCGGCGGGCAAGACCGTCGACGCGCTGAGCCGGGAATCGGATTGTAAGGAGCGTTACCGCGTGAAGCTGAACGGATTGGAGTTTTCCTTCTCCGGCATCCAGAACAAGGCGGAAACGTTCTATTCCGACACGCAGAGCGCGGCTGATACGGCGCGGTTTGTCATGAACTGCATTGTGTCCTGCATCGCGGATGCGACGCGGACAGCGCTTGCGCAGTATCCGGGTCTGCCGGTCGTGTTTTCCGGCGGCGTCGCGTCCAACTCCATGCTGCGGGAGCGTATGCGGGAGTTTGCGCCTGTTTTTGCCGAGCCGCAATATTCCACGGACAACGCCATGGGGATCGCCGTTCTGACGGCCCTGCAGGAGGGCGTGTGATGGAACAGAATATCATCGCCGTTTCGCAGGTCAACGAGTATATCAAATTTCTGCTCGACCGCGACGAGCTGCTGACAAACCTCTGCGTGCGCGGCGAGGTCAGCAATTATAAAATCTATCCCTCCGGCCACCATTACTTTACGCTCAAGGATGCGGAGGGGGCGCTCAAATGCGTCATGTTCCGTTCCAGTGCCCAGCGCCTGCGCTTCCGGCCAGAAAACGGGATGCAGGTGATCGCATATGGACGTGTGACTGTCTTCCCGCGCGACGGCGCGTACCAGCTCTATTGCAGCGCGCTGACGGCAGACGGCGCGGGCGATTTGTATGTCGCGTTCGAGCAGCTGAAGGAAAAGCTCTCCAGGGAGGGCCTGTTTGACCCGGCGCACAAAAAGCCGCTGCCCAGATACCCACATACGATCGCCATCATCACATCTGCCGCAGGTGCGGCGATCATGGATATGCTCCGTATTCTGGCAAAGCGCTATCCGCTGGCAAAGATCAAGCTCCTGCCTGTGCGCGTGCAGGGGGCGGAGGCTCCCGCCGAGATCGCGGGTGCGATCCGCTACGCGAACCACTATCAGGTTGCCGACCTGATCATAACCGGACGCGGCGGCGGCTCCATGGAGGATCTCTGGGCCTTCAACGACGAGCGCGTGGTGCGGGCGATCTATGCTTCAGAGATCCCGGTCATTTCCGCTGTCGGCCATGAGCCGGATGTGACGATCTCCGATTATGTCGCGGATCTTCGTGCCGCAACGCCCAGCAACGCCGCCGAGCTTGCCGTGCCGGACCGGCAGGAGCTGCTGAAAAAGCTTTCCATGATGCAGACGGCCATGCAGCAGAGCGTACAGAAAACGCTCAAGCTCAGCCGCCAGCGGCTGAACAGCCTTGCAGAAAAGCGTGTGCTGCAAAGTCCGCTGAATTACGTCGAGGACCGACGCGTCCTGCTGGATTTCCTGTCCACCCGGCTGCACGCTGCCGGACAGAAGACACTCCACGAAAAAAAGCAGCGCTTTGTCCGCCTGACCGCAGCGCTTGATGCGATGAGTCCTTTAAAGGTGCTCTCCCGCGGCTACAGCATGGTGACGGATGAGACGGGAACGCTCGTCACAAGCGCTGGAGCCGTAACAACCGGCCAGCGCATCCATGTCAGCCTGCGCAGCGGCAGTCTGACGGCGCAGGTCGAGCAGATACAGGAGGAAGACAAGAATGTCTGAAAAATCCATGAAGTTTGAAGCCTCAATGGAGCGGCTGGAAGCCATCGTCCGGCAGCTTGAACAGGGAAATGCACCTTTGGACGAGTCTTTGAAGCTCTTTCAGGAGGGAACAAAGCTCGTCCAGTCCTGCGCAAAGCAGCTTGACAGCGCGGAGCAGGAGATCGTAAAGCTGACAAAGACCGCCGACGGCACGCCGGCAGAAACGGAGTATGTACGAGATGAGTGAATTTCATGACCAGATCGCCCGGTACCGCGCTGCCATCGAAGCGTTTTTGCAGGCGCAGTTCTGCCAAGAGCTTCCCCAGAAGCGCCTGTTCGACGCCATGCGTTACAGTCTGCTTGCGGGCGGAAAACGCATCCGTCCGGTCCTGACGCTGGAATTCTGCCGCATCTGCGGCGGAGATTGGCAGAGCGCCGTTCCCTTTGCCTGCGCGCTCGAAATGGTCCATACCTACAGCCTCATCCACGACGATCTGCCTTGCATGGACAATGACGATTACCGCCGCGGCCGTCTCACCAATCACAAGGTCTTCGGTGAAGCGCTGGCTGTGCTTGCGGGCGACGGTCTGCTGACCGCCGCGTTTGAAACGGCGGCGAACGCGCCTGCGGACCCTGCCGTGATCGTCAGGGCCATCCGCATTCTGTCAGAGCAGGCGGGTGAGCTCGGCATGGTCGGCGGACAGGTGCTCGATATGCAGGCCGAGGAGCAGGAGCTGACGGAACAGGGGATCTATGACATCCAGCGCCGCAAGACCGGCGCGCTCATTCAGGCGGCCTGCCAGATCGGCGTCGTGGCTGCGAACGGAACTGCGCAGCAGCTTGAGGCTGCGAAGACCTACGCGCAGAACCTTGGCCTTGCGTTCCAGATCCGTGACGATATGCTCGACGTTCTGGGCGACGCGGACAAGCTTGGCAAGGCCACGCACATGGACGAGCACAAAAACACGTTCGTCCGCCTGTACGGCATCGGCGCGTGCTCGAAGATGATCGAGGCGGAGACAAAGACGGCCATCGAGGCGCTGGGTTGCTTCGAAAGCTCCGAGTTCCTTGTGGAAATGGCCCGCCAGCTTGCGCTTCGTGAATACTGATGCATCCGACAGCACCGAATTATCGCATCGTAACAGAAAGTTTATGAATATTTGCTTGTATATACATTCGTGATGTGATATACTTGCTCTGCAATGGCGCAGTATTCTAGTCAGCTTTGCCGGCTGCGAGGAAGGGCCTAAAAATCCTTTGTTTGGCATACCTGTGAACCCCGTGGTGTCTGCTTCTTACGCCCAGTCTGGGGTGGATGCTGTGGGAAGGCGATTTTGCGCCTGCGGCGGACGGGCTGTCTCCAATGGCATGGAGAAGATGACCCGGTCGCTGTGGAGACTGGATATTGTGCAGCGGCGAACTCCCTTCGTGGTATCCGACCGTTGTACGATACCGGATATGAACCTGCATTGCGGTGCTACCCGGCTTTAAGCCGTGAACGCTGTGTGCAGAGTAGCCTGCCTTGCGTGAACCGGCCGGGAAAGGGAAGCTGATGCGTCCGGCGCTCATGGCCTTGAGCGCAGACGATATTCCCTTGAAAGACGGTTTGCAAAAGAGGATAAGAGTCGGTTCAAGCTGTTGTGGAAATCACCTAGACTGTCGAAAGGGCCTTTATGGGATTGCGGTACGGACTAAGTGGCAATCGGGTAGTGACCATGGCGACAGGTCAACGCGAGCATGAAAGGGGAACCACCTCCATCGGCGACGAGAGGATGCTCCCGGGGAAAACAAACCCGACCTAAGCCGTAAGATTAACCATAATCGCTGCCATTGTACAGTTGTAGATCCTGATAAAATGCCGCGTATGCGGCGTTTTATCAGCCTTTATTTGTATGGATATAAGTTTACATAATTATTGATGTGGAGGCTGTTTTGGCTGCTGCGAAAAAGAAAAAAGCCGGAAAATCGGCCAGACCCGATTTCAGATGGATCGCGCTGATCTTTCTGACGACCGTTCTGATCTCGGCCCTTATGAGCTTCGTGTCGTCCAATCTTCTGGAGGGCGCGGGGCTTGCGCTGTCCTTTTTGATCCTGATCTGCATCGTGCTGACCGGTATTCTGTTTGATATCATCGGCGTCGCCGTCACGGCGGCGGACGAGGTTCCGTTCCACGCAATGGCCTCGCGCAAGGTGCCCGAGGCGGAGGATGCGCTGCGCCTGATCCGCAATGCCGGGAAAGTATCGTCGTTCTGCAACGATGTCATCGGCGATATCTGCGGTGTTATTTCCGGCTCTGCCGCAGCGGTCATTGCTGCACGCGTGCTGATCCTGAGCAAGAGCAAATCGGAGATTTTTATTACGCTGCTGCTGTCTGCGGTCGTTTCCGGCGTGACGGTCGGCGGTAAAGCCTGCGGCAAGTCGCTTGCCATGAACAGCAGTACCGCTGTTGTGCGCACGGCGGCGAAGGTTCTGTGCTTTTTCCGGACGCTCCCGCAGCGCATCCGAAAAAAGCGCACAGAAAAATGAGGGATTTCCATGCTTTTAGATACCATCCATTCCAGACAGGATCTGCTGGATATCCCCGAGGACCAGCTGGGGACGCTCTGCGGCGAGATCCGACAATTTCTTGTACAAAACGTCAGCCGTACCGGCGGACATCTGGCCTCCAACCTCGGCATTGTCGAGACGACGGTTGCCATTCACCGCGTCTTTGACACCAGCCGCGACCGGCTCGTGTTCGATGTCGGGCACCAGTGCTATGTGCATAAAATGCTGACCGGCCGTATGGACCGGTTCGATACGCTCCGCCAGCGGGGGGGGCTTTCCGGCTTTCCGAAGCCCTGTGAGAGCGTGCACGACGCGTTTATTGCCGGTCATGCTTCCAACGCTGTATCCGTTGCGCTTGGTATGGCCAGAGCGCGCACAATGGCAGGGGAGGACTATCATGTGCTGGCTCTGATGGGCGACGGCGCGCTGACCGGCGGCCTTGCTTATGAGGGTTTCAACAACGCTGGCGCAAGCCGCGAACCCATGATTGTTCTGCTCAATGACAACGGCATGTCTATCACGCCGAATGTCGGCGCAATTTCTCGTTATCTTGCGCAGGCGCGTCTGCGTCCCAAATATCTCGACCTCAAATTATGGTACAGACAGGCAACGGCCAAAAGTGATTTCGGCCGTCGGCTCTATGCACTGACCCATAAGGTCAAAGAGCACATGCGCCGCAGCATTCTCGGCACGACGCTGTTTGAAAATCTCGGCTTTACCTACCTCGGCCCGGTCGACGGCCATGATATTGCCAGAATCGAGACGCTTTTAAAAACAGCTGTTGCGCTGCATGAGCCGGTTCTGATCCATCTGATCACGCAGAAGGGGCGCGGTTATGCGCCGGCGGAACAAACGCCGCAGGAGTTCCATGGTATCGGGAAGTTTGACCCCGAGACGGGTCTGAGTGAGACTGTATCCGTCCCGACCTTTTCTGATATTTTTGGACAGGAGCTTGGCCGGATGGCCGCAAGCGACAAGACCGTCTGCGCCATTACCGCCGCCATGCAGCACGGCACGGGACTTGACCAGTTTGCGTCCGAGTTTTCTTCCCGGTTCTTTGACGTCGGCATTGCCGAGGGCCATGCGGTCTGCATGGCCGCCGGGCTTGCCAAGCAGGGGATGAAGCCGGTCACGGCGATATACTCCACGTTTTTGCAGCGTGCCTATGATATGCTGCTGCATGACGTTGCTCTGCAGCAGCTCCATGTCGTGCTGGCTGTCGACCGCTGCGGCGTCGTCGGCGAGGACGGCGACACGCATCAGGGGATGTTCGACGTCGGCTACCTCCGGCAGGTGCCCGGCATGAAGATCTTCTGCCCCGCGAGCTTTGACGAGCTGCGCGAGGATCTGCATACGGCGCTCTATGCCTGCACCGGCCCTGCGGCCATCCGCTATCCGCGCGGAGGCGAGGGCGCTTACCGGTCAGCTGCCTCCCAGACCCGCATCCGCGAGGGCTATACGTGCACGATCATCTGCTACGGCACGATGGTCAACGCCGTGCTGGACGCAGCAGATACCATGCAGGCCGCAGGCTACCGGCCCGAGATTCTAAAGCTGCGCACCATCTCCCCGGTCGACTGGGACGCGATCGACGCGTCCGTCCGGAAGACAAAACGCGTGTTCGTGTTCGAGGAAACATCCGACCGTGAATGTCTGGCCGACGAGATTTTTGCCCACCTGATCGAAACCGGGATTCCGGCAGTCTGCCGGAAGCGGAACCTTGGCCGCGGCTTTATTCTGCACGGCGCACCCGCCGCACTGCTTGCCGCGGCAGGACTGGACGCGGACTCGCTCACAAAACTGATGCAGGAGGAGCTTTCCTGATGAAGCATAAGGAACGGCTGGATGTACTGCTTGTCGCGCGCAATCTGGCGGAATCGAGAAGCAAGGCGCAGGCCATGATCATGGCGGGCGAGGTCTATGTCAACGAACAGAAGGCCGACAAGGCCGGGCTTGAGATCAACATTGACGACGAGCCTGTGATCGAGGTGCGCGGCAGCGCCTGCCCCTATGTCAGCCGGGGCGGATTAAAGCTGGAAAAGGCGCTCCGGGATTTCCACGTTGCCCCCACCGGCTTCGTATGCAGCGACTCCGGTGCGTCGACCGGCGGCTTTACCGACTGCCTGCTGCAGCAGGGGGCCAGTAAGGTCTTCGCCATCGACGTCGGCTATGGCCAGCTTGCGTGGAAAATTCGTTCCGACCCGCGCGTGGTCGTGATGGAGCGGACGAACATCCGCTATGTTACGCCGGAGGATCTCGGCGAGCCGCTCGACCTGTCCGTTGTGGACGTCTCGTTTATTTCCCTGAAAATCGTCCTTCCGGCCATTCAGAAGCTGCTCAAGCCCACCGGACAGGTGCTCTGCCTCATTAAGCCGCAGTTTGAGGCCGGAAAGGAAAACGTCGGCAAGAAGGGCGTCGTGCGCGACCCCGCCGTGCACGCGCAGGTGCTGCGCGACTTTACCGCGCTGGCCGCGTCGCTGAACCTTACCATCCGGAATCTGACGTTCTCTCCGGTCAAGGGGCCGGAGGGCAACATTGAATTTCTCGCGCATCTTTCCATGCAGCCTGGGCAGGAAACGCTTCCTGATATCGACGCGCTCGTTGCGCAGGCGCATACAGCGCTGAAAGGGTAACATACGCTATGAAGATCGTCGTTTCGCCGAATCCCTACCGTGACAAACAATTCAAAAACGCCCGGCAGGCCTGCTCGATTTTAAGGGAAGCGGGCGCAGAGGTCGCGCTCTGCCTGCCGTTTGACGTGGATAAGACGTTTGAAATTCCGCATGATCTCCACTTTCAGGACATTCAGAAAGAGATCAAGACGGCGGATATGCTGATCTGCTTCGGCGGCGACGGGACAATTTTACACTCGTCCAAGATCGCGACGGAGCATAATCTCCCCATTTTGGGCGTCAATATCGGCACAATGGGGTTCATCGCGGAGTTGGAAGCGGGGGAGATCGAGCTGCTGCGGAAAATTCCGAAGGGCGATTATACCGTGGAGGAGCGCACGATGCTGGATGTCAGCGTCGGAAACGGCAGACAGACGCTTTTCCACGAAACGGCGCTCAATGACGCAGTCATCACCAAGGGCGCGATTGCCCGCGTGGTGCAGCTCGGCATCTACTGCGACGGCATAGAGGCAACCAGTTACTCAGGCGACGGCGTGATCCTCTGCACGCCGACCGGCTCGACCGCCTATTCCATGTCCGCAGGCGGGCCGATCGTGGAGCCGTCCGCGAAAAATTTCCTGATCACACCCATCTGTGCGCACGCCATGCTGGCAAAAAGCATCGTCGTCGCGCCCAGCCGTGTCGTAACGGTCAAGGTCGGCAAGATCGGGCGGCACAACGCGTTTTTGTCCGTTGACGGCGGCCGGGCCTTCCGCCTGAACACCGGCGACGAGATCACGGTTAAAAGCTCGCAGAAGGTCACACGGCTCGTGCGGCTGAAAAACACCAGCTTTTTTGAGATCCTGAACCGAAAATTCATTGAAAAAATGAGGTAAACACGTCTATGAAATCAAAACGCCAGGAAAAAATTCTGGAGCTTATCGCAGACCACAGCGTCCAGACGCAGGAGCAGCTGCTCGCTGAGCTGAACGAGGCCGGTTTCTCTACCACGCAGGCTACCATTTCCCGCGACATCAAGCAGCTGCGCATCATCAAGGAGCTTGGCCCAAACGGTGTTTACCGCTATGCGACCGCGCCCAAGCCTGCGGAGCATACCTTCTCCGCCAAGCTGAACCTGATCTTCCGGCAGTGCATCACGAGTGTGGACTATGCGCAGAACATGATCGTCGTCAAGACCATGCCCGGACTTGCAAACGGCGCCGCCTCCGCAATCGACAAGCTGAACATCCCGGAAATGCTCGGGACGCTTGCGGGCGACGATACGTGCTTCGTTGTGCTGAAGGACACGCAGGCCGCTGCCGAGCTCTGCGCCGAGATCCGGGAGCAGATCGAGCACTGAGGCCAGAACGGAACAGGAGGAAGACCGATGCTTTCTACCCTGCATATCGAAAATATTGCCGTGATCGAACAGGCAGAGATCGTCTTTGACAGTGGTTTCAACGTCCTCACCGGTGAGACAGGTGCGGGAAAATCCATCGTCATAGACGCGATCTCTGCCATTTTGGGTGAACGGGCCTCGCGCGAAATGATCCGTACCGGCGCGCAGAAGGCGTTTGTCAGCGCGATTTTCTCCGGCGTGCCGGAGCTGCCGTGGTTCGCCGAGAACCAGATCCCGTATGAGCCGGAGCTTGGCATTTCACGGGAGATCTTCGCCGACGGAAAAAACAGCTGCCGCGTCAGCGGCAAGCCCGTCACAGTCTCCACGCTTCGGAAGCTCGGCGTCCAGCTCATCCAGATCCATGGCCAGAACGATTCCCAGCAGCTGTTCGATGAGGCGACGCATATCGGCTATCTCGACCTGTATGCCCATGACGAAGCGCTGCTGGCGGATTACCGGCAGGCGTACGACAAGGTCAGCGTCGTGCAGCAGGAGATCCGCCGCCTGTCCATGGACGAATCGGAAAAGCTGCGTCTGGTCGAAACGCTGAAATTCCAGATCGATGAAATTGAACGCGCCGAGCTGCAGTCCGGAGAAGAAGACGAGCTGCTCGAACGCCGGAAGGTGCTCCAGAACGCTGAAAAGCTGACGGACGCGATGGAAGCGGCTGTTTCCGCGCTCTATGGGGATGAAACGTCGGACGGCGCGGCAGCCATGATCGCAAACGCCGCGCACGCGCTGGAACGGGTCAGCCGCGTGTCAGATGAAATGCGGCAGCTCAGCGGAAAGCTGAACGACCTCATGTATACCGCGCAGGATATTGCCGACGAGCTGCGGGACAAGAAGGACGATCTAACCTATTCTGCCGATGAGCTTGAGCAGATCGAAGAGCGCCTTGATACGCTCCACAAGCTCAAGCGCAAATACGGCGGCAGCGTCGAGGATGTGATCGCGTTCTGTGAAAAGGCGAAGCGGCAGCTCGACGAAGTCGAATTCGCGTCCGACCGCATTGAGCAGCTCCAGAAAAAGCTGTCCGCACTGCAAACAGCCATGCAGGAAAAGGGCATGGCACTCTCTGCCGCGCGGAAAATGGCGGCAGAAAAATTACAGGCGGCAATTTCTTCCGAGCTGATGCAGCTGGATATGCCGAAAATTCAGTTTGTCTGCGAGTTTTCCGCGCAGCAGCCGCAGGAAAACGGCCTCGACGCCGTCCGTTTCCTGATGTCTGCCAACGTCGGCGAATCGCTGCGTCCGCTGTCCAAGGTCGCCTCCGGCGGTGAGCTGGCGCGTATTATGCTCGCGATGAAAAATGTACTGGCGGCGGAGGATTCCGTCGGGACCATGATCTTCGACGAGGTCGATGCGGGCGTCAGCGGCCGCGCCGCGCAGAAGGTCGCGTATAAGCTCTGGACAGTCGCAAAGGGCCGTCAGGTCCTGTGCGTGACACATCTGCCGCAGATCGCTGCCATGGCCGACACGGAATTCACGGTCGAGAAACGGGTGGAAAACGGCAGAACATATACAAGCGTTCTGCGTTTGGATGTCGCCGGACGGCGGCAGGAGCTTGCACGCCTGACTGGCGGCAGTATGATCACCGAAACAACGCTTGCCGGTGCAGCAGAGCTGCTGCGTCTGGCGGAACAGACAAAGAAGGGAGCTTCACATGAAAGTACGTAACATCCTGTTTCTGGTCCTTGCGTCGCTGCTGCTCTGCACGGCAGTCAGCGCGGCGGAATACACCGACGTATCCGACACGCATTGGGCATATAAGCAGATCGATTATCTCAGCGCAGAGATCAACGGCTATCCGGACGGCTCCTACAAGCCGGAAAAGAGCGTTTCGCGCGCGGAATTCCTCACGTTGTTCGCCCGCATTGCCTTCCCGGACGAGTGGAAGCGTGTGGAGGGAGAAGAATGGTGGAAATCGGCCTATGAGGTCTGCACCGCGCACGATCTTCTGAACAATATCACTGGCAGCCGCTCTGAGGCCATGCCGCGCGGCGAAATTGCCGCGCTTCTCGAACGGTTCTGCTCCGGCTGGGGCGGCGTGCATGAACGCGCAGACGCTGCGGAACAGTATGTTATCAACTGGAAGGAGCAGCGCATGGAGTTCCCGGAGTGGCAGCCGCTGTTTCCAGATGCTGCGGAGTATTGGAGCAGCGTGCTCATCAGTGCCAATCAGGGGCTTCTGACCGGCTATCCGGATGGAAGCTTCAAGCCCGGCAAGGGCGTGACCCGGGCGGAGGCTGCGGCCATCCTTGCCCGTCTTAAAGCGCAGCTGGTGCTCCGTGAAAAGAAGGGCTGTGAATACGTCTGCACAGTCGGGGAGTATTGGCTGATGCAGTACTCAGACTCCGGCTCCGTCGGCCTTGCGCTGTATGAGCCGCTTACCGGCAAGCTGGTTCAGACGGTCGGCCTTTGGAAAGCTGCGCAGGGAGTCAGCGGGTATGCCGCGTTCGACCGCCTGCTGAGCGGATCCGACGGTATATATGTCTGGGGACGCGCGGGCCTTTATAAGCGCAGCGGCAATACGCTCGAGCAGATCGTGGCCGAGCCTGTGCTTGATTTCTGCTGGTATGGCGACAATACGCTCTATTACCTGAGCTGGGACGATACCAAGCAGATACCGGCATATTATTGCTCGGCCGCATATTTCCCCTGCGCCTCAAGCGTGATGAAGCTGGAAAACCCGGGACAGAATGCCGTGCGCACCATCCTTGCCGAGCGCGACGAGAGCAGTCCAATGCAGAATCTGACCGATATCTATGTGGAATACGGAACGCTGTATGTCGCGGGTTCGTATTGCATGGGCATTGGGGATCTGCACGCCGCGCTCTACGAGGTCAAAGACGGCAAGCTCACCGCACTGTTTGGCGAATACTGATTGACAAACCGAAAAAAATACGGTATACTGCATTTGTAATAAGATCACAGTGACGAAGGGAAGAAGTACCCTGATACCCCGTCTACAGAGAGCTTTCGGTCGGTGCAAGAAAGCAGACGGCGTCAGGCGAATACATCCCGGAGCTGCCCTCTGAAACGCGTTTTCGCGCAGTAGGGGTGTGTCGGGTGCGCCCGTTATCGCGCAGGGGCGTGTCTGCGCTCCGTAAGGCCGCTTCCGCAAGGAACCGGCAAACCAGAGGTGGTACCGCGATCGTTCGCCCTCTGCTCGCAAGAGCAGAGGGCGTTTTTGACGGAAAGGAGCGTTTTATGCGCCAGAAAACCTGTTCCGCCTGCGGCGATCTGCACGACATGGACGACGCCATCTGCCCCCACTGCGGCAGACGGCTGATGGAGTTGTAACTTCTCTCTAGCGTGCACTTGGCGCGGGAGCGCCCCTGGCTCCCCTGAAAGGGGAGCTGTCAGCGAAGCTGACTGAGAGGTTCGCAGCAGGCAGTTGCAAGATGCGAAAGCCCAATGCGAATTCGTCCCGCAGCTGCCCACCTGTTTGTAGGGGCCGATGCTCACATCGGCCCGACAGAATGCACCATTTTCACGAAGATTTTCGGCGAATTCGCAGCTTCCCAACGGGCCAATGTAGGCATCGGCCCCTACACTGAAATGGGAAGATGCATTCGTGTTTGACGCAGTTTTTCGCAAAAAACGCTGCATTCTGCGGGCGGACAGAGTCGTCCGCCCCTACAGGGACGGTTTTGCGGTGCGTGAAAAGGAGGGAGCCATGAAAAAATCAAACAAAATCCTGCTGGCACTTGCTCTTTTGTCCGCCGCCGCGGCCGTGATCGTGATATCAAATCTGCCCATAGCCAAAACGCAGGAGGCGGTGGGGGAGCTGCTTCGGAAGAAGCTTGACCTCCCGCAGGACGCCGTCATCACCTGCGCCGGAGATTATACGGCGGATGCGTATACACTGCTCTGGTTTATCATACAGAATCAGGACATGACGCTTTATCGGGCCGTTGACTGCCGTGTGCTGAATAACGGCAGCTATTGGATGAAAAAGACATACACGCCCAGCGCATACGCGCGGGACATCGTGCACGATGTATGGCGGTATGCACGCGATATTGTTCTCATCAACAATTCCGACTGCCGCTCGATCGTGTATCATACCTCTTACGGCGACGAGAAGACAGAGCTTTCGGCTGAAGACATTCCGTATGTTATTCCATATGCACCGCCGTATGGCACAACAGGCTGCGATTTTCTGGACGCTGCCGGAAACAGCATCCGATAATTGATAAAAATTTTTTAAACATAGAAGGAGTAATCACAATGGGTATTTATGAAGAACTGCAGGCCAGAGGCCTTGTCAAGCAGGTCACGAACGAGCCGGAGATCCGCGAAATGGTCAACGCGGGCAAGGCCAAATTCTACATTGGCTTCGACTGCACGGCAGATTCTCTGACTGCCGGTCATTTCATGGCGCTGACGCTCATGAAGCGTTTGCAGATGGCGGGCAACCAGCCCGTCGCGCTCATCGGCGGCGGCACGACCATGATCGGCGATCCGTCCGGCCGCACCGATATGCGCAAAATGCTGACCAAGGAGGATATCGACCACAATGCCGAGTGCTTTAAGCGTCAGATGGAGCGATTCATTGATTTCGGCGAAGGTAAAGCCATCATGGTCAACAACGCCGACTGGCTGCTGAACCTCAATTATATCGAACTCCTACGGGAGGTCGGCGCCTGCTTCTCTGTCAATAACATGCTCCGTGCAGAGTGCTACAAGCAACGCATGGAAAAGGGCCTGTCCTTCCTGGAGTTCAACTATATGATTATGCAGTCCTATGATTTCTACTACCTGTTCCAGCACTACGGCTGCAATATGCAGTTCGGCGGCGACGACCAGTGGTCGAATATGCTGGGCGGCACGGAGCTGATCCGCCGCAAGCTTGGAAAGGACGCGCACGCCATGACCATCACGCTCCTGACCGATTCGCAGGGCAAGAAGATGGGCAAGACTGCGGGCAACGCTGTCTGGCTCGATCCGAACAAGACCAGCCCCTTTGACTTCTATCAGTACTGGCGCAACGTCGACGACGCCGACGTCATGAAGTGCATCCGTATGCTGACCTTCCTGCCGCTTGAGCAGATCGATGAGATGGACAAGTGGGAGGGCAGCCAGCTCAATAAGGCCAAGGAGATTCTTGCCTACGAGCTGACGCAGATGGTCCACGGCGAGGAAGAGGCGAAGAAGGCGGAGGCCAGCGCAAAGGCCCTCTTCGGCGGCAGTGGCAGCAGCGAGAATATGCCGTCGACCGAGCTGGCGGACGATGACTTCACTGACGGTAAGATCGACACCCTGACGCTGCTCGTCAAGTGCGGCCTTGCCGCATCCAAGGGCGAGGGCCGCCGTCTCGTGCAGCAGGGCGGCATCAGCGTCAACGACGAGAAGGTCACGGATTTCGCGACTGCGTTTGAAAAGGCAGTCTTTGCAGGCGACGGCGCAATCATCCGCAAGGGCAAGAAGGTCTTCCATAAGGCGCTTGTGAAATAAAACTTATGTCAACCGCCCGGAACACTCCGGGCGGTATGCACAAAGCAAATTCAAAAACGCTGCAGGATTTTGTCGCTTTCACAGTTGACTTTGTGCATTTAAAGCAGTATAGTAGCAAACATAAAAAGCCGGACAGTACGGCAGAAGGGAGTTCATTATGATGCAGATCCGTTCCAACGATTTCATTATGAATATGAGCTTCCGCTTTACCATGGCCCGCGAGCTGTTTGCGGGCCTCTATTACCGTACCCAAAATGAGAAGCTGTCCGTATAAGACCGGTGTTTTCTTCGTAAGTAAGAAGGAGGCTCTGTTCCGCGGACAGAGCCTCCTTTTTGTTTTAAACAATCAACTGTTATCAGAGAAAAGGAGCAATTTATCATGAAAAAGATTCTTGCAATGCTTCTGGCGCTCGTGATGGTCCTGAGCCTGGCCGCCTGCGCCTCCACACAGCCCGCAGCTGAGCCTGCGGCCTCCTCCGACGCACCCGCCGAGAGCGGAAAGACCTACACTGTCGGCGTCTGCCAGCTCGTGCAGCATGAGGCGCTCGATGCCGCAACGCAGGGCTTCGTCGACGCACTGAAAGAAGCGCTCGGCGACGCCGTGACCATCGATGTGCAGAACGCCTCCGGTGATTCCGTCAACTGCGGCACTATCGTCAACGGCTTTGTCTCCAAGGGCGTCGACCTCATCATGGCGAACGCCACTCCGGCCCTGACCGCTGCCGTCTCCGCCACGGCTGATATTCCCATCCTCGGCACGTCCATCACGGCCTACGGCGTTGCGCTCGACATCGACGATTTTAGCGGCACGGTCGGCGGCAACATCTCCGGCACGTCCGATCTGGCCGACCTGCAAAAACAGGCCCAGATGATCCTCGACTGGTTCCCCGAGACAAAGACGGTCGGCCTGCTGTTCTGCTCCGCCGAGCCGAACTCCCGCTACCAGATCGACGAGGTGCGCAAGGCGCTCGAGGCCCAGGGCGTGACCTGCGAGGAATTCGCCTTCACCGACAGCAACGACGTTTCCTCCGTCACCCAGAAGGCTGCTGATTTCTCCGACGTCGTCTACATCCCGACCGACAACACCGCCGCTTCCAACACCGAGGCGATCGCAAACGTTCTGATTCCCGCCGGTGTTCCCGCGATCTGCGGCGAAGAGGGCCTCTGCCGCGGCTGCGGCGTGGCGACGCTGTCCATCAGCTACTATGATCTCGGCGTGACCACCGGCAAGATGGCCGCGAAGATCCTGAAGGGCGAGGCCAATATCTCCGAAATGCCCGTCGAATACACCGACGCGACCCCGAAGTACAACGCCTCCATCTGCGACCAGCTCGGCATTACCCCGCTGGACGGCTATGAGGCCATTGACGACTGATTTCAGCCAGCCGGTCATGGACATATGCCCATGACCGGCCCTGTATGAAACACTGTTTGCCCCTGCAATCGGCCGATAACCGGTTTTCTTTGCCGGTCGATTGCAGGCGCAGACCAAGAAGGAGAATGACTATGAATTTCCTTTCCGCGCTACTAAACTCGCTGCCCGGTGCAGCGGCGCAGGGCCTCATCTGGGGTCTGATGGCCATCGGCGTCTACATTACCTTCCGCATTCTCGATGTGGCCGACCTGACCGTCGACGGCTCTATCGCCACCGGCGGTGCGGCAGCTGTCATGCTGATCCGCGCGGGCATGAACCCGTGGCTGGCGCTGCTGTGCGCGTTTGCCTGCGGCATGCTCGCGGGCTTTGTCACGGGGATGTTCCACACCAAATGCGGCATTCCCGCGATCCTGTCCGGCATTCTGACGCAGCTTGCGCTTTACTCTATCAATCTTCGCATCATGGACAGCAAGGCCAATCAGGCCGTCGGCGTGGATAAATACCCCTTGATGGTGTCGCAGCGCTTTGTGCGTGACCTGAGTCTGAAAAATCCGCTGCCAGTGCTGCTTCTTTTCACATTCGCCGTGATCGCGCTTCTGTACTGGTTCTTCGGCACGGAGCGCGGCTGCGCCATCCGCGCCACCGGCGCGAATCAGAACATGGCCCGTGCACAGGGCATCAATACGAACGCGAACGTTGTATTTGGCCTCATGCTTTCGAACGGTCTTGTCGCCCTCTCCGGCGCGCTGCTCGCACAGTTTCAGGGCGCGGCGGATGTCAACATGGGCCGCGGCGCGATCGTCATTGGCCTTGCTGCCGTTATCATCGGCGAGGTCATCTTCGGCAAGTTGTTCACGAATTTCGGCCTCAAGCTTCTGGCCGTGTCCATCGGCGCTGTGATCTATTACTTTGTGCTCCAGATCGTGCTGCAGCTCGGCCTGAACACGAACGACCTCAAGCTCATCACGGCGCTGATCGTCGCGCTCTTCCTCGCCATTCCGTATTGGAAGGGCAAAATGTTCCATGGAAAAGCCAAAAAGGAGGAATCGCGCCATGCTTGAGCTTATCAATGTCTGCAAAACCTTCAACCCCGGTACGGTCAACGCCAAAACGGCGCTGAATGACCTGAATCTGACCCTGAACGACGGCGATTTCGTCACTGTCATCGGCGGCAACGGGGCAGGGAAGTCGACTATGCTGAACGCCATTGCGGGCTCGTTCCAGATCGACAGCGGCAAGATCGTCATTGACGGCACGGACGTCACCGCCCTGCCGGAGCATAAGCGTGCCGCGCTTCTCGGCCGCGTGTTTCAGGATCCCATGATGGGCACCGCGCCCACCATGCAGATCGAAGAAAACCTCGCCCTCGCCGCCCGCCGCGGGCAGCACCGGGGTCTGAAATGGGGCATCACAAAGGCGGAGCGCGCCGAGTACCAGAAACGTCTCCATGCGCTCAATCTCGGCCTTGAGGAGCGCATGACCGCGAAGGTCGGTCTGCTCTCCGGCGGCCAGCGGCAGGCGCTGACGCTCCTGATGGCGGCGCTGCAGCAGCCGAAGCTGCTGCTTCTCGACGAGCACACCGCCGCGCTCGACCCGCGCACGGCAGCCAAGGTGCTTGACCTGTCTGACCGCATCGTGCAGGAGCACGGGCTGACCACGCTGATGATCACGCATAACATGAAAGACGCCATTGCCCATGGCAACCGCCTCATCATGATGGACGCCGGTCAGGTCGTCGTGGACGTGTCCGGCGAAGAAAAGAAAAAGCTGACCGTCCCGGATCTTCTCGCCATGTTCTCCCGCGCCAGCGGCAGCGACGAAGCCAACGACAAAATGCTGCTGTCCTGAATATTACACCGTAGGGGCGGACGACTCTGTCCGCCCTCCCTTTTTTACAGTATGCCTCCCGCCGGCCCCTACGATCCAGCGCGGAGGTGCACCTGAATTCGCCGAAGATTTCTGTAGATCCTCTGCTTTCTGCGGGCCGACAGAGTCGTCGGCCCATACAGAGATTCCGCGCGTTTTAGAAACGCGCCCCGCCTCCGCAGCTTTCCCGGCTGCGGAGGCGGTTTTTGCCCGGTTTTGCAGCGAAATACGGTTGAACGCCGGAGAAAAGCGCGCTATACTGTAAGCAGACAGATACAAGAAAGGAAGTCTGAACCATGAAACGAGTTGGAAGATGGACATGGATGCTGCTGACGCTGCTTCTGCTGCTGTGCACCACAGCGTTTGCAAAAACGATCGAGTGCGGCAGCATCGAATTTGAGCAGCCGGTAGAGGTGACGATTGGATATCAAACTTCGTACCAGTATACACTCACAGCGCCAGTCGATGGTACGCGTGTGAAGGTCGAATGGCTGAGCGACAACAAAGATGCTGTTCTACTGTATATTAATGGGGAAAAGGTCTCTTCGGCAGGAATCGGCACTTTACATGAAGAAAATACAATCAAAGTGTCTGAAGCGTCGAAGTTTGCTCCTGCGCCGACGGTTCGCTTTGTTCTGCATGAATACAGAAATGACGAGCAGGAACCCAATGATGTGATCCCGACCGAACTGCACGATGGCGACAGCGTGAAGTTTGTGCTGGATGATGGTGATAAGGATTGCTTTTCAATCACGACGGAAAAGCCCGGACAGGATATTGCCCTGACCTTCAGCGGATTTTATTATGCGGATAGAACGGCATTCTATCTGAACTGTCTGAACGGGTACGTGGATAAGATTACTGGGAATGGCACCATTTATTTGCATACAACTGAGCCGGGGACGCACAGTTTTTCGCTCAGTTCAATGTCAAAGTCAAATGATGTGTCGCGTTCCATGGAGATTCACCTTCTGGAAGGCGATGAAAACGAACCGAACGACACGAAAGAAACTGCAACTCCGCTGCCGATTGGCACGGACGCGACCTTCAGCTATGGTGGATACGGTGATGCGGATTGGTTCAGCTTTGAAGCAGTACCGGAGGACGGACAGGAGAAACTCTATACACTGCGCCTGCTGGATTTTGATCCTGAGAATCCGCAGAGCGTCAGCTATACAATCTATGCGCCTGACGGAACTCAGATAGCCGACGGAATCGCAATAAGTTCGCGGCATATGTACACACGTGTCTTTCCGTGCAGTCAGCAGGGACAGTATACGATTAAGCTATTGGGCTCACGGCGCGCGCTTCGCATCCGTGTGGAGGAGGGCGGCGACGACCCCTATGAAAGCAACGATACATGGCTCGATGCAGCCTATATCGAGCCGGGCCAGCGGATATCCCATGTTTTAAACAGCGGCGATACGGATTGGTTCTGCTTTACCGTCCCGGAGGATCACATGACGCTGTACTTCAGTTCCGACTGCAATGGAATAGAGAGCACGCTTTATACCGGGCAGGCCCTTGCAGAATACGGGGATACGGCAAAATCAATATATACAAACGAATATAGTAGATTCTATTGGAAACTCGGAGAAAAAGGACTCTATTATATTAAATTGAAGGGGGGCTCCAGTGAAAAAATCTGCTCGACGATGATTTCTCTGCTCCCGCCGGATGAAATCGAAGATAATGACACATGGTACCGCGCTACACCGCTTTACGAGGACTTTGTGCAGGCGTTTGATTTTTCTGCGCCAAATGATAAAGAATGGTTCCGGTTTACCGTACCGGAAGGCGACCCAAAAGTATTGCTGCTGGATGCCACGAGAACAGACTCCTCTGCTAGTGTTTATTTCTATCTCTATCGAGAAGCATATTTCAACGCTCAGGATGATAGCATGTTCGATAGTTTTATTGTAAGCAGTTCAAAGCCGACGATTTCGGTGCGCCGCTCTTGGAATCTTGAACCGGGCACCTATTATCTGAATGCTAAAACTTCCTCCAGTCAGCGCGTACCAACAATGAGCATAGGCTACAAGATTCTTCCTCAGCTGGACAATAACACAATCGAGACTGCTGTGCCTCTGACAGAAAAGGTATGGCAGGACGTATGGCAGAAGGGGTATTTCTCCATCGGCGAACACAAGGCCGGCGAAGTCGTCCAGATTCAACGTGATGAAGGTGGAAACGAATCAAAAAACTATATTTATGTCTATGATGCTGACGGAAAATACATGAAAGCTTCCTACTATGCCAGTTTCAGCTTCCAGATTCCCGCAGACGGAGTCTACTATCTTGATGTACCTGCGTCTGCAAAATTCTCTGAAAATGAACCCACACGCACAACGCGCGTCCGGTACTATACCCATAATGACAAGATCGGAGCAGCGGAAAGCATAACCATGCGCCCGAATGACTCCGTATTTCTTGATCTGTGGTTCAGCCCAGATATAAGCTGGTCGGTCGAATCCGAAGCCGAAAATCTGACATACGATTTAAAAACGGGATACCTGACTGCACCCAACACTCCGGAAGGGAGCGCCGACCTTGTCTTCTCCAACGGATACCCGGAAGGCGATGAAAAACGGGTCGAGGCGGTCACGCACGTTATCTGGTCGGAAAATCCGCTGTCAGATTTTTCGATTTCCAATGCGCCGCAGTCTCTTCCCGTCGGCAGTTCCGTGCAGTTGGAGGCAGCTGTAACCCCGGATGATTATATCGGTCGCGTTTCCTGGGAAAGCTCCGACACCTCCGTCCTGCGCGTGCTCTCCAACGGCAAGGTCGTCGCTGTTGGACAGGGAGAAGCGGTGATCACGGCGAGTGTTGGCGAATGCACTTCGTCCGTCACCATAACCGTCACCGGCGAGCAGCCCGGCGAGTCCAGCCTGACCGGCGTCTCACTCGACCGCTATACGCTGACGCTTTACGCCGGAGAAGAGGCCGAACAGCTGGCCGCGACGCTGAAGCCCGAGGGCACAGAAGCGACCATCCGCTGGACGTCCAGCAACCAGACCGCCGTGACCGTCAGTCAGGACGGCAAGGTCACGCCGCTTGCTGCGGGCGTTACCGTCGTAACGGCGGCAGCGGGGGACTACCGCGCCAGCTGCATCGTGACTGTCCAGCCAAAACGCGTCCGCGTGACCGGCATCCGGTTTGACGAGCCGACGCATACGCTCATGATGGGCAGCACCGTCACGCTCCAGCCCATCATCGCCCCGGACGACGCGACCGTCAAAAACCTGACCTGGGTCAGCAGCGACGAGCAGACCGCGACCGTCTCCCGCACGGGTATCGTAACGGCTCTGTCCGTCGGCGAAACGACCATAACCGCCACAACGGTCGACGGCGGCTATTCCGCAGAGATTAAGATCATCGTCACCGCCGCCGCCCAGCTGGGCGACGTAAACGGCGACGGCTATATCGACGCGGCCGACGCACTGCTCTGCCTGCGCGCCTCCGTGGGTCTCATTACGCTCACGCCGGAGCAGGAAGCCGCTGCGGACGTCAACCACGACGGTCTGATCGACGCGGGCGACGCGATCCTGATCCTGCGCTACGATGCAAGACTCATCCCGAGCCTCAACTGACGAGGGCCGCGCCATGAAAAAAAGACTTTTCCCACTGCTCCTCGTCCTGACGCTCCTGCTCACCCTCTGCACGCCCTTCGCACAGGCCGAGGGCCGCACACTCTCGATCACCTCGGCCAGCGGCCGCGCAGGCGAGACAGTCTCGGTGCAGGTGCGCCTGACCGGCAGCGTGTACAGCGGCAGATTTGAGCTTGCGTACGACCCGGCTGAGCTTGAGCTGCTCCAATGGAGCGGCGCAGACGGCGCAATGTGCGTCTTCAACCACGAACAGCCCGGTCTGCTGCTCGTGACATTCGTGTCGACGACTGCACTGGAAAACACCAGCCTTTGCACGCTGCAATTCCGCGTTTCTGCGGCGACGCTGGAAACTGGCAGCGCCCTCACGCTGAAAAGCATCCGCCTGTATGACGAAAACGGCACGTCCGTCCCGGCAACTGCCGAAAAGGGAAGCATTTCCCGCAGCACCGCCCGCCTGACCCTCAGCCGTGAACAGACAGTGGAGAGCCGCTCTGTCCGCATGACGGTCAGGCTGGAAGGGAAGTTATCCCCGGCAGGCGGAAATTTTACCCTGCAATATGACCCGGACTGCCTGCAGCTGACCTCGGTTCTGAAGCTGCACCCGGCCGTCGAGCTTCTGACATGGAACGAGCCGCAGCCCGGTACGGTGCACGTCAGCTTCAGCGGCACGCAGCCGCTCTCTACAGGAGAGCTTTGCGCCGCCATGTTCCGCACCGTCGGAACGGCGGGGGATACGTCCGCCGTCACGCTGACGGACGTGCGTATGTACGACACAGACGGAAAATCGATTGACGCGTCCGCCGAAGACGGCAGCGTCGATGTGGTGCTCCCATCCGACCGTGCGCCAAAGCTCTGGGCTGTCGGCGGTGCGATCCAGCCGGACGGCTCTGCGGTCGTATCCGTTGTTTTACAGGGGCGCGGCATCGTCTGCGGCGGAAGCTTCACCCTGACCTACGACCAGTCGCTTTCCGTGCAGGCCGAACCTGCTGGCGGCTGTCAGATCAACGCTGAGCCTGGCAAGCTCCGCGCCAGCTTCGCCTCGGCTACGCCCGTCGCCGATCAAGTCAGCCTGCTGAAACTCACGATTCAGAACGCCGTTCCCGGCGCAATTGACCTGTCAAACACGATTTTCCGCGACGACAGCGGCAGCCGCATCGCCGCCGCGGACGTGCGGCCCACGACGCTGAGTTACACCGCTTCCGCTGCGGCCTTCGCCGGAACGCTGCGCGCCGACACGTCTGCCGGTCAGACGCAATATCTGCTGGACGTGGACATGAGCGATATGCGCGCCGGGACCCCGGAGACACGAACGGAGTTTACCTGCCTGCTGGCGCTGTATGACAGCGACGGTCTGATGGAAGGCCTGTCCGTTCAGAAAATCGCCGCGTCGGATACCGGCGTAAACGAGCTGACGCTGACAGCCAGCGCGTCCAAGACACCCGCATATGCTAAAGTCTTTCTTCTTTCAGACGCGTCCGCCGGCCTTCCGCTCTGCGGCGCACTGCAGGCCGCGCTGGAACGCAGATGAACCGCAGCGCGCGGACGGCGGAAACCGTCTCCGATGTGTACCTTGCGCTGATGCTGAGCGCATTTCTCCTCTGGACGGGGCCGGACGGCTACACCAAGATTCTGGAGGCCAAATACCGGCTGTTTTTGCTTCTGACGATCGTCTATTGCGCTGCTGCGGCGCTGTCTGCACTGCGGCAGATCAGAACGGTCTGCTTCTGCAAGCTGCTGCGTGCCGTCCGCCCGGCTGAATGGCTGATGCTGGGTTACATGCTGTGCAGCCTGCTCTCGACATTCCTTTCACCGTGGCGCGCTGACGCGTGGCTTGGTCTTTCACGGCGCGAAGGACTTTTGACGCTTGCGCTGTATGGCGCGGTCTTCCTGCTGCTGGGGCGGCTTGCGCGCCCAAAAGCATGGCTGCTTGACGTCTTCGGCGCGGCCATGAGCCTATGCTGCCTGCTGGCGCTCTGGCAGCTGGCGGGCGGAAACCCGCTTGGCCTGTACCCGAAGGGGCTGGCCTATTCCGATGCCGGAACCGCCTACAGCGGCGCATATCTCGGTACTATCGGCAATACAGACCTGCTGGCGGCTGTGATGTGCGTGGCCGTACCCGCATTTTTCTATGGCGCGTGGAAGCTCCGCCGCTGCTGGCTGCTTGTGCCGCTGACGCTGTGCGTGACTGTCAGCGTCAGGATGAATGTCTCCGCCGGACTGCTCGGTACTGCAGCCGGCCTTGTTCTGCCGCTTCCGCTGGCGCTGGACGAAAAAAAGCGCCGCGCAGCGACAATCATCATTGGAGGTGTCCTGCTTGCGGCGTTCCTCGCGGTATTCCTGCTTCCGGGACTGCCCGGAATGCTCGGTGAAGCGCACGCGCTTCTGCATGGCCGCGTGGAGGACGATTTTGGCTCCGGCCGGATCTATATCTGGAAAAACGTCTGGCAGGCAGTAAAGGAGCGACCGCTGTTCGGCGGCGGCCCGGATACGCTGTCCCGCCGTATTACGGCGTATTTTGAGCGGTACGACGAAGCCGGACACATTGTACGCCGTACTGGGATCGATACGGCGCACAACGAGTATCTGAACATCCTTGCAAATCAGGGCCTTTTCGCCCTGCTCTGCTGGCTGGGCGCGCTTGGCTGCTCCGCTGTCCGCTTTGTACGCAGGGCAGGGGAACGGCCCGCAGCTCTCATCTGTGGCAGCGCAGTGCTCGGGTACTGCGTGCAGGCGTTCTTCGGGATCTCCATGTGCCTGTCAACGCCGTTTTTCGTGATCGCATGGGCAATGCTCGAAACCCGGGAAAATTAAAATGACCGCGCTGGCAGCGCCAGCGCGGTTTCTGCATATCGTGGAAGCCCTACTGTGCGCAGCGGTAGCAGACCTCCGGATCCGGCGCGGCTTCGCCGCGCTTGAATTTCAGAAGATTCACCACCGTGGCCGCTGCAATGTTGTTTAACACCTCGCGGGTCAAAACCGCCTGATGAGACGTGACGATCACATTCGGCATGGCAATCAGCCGCACCAGCACATCGTCCTCAACAATGCTGTCCGAACGATCCTCGTAGAACAGGTTGCTCTCTTCCTCGTAAACGTCCAGACACGCAGCACCGATCCTGCGGCGCTTGAGGCCGTCAATGAGCGCCTCCGTGCCGATCAATGCCCCTCTGGAGGTATTCACAATCACGACCCCCGGCTTCATTCCGGCAATGGCAGCTGCGTCGATCATGTGCCGCGTCTCGCTTGTCAGCGGACAGTGGAGGGAAATAATGTCCGCCTGTGCCAGCAGCTCCGGCAGCAGTACATAAGACAGCCCATTGTCAGGAGACGGAAATTTGTCGTATGCCAGAACGCGCATACCGAAGCGCTTACAGATTTCAGCAAACGTGCGCCCAATTTTGCCGGTTCCCACAACACCGGCTGTTTTGCCGTGCAGATCGAAGCCGGTGAGGCCGGAAAGGCTGAAATTGAAATCGCGGGTGCGGATATAGGCCTTGTTGGTGTGCCGGTTGACCGTGAGAAGCAGTGCCATTGCGTGCTCGGCCACCGCGTAAGGCGAATACGCGGGAACGCGGAACACCCGGATTTTTCCGAAGCAGGCCCGGATATCTACATTGTTGAAGCCCGCGCAGCGCAGGGCGATGACCCTGATCCCAAGCGCGTGCCGCCCACTGATGACGGCTTCATTCAGCGTAACTTTGTGAAATACGAGCTTAGTTTTTGTTATAGCCGTACTGTCTGGTACAAAGCGTGCCCTTCCACCACGCTTCGCGTCTTAATATATAATGATCATCCATTTTGGCGTTATAGTTTTCCAGTACAGAATACTGAAAGTTTTTCTTTACATAGTCAAATCCCTTTGTATCAACAATACGCTTGAGTTCGACATTCCCGCCGTGACCGTTGACCACATAATTTGTCCATCTTTGAAGCAGCATTCCATATTGCGCGGTTGCCGAGCCAACGTATAGCTTGCCATTTTTGGTATCTGTAATCAGGTAGACTGCCTTTTGATTCCGCAGCGCATCGAGCCATCCGCTACGCTTGTTGCAAATAATGGCTTCCAGCTGCGAGAAGGAGAGTCTGATATTTTCATAGCCGGGAAAATCGTCACCATCATACGCTGTTGGCAAAAGCTCTATTACCTCCAGCTCATCCATGATTGACATATAGGTTCTCCCCATACCGCGTTTTGTATTGTGATATTTCAGAACCAATCTGCCAAAGTATTTTCGGTACACATCAATCTCACTTGCTTCAAAGCCGACATTATCAACAACATCTAATTCTTTTACAATCCGCTTGATCGTCGTCAGGAGCCACTTATCGTCATGGAGATATAGCAGGCAAATGGCGATCTGCCCTGTATGAAAGTATCTCCTTTGGTTGTGCCATAAAAACCATTCCGTATTAATTTTATCGGGATCTTTTTTATACTCTTCCAAGGGGTCGGTATTTCCGTTAAATACATTGAGCTTTAATCGAGTATTGCTTATATCATGGGCAGACAGCCGCAGCAGGTCGTTTATAAGAATTTTATCCATTCCGTGTCTCCGTATTTAAACAGTAAACCTGAAGAGTGCTGTAATGTTCTTTAAAAGTCCTGATTATTCAGGGCTTCCGGAGCTTTTTATCTTACTCCCACTCTTTCGCCGAAGGGTTGTTCGACGTCTTTTGTGGTGCTTTTTCGTCCGTATAGTCTCCATATTTCGGCGGTGTCCGTGTGGTCTGTGTCTTCCACGGTCGCCGTAATGCCAAAATAATTCCACGGACAGTATAGCAGCTCTGCGCTGCGTTTGCAAGGAAGACTACGCTTCTGCAGTCTTCCCCTGGAGGATGGCTTTGATAATCTCCATAGCCGTCTCCTTCTTTGTGGCCTTCGGGCTGATCTCAATGCCATAGGCGCGGGCTCGCTCTGCGAGGGCCTGCGCCGTCATGTTGAGCAGTTCTGCAATGGTTTCAGCGATGGCTTCCTCGCTGATCTTCTTGACCTCCTGCTCGGGCTCCGGCTTCTTGATGGCTGAAATGTATTCCTCTGCGTATTTCCGCATCCAGTTAAAAATGCCCTGGGCGATAGCTTCGAGCCGTTCCTCCGTCAAGATGGCGCGGAAGGCTTTGGGAACGTGCTGATACATCGACGCAACGACCTGGGCCATCTTCTCGGGCCCGGGGAGCGACATCATTTCGGCCAGCGCGACGAGCTGGCTTACATCGCCGGTGAGGACGGCCTTGAGTGCAAAGTACGCGGCCGCGAGCATGGCGGTGATGAAAAGAACAATCACAACAATGCTGAAAATCGTAAAGAACGTCATAGCGGTTCTCCTTCATGTTTCGCGGCCGGTGGCCGCTTTATTTTTTGCTGTCTTCGCAGCGTGGGAAAGGGCAGTCTTCGCAGTATGGCCCCGGGGTGCAGCCTTCGCCGTCGGACGTAGCGATCAGAATGACGGCCAACGCGACGACGGCTATCTGGCTGAACAATACGAGCGCCGCTTCAAGGGCGGGGCTCATGCCTTCACCACTTTGTCGGCGTCCACCCATCCCCAGACCGTAGAGGCGCTGGTAGTGTGTACGATGTGGTAGGGGTGCTTCGCTCCCTGGCAAATCATTGTGACCTTCGCTGGGCCCGCTGCGGGGCTGCTGGCCGGCTTTGCGGCGCTGGAGCTGACGTAATGCGGGCCGCCTGCGAATTGCACGATGTCGCCGACAGAGAGTTTCACGCCGGCTTTGGGAATCCTGATTTTCTGGCCGACACGAATGAGGTTAGGGTTCTTGATGCTGTTATAATCAGCAAGCGCCTTGACCGTCGTTCCGTGCTTCGCGGCAATTCTGCTGAGTGTGTCGCCGCTGACGACCGTGTAGATCGTCTCGCCGCCCGTCACGGTGGCCGGCGTCGTGTCCACCTTGGGGGCAGGCACTCCGGCCTTCTTCCCATAGTCAGGAAGGCCGAAGCCGCGAATATAGCGGCCGTTGACCTTGAGGGTGCGGTAGCCGACGGCATCGCTCATATTGCCTTCGATAATCTTCATGGTATTGCCGGAGACCGATACGACGTAGCCGACATGATCGGCCGCTCCCTGGTTGTCCGTCGTGGCGTAGTCCGGGCCGTCCTGCCAGTCATAGAAAATGACGTCACCCGGGCTGGGAACATAGGCGTCGTTTTCCTGCCAGCGCCCGAGTTTCTTGAACAGCTCGATATGCTTCCCGCATCCGCACTCGGTCGGGATGATGTCGGCGAAGCCGCATTTGATGGCGACGGCGCTGACGAAGGTGCTGCACCAAGCGTCGGTGTACTTCATCTTGTAGCCTCTGGCGAGGGGCGTGTGGCTGTTATAGGTGTCGATGATTTTGCGGTGGCTGCCGTCTGCTTCTTTGCAGCCGAGCCATGCAATAGCTGTGTTGACGACGGTAGCGCGAGCCTGTGCTTCTGTCATATTGTTTTCTCCTTCCTGCTTAGTCTTTCAAGACGATCTCCGCGAGGTGGAGGGCAACGTCAGCTCCGTATTTATCTGCGAATTTCGTGAGGAAACGCTGGGCGTATTTGGCCCGGTTTTCGTTCTTCGATTTCCACAAATAAAACGCAGTCGCGGCGCCGCACTCTGCAATCCACGCGCATACGATGGTGGCCCAGGAGCTTTTGTCCTCCACAACGAAGTAGAGAACGAGGAGGATAAAAAGAACCGTGTAGGAGAAGATAATGAGCTTCTTCGAGAACTCCATAGGCGGCCTCCTTCACTCGACGACGGAGGCAATTCCCATGCGTGTGAGAAAGTCTTTTTGTTTGTGCTTGATTTTGATGGCATAGTTTAAGGCGTCGTGCATATCCCCGTTGCAATGTGCGTCGGGGATACGCTGCACGGCCTTCGCCGTAGCCTCGCCGAGGGCTATGGCGGCCGATACGCCTTGAATGGTGAGGATTTGAAGCTCCTCCCTGGCTTTTTCGCGCTCTGCCTCTTTCTTGTGGCGCTCCTCCTGCTCCTTCTCTCGCTTCGCTTCGCGCTTTGCAATCTTCCGCTCGAAGTTCCAAACAAGGAAGCCGGTAAGGGCGCTCGGGATGCCGAGGGCGAGAATGAAGGCCCAAAGGGCCTGCCCGACGGTCAAGGTGATTTCCATGCCTGTCGTCACCTCCTGGCCCTGTCGAGGGACGAGGGGTTACAGCCTACGATTTCGGCAATAGCCTTGAGGTCGTCGATGGGGGCGTTATAGAAGTCATAGCCCCAGATAAAGAAGTCTTCGCAATCTGGGCGCTTGTACCGCAAACACAAAGGGCTATCCCAGACCTTATCCCAGCGGCGCTGGTGGCCTGCGTCCCTTTTCTCCAGGCGGGCGAGGATCGCGGCCACCAGGCCGCCGCGCTCCAGCCCATGCCCGTCGTCGTCTTGGCTGAAATAGTCATAGGCGTTTTGGCTGGTTACAACGCAAAGACGGCTACCTTCGTAAAGAAGATAGCCGTCTTCGGTCTCCAGAGCTGTCCCGTATGGGATATTTACTTTTCCGCAGATACCCTCAATGCGGGCCCGCTTCCTGGTGATATATCGCTTATGATTGACCATCGCTTACACCTCCGCCTTCTCGGGGTGCAGCAGAGCGGTCAGCTCAGTGTATTCCGCCTCGGTAATCTTGTCGGCCGCGTAGAAGACGTCCAACTTGGTCTCCATGCCGGCGGTCTGGCCGCGCTCAATCATGCGTTTCAGAGTACGATACAACATTGTCCTTCACCTCCTTCTCAGGTAGTCTCCGCGTCGCCTTCCGTGTCGTCAATGCCGAGCTCCAGAAGGGTGATGCGGTATTCGTGATCGACGGTTAAAGCGTCGGTATCACTGATGGTCGTGTTGACAAGCTCAATTTCCTTGCCAGCGTCGATGTGCTCCAGCGCGACCGTTTCTACACCTTCGATAGCCTCCCGGCCGGCGAGGTGATAGACGGTATTGCCAAAAGCAATGCCCGAAGCCTCCGGCTCCGGGCAAAGAACGTAGCAGCCATTTTCGGCCTGCTTGATATAGGTGGGAGCTTCGGTCATGCCGACGCTGCCGCCGTCTTTGATAATTCTGAACATTTCAAACCTCCAAATAGAGCATATTCCAGCCTCCGCAGCCGGAGGAGCCGTCCGTGGTCGTCAAAGTTCCTATAATAGGCGCTCTGGCTTTCCTTGTACTGCTCGACGTATGCGAGGGTACGGGTTCCTGCATCCACCTCTTTGCGGAACAGTTTGAGCTTTCTGCGGGCTCGCTTCATGCCGTCCCGGCTTCCGTTTATCTTGATGGCGCCGCTCTCCGTGAGGGTAAAACGGGCCTTGCAGAAACGGAAAGGTTTCGTGAGTGGGATGATTTTGCACTTGCGCTTGTTTACCGGGACGCCGATGGCCTCAAATCGCTTGACGATTTCCCGGCCCAGCTTTTTCAGCTCCTCAACATCAGGAAGGACGATATAGTAGTCGTCCATATAATGCCCAGCAACGTGGATGCCTGCCTGGCATTTGATGAAGTTATCAACGGTGCTCGGCAAGGCGACCATTTCCTGCTGGCTGGGTTCGACACCCAGAGGCATCCCACGGCCCGGCGTCGGGCACGGGGATGATGCAACGATGCTGTCGGCGAGCCCTCGCAAGCTCGGGTCAAGAATGAGCCGCTGGTGTCTCTGGTAGATTGTTGCATGGGGTGCGCTGGGGAAAAACTTTTTCAAATCGAGGAGCAGCACAGCGCCGGCCCTCCCGTATCTGCGGAAGTGCCAATGAAGCTGCTGCTCGAGCCGGTGGTAGGCGAAATGCAGCCCCATTCCGCGCCGGCTGGCCCCGTTGTCATATATCATGTGCGGGGTGTAGAGCGGTATCAGAATGTTGTTGCACTCGGTCTTGTGGATTTGCCTGTCGGTAATGTGCGGGGCGTCGATAGGTCTGATCTTCCCGCGTTCCTTGAGAATGAAGTGACTGCATTTCTTCGGCTTCCACGTCCCGTCTAACACCTGGCGCCTGCGGGCGGCCGTGCCGGAAAAGAGGTGAAGCTCGAAGTTCTGGGTGCTCTGCTTCCAGCGAACGCCGTTGCAGCACTTCTTCCCGTAATAGAACATAGCCCGGTAGGAGAAGGCTTCCTCCAGTGTGCCGATGGCGGCGTTCCGGGCCTGCAGTCGTGCTTGCCGCCGGGCACGGCGGCGTTTGTATCGCGCCTCGCGGCGCTCCTCGCTTGTCATAATAGAGTATTCGCCTTTCGTACAGATACAATGTAGGGTGCCGTCTAATCTGCGTTGCCCTGACACATGAAATGGGCTATGGCACGTTCGCCCACCATGCAAGCAGCGTCCGTGTAAGGGCATCAAAAGAAAGGGCATCGGCTATTGTCAAAATAGGTTATGCCCCATCCCGCTTTCCCAAGCGGGGCAGTTTTCGGCTTTCGCCGGGGAAGTGTCTCTCCTTTTGCGAAGGTCGTCTTTCACCTTGCGGTTACTCCATGTGACCTCGCGCGCAAAATCCGGCCAGCACAGCGCCCGAATTGTTGGCATTGTTATTGTTGGCGGAGCCGTCGGTGTTGGTAATGCAGAAGTTATTGTTGTTGTTGTAATTAGCCGAACGCCCGCGCGACCAGACCGCCCGAAGGGCGGAAACAACGACGGCCATGTTATCAGAGGCACACCCAAAAACGAGGTCAGGTCTTTTGCTTCTGCTGGGCGGTTGACTTAGCTGCGCCCTTCAAAAGCTCGTTTTCACGGTCAATCAGCTCGCCGAGGCTTTGGGCCATCTTATCGAGCTTCACTGTCGCCTCCTTCGCGTCAACAGCCTTGCCCTTTGCCGTTGTGAAGCATCCCTCGGGGTTCTGGTTCATCACAAGATAGCAATGGGTAAGCCGGACATCCAGCGCCATCAGGGAGGCCCTGGCCTCAATGAGGTGGGCCTTCCGGAGCTCGCGGCGCTGATCGTCCGACGGGAAGATGCTGTTGGCTTTTTCCGCATGGTCTATAACTTCGCCGGCCAGCTTCGCAACAGGCTCCGCAAGGAGCCTCGAGTACCTGGCGGAAATGCGCGTGAGGAAATTGATGGTTTCAACGTAGATTTGGTTGGCGGTGTTCACGAACTCCGCCTTGCTTGTGGTGCGCTTCATCTGGAGCACTGACATGGTATCACCTCAATTACGGTTTTGTGTCCTTTTCTTCTGGGTAGATCGTGCCTTGCTCTCGCTCGACCTCCTCCAAATGCTTGAGGAGCACAAACTCGATATAATTCGTAATGGAGCGGTGCTCATTTGTTGCCAGTATTCCGATTTTGTCAAAGACTTCATCAGATAACCGCAGCGTAAACACCCTTTTATTCGTAGCCACCGTCACACCTCCGTTCGCATGGCATACGAATATTTTATGGCTGTCTTTGCCTTTTGTATGCGGTCTAAAGACAGGCAAGTGATAGCATTTTAGGCTCCAGAATAAAGGGGGTAAAAATTAAAAATAAAATCGGCCGGCGCTTCGCGCCGGCACAAAAGGGGCTTTCCGCTCCCTTTCGGTTTCTGCGTTGCCCGGGAGACCGCCCGCTTTCGCGGGCGGATTTGCCCGGATAGCTCTGCGGAGGATTAGGCAGCAAAGCCGGCCAGCACAGCGCCCGAATTGTTGGCATTGTAATGGTGGGCGGAGCCGTCGGTGTTGGTAATGCAGAAGTAACGGTAGCTGATGTAATAAGCCGAACGCCCGCGCGACCAGACCGCCGTGCTCACATCGTTATACTTATAGGCAATCTTGGAGTTGCCTGCCTTGAAGTAGTCATACTGGGCTTGGCTGTTCTGTTCGTACTGGTTCGCATAGCTGCGGGCGCCCTGAATTTCAAACTCCGCCAGGAGCCACAGATAATCCGTTGTCGCGGTGACCGCTGCGGCCGTGTTAGAGGCGTTGCCGGTGTTGTCTGTGTACTTTGTTACGGATTTCATTACGGCCCTCAAATCGGCCGGAAGCGCCGCTAGAAGGGTGTTTGCCGTCGGGTTGCTGGGGGAGCTGTCCGCACCGAGCACGGTCTTTCTCATGTGGCAGGAAGCCCAGCCGCCGCTATTCGTATTCGAGGTGTTCATGGTGAATGCGCCGCTGGTGGAGGTCTGGTTGCCGTAGCTGCTATCAGTAAGGCCGACCATTTTGCCGTTCTTTTTGCCAATGAGGAAATGGATGCGGCCGGTTCCTTCCTTCGCGCTGTTGTGGTTGAAGCCCGAGATAAAGGCATCAATAGACAGGTTCGAGAAGGTCGTGGCGCCGACCTTGCCATTGATGGTGATGGTCTTCGTATCGCCAGCGGCCCAATAGTTTGCGCCCTGGTTCGCATCGGAGACCTTCTTGATGGTGGCCCAGGAGTTGTTATTGAGGGTTTTGCTGACGTAGGAAAGAGCCAACGTATAGCCCTGATAGGCGGTTGCGTTGACGCTTCCTGTTGCCGTCTGCCCGTTCAGCGAGGCCGTCACTTCCCATGTGCCGGTGTTCGGCAGATAGAACGTGTTGGAGCCCGTGCTCGTATCGGTGAGGGTCGTGCTCCCGTTCTTGACGGTGATCGTGCTCCCGGTATCGACCGTGACCGTGAGGGTGATAAAACTGAGGGAGGCCGTGTAGCTGCCTCCGTTGGTAGTGACGCTGACAGAGGCGCTATTCGAGGCTACGCCAGAATAGACGCCGGTGACAGTATAGGTGCCGGCCTTCTTGATGGTGATGGTCGCCTTGCCGGTGCTGGCTGCGGTGCCGCTATAAGTGGTGCCGTTGCAGCTCGCGGTGACGACCGTGCCTGCCTTCGCGGAGACGGTCAGCGTAGCCGCGAAGTAGGCGAGCTCGATGGTGTAATTGCTGCCCAGAGAGGCCGCATTTACGCTGCCGTCGGTGCTCTCGCCGTTCAGCGTCGCGCTCACGCTCCAGGTGCCAGTGCGAGGCAGATTCGTGGTGAAGCTGCCTGCGGTGTTGGCCGTGCCGGTGATCGTGCTGGTTCCGTCCGTGATGGTGATTGCACTGCCTGCGGCTACCTTTACGGTAAGCCTAGGAAGGGTGGCACCGAGTACAGTATCGAGCGCGTCCTGCACGTTGCTGGCCTCGATGCCGGACGTGGAATTGTCGTAGGACGTATCAGCAGCGGAGCCGCCTCCGCCTTTGCCGGCGCCTGCGTTAAAAGGGCCATAGGCCATGTGGATGTTCCTCCTCTCAATCTGTGTACTTTACGGTGTTGATGATGTGATACTGCGCCGAAATAGCGGCCGTGGGGACGCTGGCGGCGCGAAGCCGGAACTTTCCGGCGTAGCTCTGGGTGTTGGTGAAGTTTGCCGCCCGTGCGATTTCAGAGCTCCCCGGCGCAACATCGACGGCCACAATGTCCGTCTCAAGGAGCCCGGACACTGTGATGTCGATGAATTTGGGATGCTGGGGTACGGAAGAATCCGTACCCCAGCCGGTCGTCGGGATGGTGAAGGCTACCTTGCTGTTGATGTCCTGCTTTTCGTGCAGGATGCCGTCGATTTCATCGACGCTCTGCGCGGTCGCCTCTGCAAGATCGCCTACGGTAGTCCTAATGCCCTTGATATGTTCGCAGAGAGCGGCAAGGCCCCCGCCCAAAAGAGCTTTGACACTTGCCATAAGGGTTTACCTCCTTCGGCTGTTGGATTAGCCCTCGTCGTCTGCCAGCAGCGCCGCGATCTCCTCTGCGGTGTAGTCGCTGATGTCGCTCTCATGGAGCACGGTCTCGGGCAGAGTATAGACGGTCTTCTCCTCGCCGTTGACCTTGATGTTGCCGTTGGTGACAGAAGCCTCAACCTTGGTGGCACCCTCGGCGATGCCGCCCAGCTTCTCGCCTTCGGCGTCGGTCATCAGGCGCTTGCCAGCCTCGGCAGACACGAAGTCGGAAGCCTTCTTGCCGCTGTCGGTCAGGTTGCCTTTAGCGTCCAGGCCTGCGAAGTTGCCCTCGGTAGCATCGGCAACCTTGTCGGCCTTGCCGCTGATGTCAACGACCTCGGCCTTGGGGACATACAGACCGTCTTCCTTGACCTGCAGGGCGTTGTCGGTGGCCTTGGAGACGTTCACGGCGACGGTAATTTCCTTGCCGTCAACAGTCACCTTCGCGGTGCTGGTGTTGCCACCGGTGTAGGTGTCCAGCAGATAGGTCAGGTCAACGAAGGAGTACTGAACGGTGTTGTTGTCGCCCTTGACAGCCAGCACCATAACGGGCTTGCCATCCAGGTTGGGGTTGGTGGAGCCGGGGTAGGCAGTCTCGCTCCATGCGAAGGTCTGAACGAAGACGCTCTTGGTCTGGTCGAGGAAATACTCAGTCGGGAAGTCGAAAGAGAACGCGGCGGTGCCGGTCTGATCGGTGCTGGTATAGAGGGAGACGGTGTTGCCGTCAACCTTGCCGGACTTAAAGGCGGCGGTCGCTGCCTGCTGAACAGGGGTAAACGCGCTCTTTTTGACGAAATCCTTCTTGATCTGGGCTGCGAGGTTCTGAATGGTTACTTTCGTGGTGATGTTCTTAGACATTTTTATGTCCTCCTAAAAAATAATTTTTGTGTGTTGCCTGGGTGGCTCAGTTAAGTTCCATCCCCGTTGAAGATGTTTTCGACCGCCTGATTGACGTCGCTCTCGTCTACGAGGTCGTCGCTCGTCATAACGGTCTCTTTGGAAACGGTGAGCGCCTCATTTTTATCGAAGGCAAGGCCGTCTCCGATGTGCACGGCGAGATTGCCTTCATCATCGAATTTGAGGCCCTGTCCGGCGCCTACGCTTCCGCCACTTCCACCTCCTTTGCTGAACAAAATAACGGTCGCCTGGATATTCGCTTCCGGGATGCGCTTGGAGAAAAATCTGACGTAGCCGTCATAGGTCTCGCATCCACTTACGACGCCCGCTTTATTCGCAATATCGAAGTAGCCGAGGTCACAGGCACCCATCGGAACGAGGTCGCCTTTCACTTCGCTTTCCACGACATCACACACATAGTCATAATCGGCATTCGGCTCTGCGGCTTCCTGCCATGCCTCCGGCGTGAGGGTTACGGTATAGGTGCCGTAATAACCGCCGCCGGGGCGCTTTGCGATCTCTCGCTTTACAATGTCCGTGACTTCTTCCTCGGTCACGAGCTCGCCTTCGTCGGCAAGCTCCTGTACCTTCTTCGCCACGGCTTCGCTGATGGAGCCAGAATGTGCGTCCGGGTCTTCGTTGTGCTCTTTGATAAGCTGTTCTACGCGCTCGACCGTGGCAAGTGCCTCCGGGTCGATAGCAGCCGTGACGGTATCGACGTCGCCGACCGCCGTAATGATGTCAAACGTCGCCAGCTTTCCGACGATGCTGCTCGAGGGGCGAATCCACTCCGGTTCGTTTTCGAGAACGAGGTAGGTATAGGGCACCTCGCCTTTGTCGGGGTCTTCTGCGTAAAGCAAAAGGCCCGTTGCATAAAAGCCATTTTCGACGTCTGCGCTGTTGATTTGCACTGTGACCTGGCACTCGCCGGCCACAGGGTTCGTGTAACCGCTGATTTTTGCATCCATGACGTAACCGGCAGGCTCGGTCATGGTTTTCGGGGTCTGTCCCTCCTCGATGTAGCCTTTGCCGACCGCAACGCGGGTGTAGTGCATCTTGCAGCGGCCGGCGAGCACCTTGGCAATAAGCTCAATTCCCGGAAAACTGCCATAGCTGCCGTCTTCAAATTTCGCCATAGGTCGTTCCTCCTTTTAGTCAATTCTCTTGGACTTGATGTGCGTGTGGTACATGGCCCCGCCTGCGGCGCTCTGACGCGCCGCAAGAGGCCTCTCCGTGTCCGGGGGTTCCGGGTAGGGTAGGCTCCAGGAAGCCGCTGTGCGCCACGAAAACGGGCGCCGCAAAGGTTTTATCTTCGCCGACCGGAAGCGGTGTGAGCTCGGGCCGTAAAAAGCTGCCGTATTTCACATCGACGGGGTAGTCATAGGCTCTGTCTTGCCCTACGGGAAGCAGCAAAAAAGCGGCGCCTACTGCGCCGCCGTGGGAAATATGAAGGTCGCTGCGATAGGTTCGGTAGGTTCGGAGATAAAGCCGCAGGCCGACGCCGGCGACGAGGATGCGCTTGATCGCGTAAGCAATCTGCTCAATGAGGTCAAGACGCTCTTGGCTCAATAGGCTTTGGTCTACATAGAGGGCCTTCTTCGCGGGAAAAACGTCCTCAAGAAGAATGTCGGAAAAGTCAACGCCAAGCAGCTCGCCGGCTGCTCGAATTACGGTATCGTCGTCGCCTCCGGAGAGCTGGGCTATCATTTTTACGCGGATAAGGATGCGATAGAGCCCGTCGGAGGCTGCCCCACGTTCGACACCGAAATTCGCGCCGTAGCGGTCGAGGACAGCGCCTTCGGCGTTGTCGATGTTATCCCAAAGTCTCACGAGCTCCGCGTTCTCCCGTATGATTTCAAGCCCTGTGGCAAACAGAGAGAAGACCTTGCCGATATTGGTCTCGAGCGGCTGGTTATGCCTGAGGTTTTGAAGGTCGCGCCGGGTGTATGCGCTCGTGAGCATTTCGAGCATCTTCTCAAGGTATCCGTAGCTCATTCGATGCTCACCGCCCCTTCTTCGGTGACAACCTTGCTGCGGCTATCAACCTTGATGTTCTCTTGCTGCAGGTCGTCCGGGCTCGTGCCGATATAGATGTCGAAGTCAAGTACGCCAGGCACGGTGTAGAGCCTTGCGGGGAGCTGCTGGTGGTAAAGTGTTTCGCCGATGCTCACGCCGCCGCTCTCGTCGTCACCGATATAGTCGGTGATGGCGGCCTTGAGCCGGTCGGCGCCGTCCCTGGGAAAATTCGCGTTTGTAACGAGGTTCGTGATCTTGACATAGACCTTTACCGGTGTCGGGCGGTTGAAGTGGATGTCTTTTGTGTTGCCGCTCGCGGTGATAACCTGGACGACCTTCTGGCCGAACGTCTGGATGCCGGCGCCCAAGCGCCGGTAAATCACGCGAGAAATATCTTCGTCGAGGCCGCCATAGACGACCGCCTCAATGCTGTGAGGCGGAAGCCCGTGCTCATCGGTGTCGTCGGTGTCGTTCTCGAAGACTTTGGCTTCCATGATGCCCTCAACCTCTTGCAACAGCGCCGCTCTGATGGAATCTGCGTTCACGCCGCCGGCGAAGTCCACGGAAGCATAGTAGCGGTCGCGGAACTCGTCGTCGGTCTCTCGCTCGCGGCCTCCGGTGAAGGCTGCTGCGTTCGTGACGCCGGTGATACCGGCGATGGCGCCCGGGTTGGTGATGGTCGTAACGGTTCCGGCCTCTACGTTGCCTTCGGGCCCTGTGTTCGTGCACCTGGCCGGGACTAAGGCTGTTCCGTCTGCCTTAATCTCTGTTTCAGCCACGGCAAAGAACTGGATGCCGGCTGCCGTCTCGGCCAGCCAGCCTTCGGGAATGATCGTCCCGGGAGGGCCCGTAACAGTCAAATAGCCGGTGGCCTTCTGCGCCGAAAGGACGCGCAGGCCGATGGCGCGGCCGAGGTTCAATAGGGATGCGCCGACCGCAGTATCGACGAAGCGGCTGTTATAAACGTCCTCCAACACCGAAAACAGGATATTGAGCATCCAAGCATAGATGCGGAGGAAAAGGCCGAGAGGGCTTCGCACTGTGAGGTTGGCGGTCGCGCCCCAAAGCTCGCGGGCCTTATACTCCAGCGCGTCAAGCAACTCGGTATATGTCGGCCTGCGGAAGCCGATGGAGGTTAAGCCCCATCCGTAATCATTCACTTGCTGTCACCTCCATTCTGACGGTAGAGCCGTCGTAAAGTGTACCTGTGAACTCTGCGCCCAAGCTGCGTCCGGTGATCTCCGGCGTAAGCTCGTCAATCTCCTTCACATAGGGCTCTTGGAAGATAGAGGCCCGCAACACGTCGTCGGCTTCGTCTTGGGCCTCGCTGATTGGCCTTCCCATAACTCGCTGCCATTCTGTGCCGTGGCCCGTATTCAGCGGAAATTCACCCTTCCAAGTGAGCAAATTGTTTCGGATATTCTGCGCGATGGCGTTGCCGTCTTCTACGACCTCCATGATGCCATCAGCGTCAAAACATAGGTCTCTGGTCTCGGGGTCGAGCTTTAATGCTGATATTTTAGCCATGCTGGCCTCCTTACTGCGGGCCGCCGGTGGTTCCGCCGCTGTCGCCTTGGTGGGTGTGCGTCGTCATTTCAACGCCGCCGGCGGCGAGCTTGCCATCGACGGTAACATCACCTTTGATTTGGATGCCGCCGGCCGTAACGGCAATATATACGCTTCCGGTGTCCGTTCCCAACACAAGGGCGCTTTCGGGGAGCCCCGTCACGGGCTTGCTCGCGGGAACGAAGGCGCCAATGAATATTGCATCCTCCTCCGCATGGTTCCGCTCTGTGTTCGGCTGGCACTCCTGCCCGGCTTCGGCGATGCGGTCAATGTCGTGGTCTGCGTAAAGCAAGATGCCAACGTCTCCGGCCGTGTACCACGGTCGACAAACAAAGCCGCCGCCGCGAATGAGGGCTACGGGGACACCGAGCACCTGGGGCGGCGTTCTATAAACGCCTGCATCAAGCGCCTTTGATAATGGCTGCACATCAACGGTCATTTTCGTAGGGTCGAACTTTTCTACGCGGCAAAGAGAAGCAACGTGGAGCCCTTGCTCCATCTGCTTCCGCTCTTGGAGCTCGACGGCAAATTGGTTTCTGTTCATGCCGGCTTCACCTCAATCTCGGTTATCCAGTCTCCGCTCGGGCTGCCGCTATGCTTTCCGCCCTTTATGAGATAATTCCCTTTAAGGCTGTTGCTGGTGATCTTCACGACGTCTGCGGGGCCGAGGTGGTAGTTGAGCAGGCAGCGCCGCCGGTATGTCGGCTCCTGCTCCTCGCCGTTATCAATGGTGGTCTGGTTCGTGGTCGTCTCCGTGTCCTCCGTCTCCTCCGTGGAGCGGAGAAGGCCGGTAGATTGCGAGAGGTGGAAGCCCATATTGAGCCCCTTCGTCGGGTCGCTGATTGTTATAATGCCGTTCCGTATCAGGAAGCGGCTCTTGCAGTCCAGCGTGACGATCTCGCTGATGGCGTCTTTGACTTTTCCTTTGCAGACCTTCCCGCGGGGATAGACCTTGTCTTCAACGAGCTCCATTTGCCCGACCTCAAGGCCGAACATCGTGAGAAGGTCATTCAGCACGGCGCTTGCCTTGATGCCGGCCACATAGGTTTTGTTGACCTCTTTTGAGAGCCATTCGTCCAGGGCCTCCACGGCCTCAATGGTGGTTATCCAGTCCGTTGCCTGCTTTTTCGAGCTGGCCCGTGATACCTTCCCGACGAAAATCGTTCCGACGTCACCTTCATATCCGGCGTTCAGAATGACGACCATGCCTTTCTTGATGCTGGCCCGGGTGCTCTGCGAAAGGTTGTAGGCCACGACGGTAGCCGTTCCGAGTTCTTCGCTGTCCTGGAACGGCACGTCGAATGTGAAGAAAAGGCTCGAAAGGTCGTAACGCTTCGGCCCGAGCTGGAGGCTCGCTGCGCGTTTCCAGAAATTCATGCCGTCACCCTTTCGTATAGATAGAGCTTTACTTGCTTCCCGAAGTTTTCCCAGGTGACTTCATGGATGTTGTCTCCGGTGAGGCAAATCGGAATGATAACCGGGATGGGGAAGCGTTCGTCTTCGACGCTGTTGAAAAGCGGACGCCCATATCTGACAATATCGCCGTAAACAAGGAGCTCGCCGGTCGCGGTAATGGAGAGGTCGGCGGTGAAAAATCCGCCGACCTCGTTGTACTTGATGCAGAACGTATAGGTTTTGTCCTGGAGCTTTACCGAAAAATTGTACGGCACCTTCCTGGTGTCGATTTCGATGTAGTTGACCTCATTCCCGAGGTCAATCAATTTCAGACCTTCCATACCGTTCTCCTTTACGCTGCGGAGAAGGCGGCGGCGTTTCGAGCGTTCGGGCCGCTGCTGCTGGCAGGCTTGTTCTGGTAGCTCTTGACGTATGCGGAGTATGCGCTGCTGGAAATTGTTTCGCCGACCGTGCTTTTCAGCCCTTCGGCGCCGGTCGCCTTCGTCTGATTTGTGCTGCTGGCGCTGGTGCTTGCGCCTGCGTCCTGGGCACTCATAAGCTGTTCGCCCATTTCGACGTAATCCGAGGAGGCCAGATTGACGACCTGGAGCTGCATAGTGAACTTCGCACCGTTCGCGTTCTTCGCGTCTGTGGTCGTACTCAGCGACGTAATGACGCAGTTAGAAATGCGGTTCCGGCCGGTGTAGGTCAAGATGTCTTTCTGGTTCCACATACGGCGCATGAGCGCCGCTTGCCCGTCGCCATTGATGGTGACGCCGGTGATGGTGAATTTGATGGGGTCATTGACGACATGATCGTTGATGTCACTGCCTTGCTCAACGGGGTTCGACGTCACTTTGCTGGTGCGCTGGACGCTTTCGTTTATGACGACGCCCGTTGTGCGAGCATCAAGCCGAACCGTGCCGCAGCTCCCCGAAAGGGTGTATGCCATGTTGTCGTCCTCCTATCGTGCGAAGCCGCCTTGCATAGGCATACGTCCCGGCGAGGCCAAGGGCGGCTCTGATCGCTCGCATGAAGGCTTTACTTTCTGCCATCGCTGTGCGGTGCGGGAGGAAGCGCCGGTACTGCTGGCCGTTGGCGCCATCTTTCATGCCGGCGGCCTCTAAGGTGCAGTCGATTTCCTTCGTGGCCTGGAGGAGCCGGAAGCCGCCGGACGGCTCCGGTACTCTGATCGTGACCGTCACGGCCACGTCATGCACATGGGGGCAATTCCCGCAAGAGCGAGCCTTGCCGGTGGCTCTCGCCATTTCGATGCAGCGGTCGCAAGCCTCGGTTCGCCCCGGGGTCGTGGAAACAATGCTGATGTTGGCTGCGGCGGCCAGCTTCATGCCGCCGACCTTCGTGATCGCGTAGGCGCCGCTGGATTTCTCATAGTAGATGTCCTTGCTCGGGCCGTTGTTGGAGCTGTTCTGCCGGACGTCGAGCTGCACTTCCGAAACGGTAATACGCTGGAGGTTGCTGGCGACCTGCATGGTCGTGACCGGCACGAGGACATTGTATTTTTCGCGGTCGTACTTGTTGAGCTGCACGATAGCGTTGGTGGGGTTCATAGGTTATCCTCCTTCAAAAAGGTCTTGACGCGGGCTGCTGCCCGTGCTATATTGTGACCATAGGTTATTTTCTGAGCGAGCCGCTTCCTGCGCCAACAGGGGCGGCTTTTTCTATGCCTGCGTTCATCCCGACGAGCAGGATGTCCGAGATTGTTTCCTCCAGCTTCCGGAGGAAGGCGAGCGCATTGCCGAAGTCTTCGCGTTCGCTGTCGTCAATCACTCCATCGAAGGCAATCTCCTCCAACTGGTCGGCTACCTCTTGCGCGTCTTCGAGCATCCTGCTCACGCGAAGCGTTGCAAGCGGGAGCGGACGGTCTGTTGCTTTTCGGCCGATGCGCTGCCCTACGGGGCACCCGGCGCAATACTTCACCAGAATAGCGGGGTTCTTGTAGCTCTCCGAATAGAGGACAGCATCACCAGGTTCCATCAGAACCTCTCCGCGCTCATGGCGTCCGATTGTCTCCTGCGAATATGGTACTTTGGTCGTTGCTGTGCCTCTGCTGGCATATCCGGCCTTCAAACGTGCCTCGCGGAGATAATCGGGCACGTTTTTTGTTGCCGTATCTGACATTCTGTGAGCCTCCTTTCCGTGGTATCATTTGTTTGTCAGCAAGGGGAATCGCCTCCGGCGGCCTTGCTGATGGCCTTCAAGACGCAGCGAGCCGCGTACTCAGCATTTCGGGTGAGCTGGCGTTGCCATGCACCATAGCGAGGTGACCAGCGGAAGCCGTTGGATTTAAGGACGCTGCGGGTCTCCTCGTCGGGCTTCTCGTCGAAGATGATTTGGAGCCGGTCAGCCTCTAGGTTTCGGACGATCTCGCCGCCGTCGAACTTCTCGTTTTCGGTGGGCTGGGCCTGCTGGGCCTGCCGCTTGTCTAACTCGGCCAGACGGTCGGCGACGCGCTTGATGTAGCCACGGCGGCTCTGCAGCTCGTAAGCCGGAAACGGGCAGCCATAAAGTGCAAGGGGGGTTCCGTCGCCTTTGGCGAATACGCCGGGTCTGGTAAGCCACGCTTTTTCCTTCGGAGTGATGCCGGGGCAGCCATCCAGCGTTTTATTCTTGCGGTAGAAGGCATTGGCAGCCTTTGCATCATCCAGTGATTTTTGATAGGCGGCAAGCTGCTCCGTAAGAATTTCCCGGGCATGAGGGTCGGCCAAATCGACGGGGCCGGTGCCGACGGATTTGATTTTGCTCAAAATGCCTTTGATCTCGTCGTATTCCTTCCAGAGCGTATCCTCGCGGGCCATCTGCTTGTTGTGCTTCTTCATGTTGTAGCCGCCTGCGCCGGAAATGAACTGGCTGGGGTAGCTGGCCTGATTGCGGTTGTAGGCGTTCGTCCACTCCGCGAGGCGCCGGGCATAGCGGTCGAGCAGCGCGTCGAGCTTGTCGTGGTAGAACGGGCTGACTTCGGCTTTCTTTGAAGCCACCAAGGCGGCGGCTTCGTCTACGGCGGCGCGGTAGCCATCCGTGGCGCTGCCGGGCTTGTAGTCGCTCATGTGTACCATGGAGTGCGCGGTGCGGGCAGTTTCTTCGCTGATTTCGTAGTAATTCACTTGGTATCCTCCTTCGGTTCCGTGTTAGACATAAACGGGGTCTTTGCCTCGCTCTGTGTTCTCGCCGGCGAAGCAGTATCCGCAGAACTGCCAGATGCTATTTTCTCCGGCGTAGGTGATGCGCTTAAAGGTGGCGAAAACAGGACGCCACTTTCCGCTGTTGGGGTCTTCCCGATGGGAATAGGGCTCGCCGAGCTGGGTGCAATCGCTTCTCATGCAAGCCGGCGGGAGGCAGTTGACGGCGTTGTCAACAACGTCCTGGCTCACATAGTCGCCGATCTTGGCCTTGCCATAGTCGAAGGTGTCTCCCGTGTAGACCTCCTTATCGTCGGCCGGCGCTTCGCCGCAGTCGCATCGCTCTCCAGGGTCGAGGGCGCAGCCGCAGCGGTCGCATTTATAATTCCACATGGTCTTTCTCCTTTCTCCGTCTCCGGCGTTCCGCTTCCTCTACCCAGGCCCGGAGACGGTACCCGAAGTAGACCAGAATGACGGCCCAGATGGGGACGGTAATTTCTCCGCCGGGAAGCCCAGCGCGAGCTGCTGAAATGTCAATAGCCCAAAGAACGAGCCTGGCTGCTGCAAAAGCCGCAAGGGCCGTGAGGAACAGCCGTGGGAACTTGCTCCGGCGCTTCCGCTTACGTCGCTGCGTCTGTGCGCTGACGGTCATCTCTATCGTCTGCATAGCCGCTCCTCCTCAGGCTGTTTTCGCTGCCCGTGTCTGCCGGGCGGCGGCCTTTGCGGCAACCTCCTGCGTGTAGCAATAACGCTCATGGAAGTAGCTCTTTGCGATGCGGCCCGGAATGACGCAGTAGCCTCGGTCGCTCAATTCGCGGTTAAGGTCTGCGATGATCTTGTAGCTTTTACTCCGTGAGAGGCCGGTAATTGTCATAACGTCCTCCACAAAGTAGAAGATGTCCTTGACAGTTTTCATCTGACTGCCCCCGCTTCCGTCTGCGGATAAGTCGCCATGAAGCGGCGAACGGTGGGGATAAGCTGATGGCCGGCGCATCTGCCGGTAGTGGTCTCGACGAGGGTGGTGTACTTGACGCCGGCCTTCTCGGCGAGCTCTTTGACGGTCATGCCCGTCTGGGCGGTAAAGACGCGGACTTCAATGCCAAACTCGGTCTTTGCCTTCCGTGGTGCGCTCATTTGGTTTTCCTCCTTACCTTATTTATTTGGCTTGTAAATACGATGAATAGATGGTAGAATGAGATAAATCAGAGGCGTTTCCGGCTCGCGGTCTCTTTCGTGACTGCCTGCGGAGTGAAGCCTCCAGGCGGTTCCCGACGCTCACGAGAACGCCTGCGGCCGTGATGGCCGCGAACATGATAACGAAGCCGCCGGGCATATCAGCCAGGCTGTCGGCCAGCAGCGCCGTCCCAAAAATGAGGGTGATCGCCAGGCCGTAGATTGCATCGAGAAGTTTCTTCATTGTTCCGTCTCCTTGTGAATGGGCGAGAACTGCAGGATTACCAGTCTTCCGCTTCCTCCGATAATAGGTCTTCAAGTTCAACTTGACCGGGAAGCACTCCATCTTCCATCCACCAATGGAAAATGTCGCGGCCTGTCGTCCCGGCTCGCCATGTGCCTTGCATTTTTCCGCGCCGCTTCCGTTCTTCGAGCATCCTGTCAAAAGCGCGGATATATGCGTCTTGATATTTTGGATAGCGCCTAAATTCCTTTTGCCTGCCTTGCGTTCCCGCCATGGGGCACCCAACGCACCCGACGCGGGAAAAGCCGCACTTGTAAAGAGGATTGACCGGGATTTTTTCGGATTCGATATAGTCCCATACATCCGCGTCCGACCAATCAATAATGGGATTGCATACGGCTTTGTGCTGTCTCATGCACGTTTCAAAGAGCCGCCGTCGGTCGTCGTTGTCGTTGTTGAGAATGACTCTTTTCCCCGGGTTAGAGTGTCCGTTCTCGAAAATGCCCCGGTTTTTCTTTCTCGCGGCGCTTTCAGCCCAACGAACACCCGTTGTTATGTAGCGGCCTTGACCGCCGCGCTCCTTGAGAATGGAGCAACAATAGCGGACGAGCCGCGTCGGAGGCATGAGCTTTTGCGGAATGAGGCTCCACATAGTTACCCTCTCGCCCTTGTAGTGCGGATAATTGACCGTGCATTTTACGCCTTTCTCCTCGAGCCGCTTAAACTCGCGGCGGATGAAATAGACCGTCTCCGGCGCGTCTACGGTCGTGTGATTGTGCATAACCTCGAAGTCGATACCGGCCTTTTCTGCGAGCGCCACGCAAACGGAGCTATCTTTTCCGCCGCTGGTCGTCACAATGAGAGGAGCCTTGTAAAAGCGTTCGGACGTGTCCGCCGCTTCGCGGAGCCGCATAATGGCCTTTTGCTCTAAATCCATGTCCATTAGGCTGTTTCCTCCTCGTCTGTTGCTGCTCGTAATTCGGAATCCGAAACGAGACTATCACCGCCGGGAAAACGGTAAATCGGCTCTGGCGGGCCCTCGTTGAGAGGCTGGGCGTCTACGAGGTAAGCATCATAGCCTCTGGCGTGGATTTTGAGAGGCCAGCCGTAGCGTCGGGAAAGTTCTTCGATACGGCTCATTCTTCTGCTTCCTCCTCCGCGTCTTCGATGTCGCGCTCGGTGATGCTTCCGTATGTGTAGCCGTTGTCATTGCGGAGGAAAATCGGACGGTCATAATCGAATTGCTCAAGGATTTCAATGAGCTCGCCGACCGTCAAGGTCTGCCCGCACTGGTCGATTCCGTAGCCGTTGCGCTTGCCTTCAATGTAGATAGGTCGCATTGTTAATTCTCCTTTTGCGTTCCCTGTGTTTTTGCCGTATTTCTTGGGTGTAGCCTAATTATCGCTCTTTAGAGCGGAGAAGTCAAGCGAAATATGCTCTTTTGAGCGGATTTGTTGACCTTGCTGGATTTAACGTCGTTCTTTTGTGCGTTATGCACCAAAAATGGAGGTGCTTTTTATGAGTTTTGCATCAAAACTGGATATTTTGATTGAGGAACGAGGCCTAAATAACCTCCGGCTGTCCAAAGAACTTGGCATTGGCGACCGGTTGATAGGCGCATGGAGAAAGGGCGAAAAGCGCCCCACGCTCGATAACTTCGTTCTTTTGGGCGAATTTTTTGGTGTCTCGCTCGATTATCTTGCGGACAGAACCGAAGTCCGGGAAATGAGCATAAAAAAAGAGCCCGCACCGGAAATTTCCGAGAACGGGCAAGAACTTCTTGAAATATATAATCAGCTCCCCGAAAGGGAGCAGCTTCTACTCCTGGGCCGCTTGCAGGAGCGGTACGCACCTGTGCTTGATACCGCTTCTGCGGAGCCCCCCGCGCACAATGCGGAGGCCGTATAATCTACGTCGATTTCGGAAGGAGATAGGCCGTGGAAAAGATAGAATGGAATGGCGAATACTACGCGAACTTCTTCGAGGCCAAAGGCGAAGGCCCTGGCGGGCAAAAGCTGCGGTCTTGGGATGATGCACGGAAGTATGGATTTCTGTCTGCTGGCGGAGCTCGCCGCTATTGGCATCCGCTTCTGAGGCTTACTCCTGGTGATCGCGTCTGGGTGAAAATGCCCGGATGCGGCTTCGTCGGCTGCTGCATCGTCAATGCGTCGGCTGTGCCAGCTGCGTCGGTGAAAATCAGTGGGACGCCGTTCTTTTCGTTGCCGCTGTCCGGGGAATACTGCCGGTCAAGAGACGATGAAGACAGCGAATATGTTGTTCTGGTCGAGTGGATAAAAGCTGTCCCAGCGGATGAAACTGTTAAATGGGCTGGTATGTATGGAAATAGGGCAACGGTCTGCCGGCCGCGTTCTCCGCAATGGATTGACGCCCTTGCCCGGCTTAAAACCTGCTGGGAGATAAAATAGGTGGTAGTTTTCACCACCTATTTGCAAAAGGATATTCCCGGTGATTTTCACCACGAATATTAAAAATAGGTGGTGAAAATTCCCGGTTATAATTCCCGGTTATTTTTTCCCGGAAAAAAGTGCCGACATAAATAAACTGAGTGTATATAAACTGTTCTATAAACTGGTAGAAAACTTGTGATGATAGTGGTGGCTGGCCCGGGCCGGCCGGAGGTGAAAAAAGTGGAAAAAATCATTGACCTTGACGAACGCCGCTTTGCCCTTGGTGCCGAGCACCGCGTAGGCCGTGCCTATTGCCGGAGCTGCGGGGCCGATGAAAATGTCAGCGATATGGTCTCCGGGCTCTGCCCGGCTTGTGCCTATGTCCGCAAGAAGGCCCTGGCCGATATGCAGCGCCAGTACGCTGCGGCCGTTGATGCAGGCGAACCGGACGCCGCTGCGAGAGTGGCCGAGATTATCGCCGCGTATGAGCAGAAGGAGCGCGTTCAGCTTCGCGGTGCCTTCCATGGAAATCTGCGCGGCTCACAGTATCCGGGGAAATAAAAAAGCGCCTCCCCACGGAGGGGAGGCGTCTGCTTTTATCTGGCTGGGGTCTGGCCGGAAAGGGGAATGAACTCGAGGTTGAGCTTCATCCCCATGCCGGCGGCGAGGCGTTTGAGGGTGCGCAGAGACGGGTTTCCGGTTCCATTCTCCAGTCGGCTGATGTCGGCCTGGTGGATGCCGGTCGCCTGCGCAAGCTGCGCTTGTGTAAAGTCGTTTTCCTCGCGGCCTTCGATGATGGCGCGGATGATCTGGAACTCGGGCTCCAGGGCGTCCCATTCGGCCTTGAACTCGGGGTCTTCCATTTTCTTTGCAATAGCATCGTTGAGAGTAAGCATTATTTTAGAGCCTCCCTTCGCTCGTAGTCTGCCCGGTATTTCTTCGCCAATTCGATTTCGCCGGGCGGGGTCTTTAGCGTCTTCTTGGTGAAGCCGTTTGTAAGGATAATCTTTTTCCCAATCGCAAAGAAATATAACACACGGGAGATATTTCCTTCCTGCTGGGCTCGGATTTGGAAAATGCCGTCTTTCAGAAACTCTGAATAGGGCAGCCGCAGCCGGGTTCCGTCTATCTCCAGCATGGAGGCTATTTTATATATCTTGGCCTGCATCTTCGGGGATAGGGTTTCGATGAAATCGTATGCCGGCTTTGTGCCGTCTTCCGTTTCGTAGAATATGACTTCGTATTTGTCCATATATCCACCGCGCTTTCTTTCTCTACGGCTATTATATGTGATTTATCCCATAATGTCAATGCTCTTTTGGCTTGTTTTTTTGGTGCTGCCCGGGCAGCGGGAAGGAGGCTATGATGCCTGCGTATAAAGACAAGGAGCGAGGCACCTGGTACGCCTCGTTCTATTACACTGATTGGCGCGGAGACCGTAAGCTCAAGAAAAAGCGCGGGTTTCCCCGGAAGAAGGATGCCGAGGAATACGAGCGCGAGTTTCTGCGGAAAGAGGCGCAGAGCTGCGATATGACCTTCGGCTCCATGACGAAACTGTATATGGACGATATGCGGCCGCGCCTGCGGGAAAGTACCATGCGCAGCAAAGAATACTTGATTGAAGGGAAAATACTGCCCTTCTTCGGGTCTCTGCCGCTCAACGCCATCACGCCGGCGCACGTCCGCAAATGGCAGGCCGAAATACTCAAGGAAAATCCTGCGCCTACCTACGCGAAGTCAATCCATAATCAGCTCTCCGCAATTTTCAATTATGCGGTGAAGTATTACCGGCTCCCGGAAAATCCGGCACGGGTGGCCGGCGCCGTCGGTAAAAAGAAGGCAAGCGAAATGAAGTTCTGGACGGTGGAGGAGTTCAACAAATTCCTGCCGTGTGTTCCGCGCCTTCCGGCCCGGGTTGGCTTTTCGGTGATGTTCTGGACGGGGCTGCGGATAGGGGAGCTTCTGGCGCTCACGCCGGCCGACATAGACCTCGACGCGAAGACGCTGTCCGTCACCAAGACCTTTCAGACCATCGACGGCCGCGAGGTCGTGACTGAGCCGAAGACGCCCAAGAGCCGCCGCACGATAGATATGCCGCCGAAGCTGGCCGAAATGCTCAAGGGGTATATGGTTGCGCTCTATAATCTGGCGCCGGATGATCGCCTGTTCCCGTTTACGAAGTCCTACTTTCATCACCAGATGCGGAAAGGGTGTGAGGCCTGCGGCCTTGAAAAAATCCGGCTGCATGATCTCCGGCACTCCCACGCTTCGCTGCTGATAAACCTTGGCTATCCCGTGCTGGTGGTGTCCGAACGCCTGGGGCATGAGGACGTCGAAACGACGCTTCAAACCTACGGGCATTTGTATAAGACGACGACCTCCGAAGCGGTCAAAAAACTCGATGATTTGATGTTGTAATGCCACTGTAATGCCACAAGAACGAAAAAAATCCCCGGAGCCCTGTGTTTTCAAGGGCTCCGGGGATTTCGGATATTATTCCCACTCAATCGTTGCCGGGGGTTTGCTGGTGATGTCGTAGCAGATGCGGTTGATGCCGCGGACTTCGTTGACGATGCGGACGGAGATGCGGTCGAGGACGTCGTAGGGGATGCGCGACCAGTCGGCGGTCATGAAATCGCTGGTGTTGACAGCACGCAGAGCAAGTGTGTAATCATACGTCCGACCGTCGCCCATGACGCCGACGGAGCGCATGGAGGTCAGAACGGCGAAATACTGGCTGAGGCTGCGGTCAAGACCAGCCTTGGCGATCTCGTCACGGAAGATGAAATCCGCGTCGCGCAGCGTATCGAGCTTTTCCTTGGTGATATCACCGATCACGCGGATGGCGAGGCCGGGGCCGGGGAAGGGCTGCCGCATGACCAGATATTCCGGCAATCCCAACTCGCGGCCAAGCTGACGCACCTCATCCTTGAAGAGCATACGCAGCGGCTCGATGATCTCCTTGAAGTCGACATAATCCGGCAATCCGCCAACATTGTGGTGGCTCTTGATGACAGCGGACTTGCCGAGGCCGGATTCGATCACGTCCGGGTAGATCGTACCCTGTACAAGATAGTCGACCGCGCCGATCTTCTTGGCTTCTGTCTCAAAAACACGGATGAATTCTTCACCGATGATCTTGCGCTTCGTCTCCGGGTCGGAAACGCCCGCAAGCTTCGAAAGGAAGCGGTCTTCCGCGTTGACGCGGACAAAATGGATATCCCACTTGCTGAACGCAGCTTCTACTTCGTCGCCCTCATTTTTGCGCATCAGGCCGTGGTCAACAAACACACAGGTGAGCTGGCTGCCGATAGCCTCCGCCATAAGCGCTGCAGCGACAGAGGAATCTACGCCGCCGGACAGCGCCAGCAGCGCGCGGCCAGAACCGACCTTTTCCCGAATAGAGCGGATCGCGGTCTGCCGGTAGTCTGCCATCGTCCAATCGCCGGACGCGCCGCAGACGGTATAGAGGAACCGGCGGAGCATTTCGCTGCCCTCTACGGTGTGCTGCACTTCCGGGTGGAACTGCACGCCATAGAGCTTTTTCTCCGGGCAGGCCATTGCTGCAGTCGGGCAGACAGCGGTTTTTGCCGTGACGGCAAAGCCGTCCGGCACCTGGGAAATATAGTCGCCATGGCTCATCCACGTCACGCTGGATGCGGGAAGGCCCCGGAAAATCGAACAGTCTGTATCGAACTCGGTCAGCGTCTTGCCATATTCGCGGGCGGTCGCTTCCGTCGCTGCTGCAACGGTGCCGCCCAGCGAATATGCCATGAGCTGGCATCCATAGCAGATGCCAAGAACGGGGATGCCGAGCGCAAAAAGCGCCGGGTCCACGTGCGGGGAAACAGATTCATAAACGCTCTGCGGGCCGCCGGAGAGAATGATGCCGATGGGGGCAATTTTTTCGATCTCGGCAGGGGAGATGGAGCAGGGCTTGACCTCGCAGTACACGTTCTGCTCGCGCACACGGCGAGCGATCAATTGGCTGTACTGCGCGCCAAAGTCCAGAATCAGAACAGTTTCCATTATGCTTCCTCCCGGAATACGATGTTGCCCGGCTCCGCGCTTTCGATGATGGCGAGAGAGTGCAGGTTCACGCCCGCCGCGCGCAGCTTGTCGCCGCCGCCCTGGAAGCCCTTTTCGACCGCGCAGCCGATACCGACCAGCTCAGCCCCCGCAGCCTGCACGATCTCGCACAGACCGCGCAGCGCTTCGCCGCGCGCCAGAAAATCGTCGATCACGAGCACGCGGTCGCCGGGATGGATCCACTCCTTGGAGACGAGCAGCGTGACCTTTTTCTTGTAAGTATAGGAAAAAATCTCACTCTGGTACAGGCCGCCTTCGATGTTGTCGCTCTTGGCCTTTTTCGCATAAACCATGGGCTTGCCGTACCGGTACGCGCAAATCGCGGAAAGGGCAATGCCGCTGGCCTCTGCGGTCAGAATGAGATCTACGTTGTCGAGATCAAAATATTTTTTGAATTCATCTGCGATGCGTCCCATAAACGCACAGTCGACGCGGTGATTGAGAAACCCGTCGACCTTTACAATGTTTCCGGGCAGAATCTTGCCCTCCTTGACGATGCGATCCTTCAGCTCCTGCATAGCTTCCTCCAAAAACATAATAAAAATAGACAGCGGGGATAAAACCTGCTGCCAATGATAAAAAGCCGCGCGCAGGACCGCAAAGCCCTGCGTGAGCGAACTTCCAATAGTCGCAGCTTTGGCGCTGCGGTAGAGACATCCGGGCCGTACATCCGGAACTATATTGGCAACGATATAAACTTCGTGCTGGACAATTTCAGTTTTGGCTATTATAATCGGAATCAGGCAATAAGTAAAATAGATGTTTTTAATCATTGCTATTAGCACTATAAATATAAGTAATGGCAGGAGGCAACCATGGCTGTTAAATTAGAGCTTTACCGCGTCTTTCAGGAGGTCGCCCGCATGGGCAATATCTCCGCTGCGGCGCAGAACCTGTTTATATCCCAGTCGGCAGTCAGCCAGTCCATCAAGCAGCTGGAGGAGCAGCTGCAGGTCCGGCTGTTTTCGCGCAGCACGCGCGGCGTCGTCCTGACCAGCGAGGGAAAGCTTTTGCTGGACTATGTCTCGCACGGATTGGGGCTTATCCAGTGCGGCGAGGAAAAGCTTGCGCAGTCGCGCCAGCTGCTCACGGGTGAGCTGATCATCGGTGCAAGCGATACGGTCACAAAGACCTATCTGGTTTCGCGCCTTGAGGCATTCCACCAGAACTATCCCGCCATCCAGATCCGTATCCTGAACGGTACGAGCCAGATGGTGCTCGACTATCTGCACGCCGGTCAGGTCGACATCGCGTTTGCCAGCGAGCCGAAGGACAAGGACGCGTATTCCGTCCGGCACTGCTTCGACACACACCAGCTCTTTGTCGCCGCGCCGAATTATGACTGCGATTTTGACCACGTACATTCCATGGAAGAAATCGCGGCATTCCCGCTGATCCTGCTGGAGCGCAAGGCAAGCTCCCGCATCTATGTCGAGCAATTTTTTCAGCAGCATGGCGTGAGCATCAAGCCGGAGATCGAATTGGGTTCGCACAATCTGCTCATTTCGCTGGCCCGCATCGGCCTTGGCGTGGCCTGCGTGACGGAGGAGTTTTCGCAGTCCGGCCTTGGACGGGGCGTCATCCTGCCGCTGCGCACCGACTTTGAGATCCCGCCGCGCTCGGTCTGTATGTGTACGCTGCGCGATGTCGCGCCGACCTCTGCCGCGAACCGCTTTATGGACTTTATCTCCGAAAGCGACAAAATGGCCTACGATCTGGGGCATTCCTATCATTTTACGAATGTTTGAATAGAAAACATGGGCCGTTTCGGAGGCTGGCCCTGCCTCCGGCGGCCCTGTCTTTTCCGCCTTGCCGGAAAATACAGGGGAGAAAAGGGGCGCTTAGTTACGGTTTGGTGCGTACTGCGGGTGCTATTCAGGCGGGCACCAATTTTTAGTCGTTACAATCACACATAGTCACCTTACGAGCGCTATGGTACGCGCCGCCTGTTACGGGACAACTAAATTTGCAGATAGTTGCGTTTGAATAACTGCGGTAAATCAGCTTTGCGGTCGGAATTTGCGAGTTGTACGGATTCGCCGAGACTTTGTAGGGGCCGATGCCCACATCGGCCCCTACAACTGGCGCATTGGAGACCTACCGCCCGTCCTCGCCGTTCATATCTGTCAGGTGATACTTTCTGTGAGGCCTGCTTCGGGCGGCGTTCATGTCCTGCAGGGAGGAACGGTGTTCCTCCTGCCCGTTCAGGCAGTTCATATCGTCCAGCGCACAGGTGCGCGTATCGTCGTGGGACAGGCCGTTCATGTTTTTCAGACTGAACGGCTCTTTTTTCTGCTTCTTATTCATGGAAAAGCCTCCTTTTGCATAGCTTTCCGTGAACAGCGGGCAGATATACAGGCCCCGCCTGCACGCTTGCGCATACAGGCGGGGAGGCGGGACGTCAATCCTTGCGGCAGTTCATGTTTGTGATGCTGCAGGCCATGTCTGGCTGCTCGTTCACCGCGTTCATATCCTGCAAAGACGCAGTCTGCTCCGGCTGACCGGCGCGGCAGTTCATGTCATTCAGGGCGCAGGTGCGCTTGTCGTCTGCGGACAGCCCGTTCATATTGTGCAGGCCGAGTGTGTTGGAATTGTTTTTCATTGGATATCCTCCTAAAATAGAAATAATAATCATTACTAATATTATTATACACAAAGAGTTGTATTTGTCAAGCCCCAAAATAAAAAAACCTCTGCCCAAATTGGGCAGAGGGAGATAAATATTGATTACGTTGCGCCGTTTTGCCAGCTGAGCGTGATAGAGTACGGCAGAACAAGATGGTCCATGTTGAGCGTCCCGCCTGTGAGATAATTGACGCTTTCCAAGCTGCTGACATAAGCGCCGCTATAGGCGACTCCTGTTTGATCGAAGACTGTCAGTGTAAAGCCGCAGTTGTCAAAGTATGCGCCGTCCAGCGTGATAAGTGCCTCGGTGGTTCCGGCAAGATAGCTTTTTGTACGGTTGTCATCGTTCGCCAGGACAGTCTCGTCGTTGTTGACTATGGCCAGCCGTTTTCCGTCAAAGGCCATCGCGCGGACAGTCGCGTATACCGGCGAATACAGATCATCGGGTGAATAATCAGAACGCAGCACGAGCTGATACAGTCCATCCGCGTTCTGTGTCAGAACGCAGATGCGCCCCTGGGTCTGCTGGATGCAGACGAAATCCTCCGTTTCGGTTATGTTTACATAATCATCTTCCGGCTCAAAATCCGATACCGCCAGCTTTTGCAGAGTGTCACCTGTTTTGCAGTCAATTAAGGTTACATAATACATATTATTTTCAACTGTATGGAGCAAAAGCTGCGACTTGTCCGGCGTCAGCCCAAGATGCTCGATCCGTGTTTCCGGATCGACCGGGAAAAAGCAGGTCAGCTGATCGGTATAGACCTCGTTTACGTTCCCGCCGTAAAACGCGCTGGCCTCGGAATCCGGGGCAAGCGGCCCGTAGGGGAGCATATAGATGCCATAGCCGCCCGGAATGCGGCTTGTGTCGACCAGCCGGTCTTTGTCCGTCCGGTTGCCGAACCAGAAGAAGCAGGTGTCGTCCGTTATAACGCTTTCTACGTTCATCCAGAACCGGTCGCCCTCCATGACGCTGGAAATGCTGCGGCCCGAACCCGTTCCGTCCATATTCTTGTCAATGCCAAGCTCTACGTACTCATCCTGCAGAACCGGAATGCGGAAAAAGCGGCCTAAGGCGGCCTGTGCACGTTCACCAAGCCATTCGCTGTCCGCTGAGGCGTCCTGCCAGTTGACAAGGGGGTCATAATTAACGCCCGGAAGATCGATGGAAAACTCAAACGGATATTCGTCGTAATAGTCTGCAAACCGGATCGTCATGGAACCGCTTTCGCCAGGCGAAAGTGTGTCCAGCAGGGACTGATACGCCGTTGAGAAGCCGAAGACATCGTCGCTGCCGGTTGTGGCCGCGTCGTGGTAAAAATTGATCTCAACGCCGCGGTAGCTCATCTCCGGCTGCTCCGCCTGTCCGGCGGGCAGAAAGCGGAAGCTCGTCTCCGCGCGATAATCCTGCGCGGAAAACTGCACAGTGCTCTCCCAGTTCAGCTTGTACCGCATACCGGTTTTGAGCTGCACGGTCAGCCCATCGGCCGCAGCCGGGTCGCCGGAGAATATGTGCTCCTGAAACAAAATTTCCTCGCGCGGCGCAATGACCGCCTGCGCAGCCAATGCCGTGCCGCAGCCGCACACCAGTACAAGCGCCAGAAAGATCATCAGCGTTTTACGCATCCTCGTCCTCCTTGCCGGTCAGCTCGGTCAGCGCTCTGGAAACGCGGTCAGATTGATAGCTGTACGTCTCCTTGACATAGTCCATCAGTGTTTTGCCCTGTTCGTCCAGCTCTGTTGTCTGCACGTCGCCCGCGATTTGGCCCTTGTGCAGCAGAACGGCCCGTCCGATAAAGCCCGTCACTTCCTCAATCAGATGTGTGGACAGGATCACCGTTTCGTGCGGCTCGAGAATGCCGAGCAGGACCTTGTAAAAGTCCTCCCGGTTGAAAATATCGTTTCCCGCAAACGGCTCGTCCATCAGGATATAATCCGCGCCCTGCGACAGGGCCATGATGACCTCAAACTGGTTTTTCTGCCCGGTCGAGAAGCTGCGGATGGGCTTGTCCATCGGAAGCTGAAAGAAGTCCATCAGGCCCTCGAAGCGTCTGCCGAGGAACGTCTCAAAGTGCTCCTCATAAAATTCCCGGTGGGCTTTGGCGGTCAGGGCGGGGAAGAAGCTGTGCTCACACGTGGCGAAGGAAAACCGGCCGATGTTCTGCCGCGTGATCAGTTTGCCGTCCAGCGTAATACCACCAGCGTCATATAAGATCAGCTGCAGAATGCACTTCATCAGCGTCGTCTTGCCTGCACCGTTTTCTCCGAACAGCCCGACGATCTCGCCCGGCCCGACAGAAAGCTGCACATTGTCCAGCGCCTGCGTCTGGCCGTAGCGCTTGCAGAGATTTTTGATTTCCAGCATCAGAAAAACGCCCCCCAGATATTTAAAGTTTCCTCCGGCGGCATGCAGCGCGCCGGAACGCCGTTTCGGTAAATCAGAACGAACACCAGTAACAGCAGCAAAAACAGAACCAGCGCCGCGCCGCAGGCTGCCGCAGGGATTGCAAGACAGCGTCTGGACAGCTCATTTTTGTCCTTCAGCCGCTTCATGAGATAAATGCTCTTTGTCTCCGTGAAAAACGACCTGTAATTGGCGAACGCGCGCAGCGCACAGAAGGTCGTATAGGCCCAGAAGACGGTGAATTTGTGCCGCAGGAGCGTATTCAGCGTCGGCATGACGGCGCCCTGCCGCAAAATCTGTGTCCCGTAGCGATATACATAGAGCGCGCGCAGCGCAGCCTGATAGTCATGCAGAAACGTGTACAGCACGACCAAGACCATCGCAAGAAACAGCAGGCCAAAATAGGAAGCATCCCATTTCAGCCCCATTCCGGGCAGCGTGTACCGGGAAAGACGTTTACTCCACTTCATCTGCCAGCCCGTCCTTTCCGTTATGTGTCTGCGTCAGCCCGAACCCCAGAAAGCCGAGCCCGACAAGCAGCGCCGTAATCGCATGGAAAATGCCCGTGCTTCTGCCCGCCGTATATTGGACTGACAGGTTCAGCACCAGAAGGAACGTCAGCCCCATGCAGACCAGCCAGCTGCGGCTGCCCTTTCTGCGCAGCCCAAGCTGTATGCACGCGGTCACGCAGCCCAGCGCCAGCACGAACAGTGCGTTGCGCGCCCATACATACCCGTCTGCCAGCGGCAGAAGCCCATGCAGAAAGCCGCTGCGGTAGAAATCCACAAACACGCCCTGCGGGCCAGCCGAATACACGGCGCTTTTTGCGTTCCAGAATGCCGCGCCCACAGCCGCCATGATCTGCACGCACCACAAGATCGCATAGCAGAGCGCGTTGCATGCGCAGCTCCACAGAAAAACGCAGCGCTCTGATATCCGCAGCCGCCGCAGCGTATAGCCGTACCGGCTGTTTGAACCGAGGCTGGATGCCAGCAGCACCTGAAGCGCGAGAATCCCGGCCCGGAACGAATGCTGCAGCGCAGTTTCCAGTCTGCTGCCGGACAGCGTAAGCGCTGTTCCGCGCGCGATACACACCCCGGCAAGGATCAACTCGACCGCCAGCAACCCCAGCGCTGCCAGCAGCAGCCGGTTCAGCGCCGCACGCGTATGCAATCCGAATACGGATACCTGTTTTTTCATTGCGCTTCCTCCTCCCACGCCTGCTCGATGAGACGCAGCGCTTCTTCTTTGGAAATTCCCAGCTGCCGCAGTGTGCGGGCCATGGTGCGCAGCTCGTCTGATAAGACCTCCCGCCGCAGCGCATCCAGTATATCCGGCGGCAGCGTCATGCAGCTTTTTGCGCCTGTACGCGATTCCATCAGATGCTCTTCCTCCAAAATGTGAAACGCTTTCTGCACCGTATTCGGGTTGATGCCGAGCAGCGCCGACAGAACCCGGCGCGACGGCAGCTCGTCGCCGTCCTGAATCGTCCCGGCGATCGCGCCACGCTTGATAAAGTTGATAATTTGCAGATACACCGGCGTCCCATCCACTGCGCGGAACGCCTCAAACGACACCATATCCGTCACCACCGTATTACTCGAGTCATACACTTTCTAGCTGTATTATACACATAGTACACTTGCCTGTCAAGCCGCTGTCTTGACATTTCAGCAAAAAGCGGGTAATCTGAAGAAAAGCGCCCGAACGCTGTTCGAGGCAGGAGGCACCTATGTCCGATCTGACCAAACGCGCGCTGGAGCAGTCGCTTAAAAATCTGCTCCTGCAAAAGCCGCTCCATAAAATCACCATCAGCGATATCGCCGATGACTGCGGTATCAACCGCATGACGTTTTATTATCATTTCAAGGACATCTACGATCTGGTCGAATGGTCGTGTCAGGAGGACGCGGCGAAGGCGCTGGCAGGAAAGAAGACCTATGAAACATGGCAGCAGGGCTTTGAACAGATCTTCGAGGCAGTCTTGGCCAACAAACCCTTCATTATGAACGTCTACCACTCCGTCAGCCGGGAGCAGGTTGAAACTTATCTCTATAAGCTGACCTACGATCTGCTTGAGGGCGTGGTCGAAGAGCAGGCCGTCGGTATGTCCGTCCGCCCGGAGGACAAGGCGTTTATCGCCAACGTCTATAAATACGCCTTTGTCGGCCTCATGCTCGACTGGATCAAGCACGACATGAAGGGCGAACCGAAAGAAATCATCGACCGGCTGGACTGCGTCATCCACGGCGGCGTTTCCGCCGCGCTTGGCCGCTTCCGGATTGACACTCCATCAAATCCGGCTGATTGATAAGAAATTGAACAGATCAACGCCCTGTGATAAGAACTTTATCACAGGGCGTTTTCTGCTTATTGTGTATTTTTTGAATCCGTAGTATGCTCATACCATCGAAAGGGAAACATAAAGCATTGTTTCCAGACTTTTTATGGAGGTATGAATCATGTATTATTCGAGCGGTAACTATGAAGCATTTGCAAGGCCCAAAAAGCCGGAGGGCGTTGATCAGAAATCGGCCTATATCGTCGGCAGCGGCCTCGCGGCGCTGACGGCAGCCTGCTATCTTGTCCGTGACGGCCAGATGAAGGGCGAACACGTGCATATTCTGGAAAAGGATTCGATTCCCGGCGGCGCGTGCGACGGCTATAAATTTGAAAACGTCGGCTATGTCATGCGCGGCGGCCGGGAGATGGACAACCATTTTGAAGTCATGTGGGATCTGTTCCACTCCATCCCGTCCATTGAGACGGAGGGCGTAAGCGTTCTCGACGAGTATTACTGGCTGAACAAGGAAGACCCGAACTATTCCCTCTGCCGCGCTACCGTCAACCGTGGTCAGGACGCGCATACCGACGGCAAGTTCGACATTTCCGACAAGGGTGCGATGGAGATCATGAAGCTGTTCTTCACCCCGAATGAAGACCTGCAGGACAAGCGCATCACAGACTTCTTTGACGACGAGGTCTTCAACTCCAACTTCTGGCTCTACTGGCGCACGATGTTTGCCTTTGAAAACTGGCACAGCGCCCTGGAAATGAAGCTCTATATCCAGCGCTATATCCACCACATCGGCGGCCTGCCTGATTTCAAGGCGCTGCGCTTCACGAAATATAATCAGTATGAGTCCATGATTCTGCCGATGATCGAGTATCTCAAGGGCTTCGGCGTTCAATTCCATTATGGCGTGCAGGTCGTGAACGTGGAATTCGACTGCACCCCGGCTCGCAAGCTTGCCAAGCGCATCGACATCATCCGTGACGGCAAGGAAGACGCCATCGACCTGACCGAGAACGATCTCGTCTTTATCACGAACGGCGGCTGCGTCGAAAATTCCTCCCGCGGCAGCCAGAACGAACCTGCCCCCTATAACACGGAGATCAAGCCCGGCGGCGGCTGGGATATGTGGCGCAAGATCGCCGCACAGGACCCGTCCTTCGGCCATCCTGACAAGTTCTGCTATGACCCCGAGCAGACGAACTGGATGAGCGCGACTGTTGAAACACTTGACCAGAGAATCATTCCCTATATCAAGAACATCTGCAAGCGTGACCCGTTCACCGGTCATGTTGTGACCGGCGGCATCGTCACCGTCAAGGATTCCAGCTGGCTCATGAGCTGGACGATCAACCGCCAGCCGCAGTTCCGCGCACAGCCCAAGGACCACTGCCTTGTCTGGGTCTATTCGCTGTTTACCGATAAGCCCGGCGATTATGTGAAGAAGCCCATGCGCGAGTGCACCGGCAAGGAGATCTGCATGGAGTGGCTGTACCACATCGGCGTGCCGGAGGATCAGATCGAAGAGCTAGCCTCGAACAGCGCCAACACCGTCCCCGTTATGATGCCGTATATCGACGCATTCTTCATGCCGCGTGCCTATGGCGACCGCCCGAAGGTCGTGCCCGACGGTGCTGTGAACTTCGCTTTCCTCGGCCAGTTCGCCGAGACCCCGCGCGACACCATCTTCACGACCGAATATTCCATGCGCACCGGCATGGAGGCTGTCTATACGCTCCTGAACGTCGACCGCGGCGTCCCGGAGGTCTGGGGCAGCGTATATGATGTGCGCGACCTGCTGAACGCGACTGTCCAGCTCCGCGACGGCAAAAAGCCCACTGACATGAAGCTCTCCCTCGTCCAGAAGGTAGCCCTCGAAAAAGCCCTCAGCAAGATCAAGGGCACCGACATTGAAAAGCTGCTGAAGGAGTATCATGTCATTTAATTGAATCCTTTTTTGCACAGCCGCAGAATAAAAATCTGCGGCTGTGCTTTATGAATTACAACGATCGGTGAGGCAGTCTGCAGCGGGGAAATGTGTTGAAAAAAGTGTATTCAAGTGCTAAAATTAAACATATTATTGAGCATAAGAGGTGCACTTATGGAGCGTACATTTGGAAGATTCATGATATAAAAGCACCGAGATTGATACAATTTAATTTTTCCTCCGCCGATTTTTCCGCTTGAGGGGTAAGTTGGTGTTTGAGGGGTAAGTTGTGGAAGCCGGGGTGTCCCGGCTGTTTTTATCGGTAGAAATGTTCATACTTCGTCGGTATAATAGATGGTGGGAAAACAGGAATTTGTACAGATCAGGAGTAATTTAATGGATGTAAAAGAGTACCTTCAGAATCCATGTGGAACACTTTCGATTCCATATTGGAAGGCCAAAACACTGGCCATTCCCGATTCAATGAGAATCATTCATTGTAGTAATTGGAATGGACAGTATGGCAATTTTCAAAGATTCTTCAGGATAAAGCATGATTTGAATGATCTGTCTCCGATAGATTATGATTACGACACCGTGTCGATTGATTATCAGGCAACACAACTGTGTGAGATGATAAATGAGTCTTACAAGCATGAGAATATCGTCGTGCGTGAACAAGACATTCTGCAGTGGAAGCAGCACAAGACCTTCCGTGAAGAATTATGTGTATATATAAATGCCGACAATGGAAAAATGGCCGCTTCGGGGATAGCTGAGTTTGATGAGGTTTGTCGGGAGGGTATCATTGAATGGGTTCAGGTGCTTCCAGAGTACAGAGGCAGAGGCCTTGGGAAAAAGATTGTGGATGTATTACTCAATAGACTCAAAAGCATCGGAGCTAGTTTTGTAACGGTTTCAGGGAATCTCGACAACACGTCCAAACCGCTAGAACTGTATAGAAAGTGCGGATTCACAGGTGACGATATTTGGTATATATGTCAAGTATGAGAAACCTCAAGTTATCATTCCAGCATAGAGAGGTAACCACCATGAAGCAAATCACAAATAAGGAATACGAAGAGTGGCAGAAGTGCAAAGCGGAGGAGGCTGCGGAGAGAGCAGTCTGCTGAAATAATCGAGGTTCCAGGAAAAATTTATACCAGAACAGGCCGCGTCAGTTTGACGCGGCCTGTTTGACTTCTTCCTCCCGGCGGCGGAAGATTTTTGGAAAGCTGGAGAAAATGACGATTGCTGTGATGATGCCTGCAATGAGATCAGCGATACCCTCCGACAGGTACACGCCCTTGAAGCCGAGAAAATGCGTCAGCACAAAGCAAAGCGGGATCAGAATGACAACCTTTCGGTTCACCGCCAGCAAAAGAGCCTCCTTTGCCTGCCCGAGTCCAACATTGACGTTTTGCAGCGTCATCTGTACAAAGAACATGATAGAGCCCATCAAAAACATCGGCGTATAGCGCTTGACGATCTGCGTGACTGCTTCGCTTGCGGAAAACAGCCTTGCGTACACCACAGGGAACGCCATCGAGACGGACCAGATGCAGACTGCGTAGATAAACGCAATGATTGTCACATATTTGATGCCCTGCTTCAGCCGCACGGAGTCAGCCTTTCCGTAATTATAGCTTACAAACGGCTGCATGCCGTTTCCAAGGCCGTTCAGGGGCAGGGAAATGAGCTGCAGCGCGCTCAGCATGACGGTCAGTGCGGCGGTATAGTCCTTGTTGCCGCCGGTCGAGCGGTTCAGATTGATATTGAAGACGATCTGAATGGCGCACTCCGTCAGCGTCATGATAAATGGCGTGAAGCCCAGTGAAACGATGCTGAAAATACGCCCCGGAGACAGGCCCAGCAGGCTTGCCTGAAAGCGGAACAGGCTTTTCCGCGAAAAGAAAAAGCATACGATCCACACGCACGAGCACAGCTGAGAGAGAATTGTCGCAAGGCTCGAACCCTGCACGCCCATCCCGAAAGTGAAAATAAACAGGGGGTCGAGTATGATGTTGATAAGCGCGCCCAGCAGCACAGAGCTCATTGCAAGCCACGAATAGCCCTGCGTCAGAATAAACGGGTTGAGTCCCTGCGCCAGCATGACGAAAATCGTGCCGCAGGCATAGATTTTAAGATAGGAAACGGCGAACTCCACTGCACTTTCCGGGCATCCAAACAGCAGTACGATCTGCCGCGCAAAGCAGAACGCCGCTGCGCCGATCACAACGCCAAGCAGGACCAGCAGGCAGAATGCAGTGTGAAAGATCCGGTTCGCCTCATCCGCCTTTCCCTCGCCGAGCTTGATGCCCGCCCGCGGCGCGCCGCCAAGCCCGACCAGATTCGCAAATGCCTGCATGATCAGCGTGATGGGAAGTACGATCCCAAGCGCGGCCAGCGCGTCCATGCCGGAGCCTTCGATCCGCGCGACGTACATTCTGTCGACGATATTATATAAAAATGTAATGAGCTGCGCAATGACAGCCGGAATGGTGAGTTTGAATACGAGCGGCAGGATTTTTCCCTCTGCCAGCTCGGCGGTCATATCCTGTTTTTCTCTGTTTGCCATGCCTGTTCCTGTCCTGTTTTGTTTTCAATCAGTTACACTATAGCAGACGAGCGCCCAAAAATCCACCGTCAAAAAACGCGCATCCTGCCGTTTCTGCGGCTGCGCGTCGGGCCTGCCGCATTTGCGGCAGGCCCGATTCGGTTATTCTGACCAGTAAAGCCCAGCAGTTTCGGCTGCGGGAGCGGCTGCAAGCAGCATATTTGCCGCCTCACGCCGCGTCAACGGCGCCTCATAGTCCGAGGCAGCAAGCGGGATGCCTGCGTTTGAGAGCGCGCTGACCGCACTCTGCGCCCAGGCAGGAATGGCGGAAGCCTCATCCGGCGCAAAGACAGCGGCATCGCCCGGCAGGCGCAGGAGCTTTTGGAGCATGACGGCTGCCTCTGCGCGGCTCAGATCCTCCTCCGGGCGGAAAACCAGCCCCTCCTCGGTCGGCGTCCCGGAGATCATGCCGGACTGATAGGCCGCGGCCAGATATGGCTGCTGCCAGAGGGGCGTTTCCAGTTCATCCGCGAAGCCGGTCGAGATCGTCCCGTCCGACTGCTCAAGTCCGGCCAGCTTCATGCAGGCGATCAGAAACTCGCTGCGGCTGACAGGGCAGTCCGGCTCAAAGCAGAGGTTCCCTGCAATGACTCTGCCGGTGTAAAGCCCCTTGTCCTTGAGCCACATGGCGGCGAACGCATCCTGGTCGCCGGACATATCCTGATACGTTGCCTTATCCGCGGGCTTCAGAATGCGGATCTTGACGCAGGCCTCATTCGAGACGTTCCCGGCCGGATCGGTCGCAGTAAAAACGAACGAATCCTTGCCGACCTTGTTTTTATCCGGCGTATAGGTGAAGCTGCCGTCCGTATGCAGCTCGACCGTGCCGCGCTTTGGTTCCTTGACAAGCTGATACGTCAGCTCCTGATCCTCCTGATCTGTGGCTGAAAGCGTGCCGGTGTTCGCAATGTTCTTATACGTTTCCAGAGTTCCGTCCTCGCAGACCGGCGCGGTATTCGTGCCGGAGAGAATGCGCAGGGATACCGTGACGGCGTCGCCGAGCGTCCCGTCTTCGATCGGGCAGTAGACCAGCTCACAGTCGGCGTTTCCAAGGCAGACCGGGCGCAGCTTCATCTTTTCCAGTGCTGCCGCAGGCAGAATATCGCCCCGGCAGATCACGCGGCTGCCGATGCAAAGCTCTGCCTGATACGCGGGAGGGACGGAGGAAATGTAGACGCCCTCCAATCCGTCGGAATCAGAAAAGTCTGCGGCGGTAAACCTGTATTCCGAGGTATAATCGACGGCGATCTCAGCGGCCAGAGCAGGCACGCAGAGCATGACCAGAACCAGCGCTGCGGCAAGCGCGGCGCGAAGCGGGCAGGTACGGTGTTTCAAAGGGAAAACCTCCTTTTTGATGTTACGGAGGTAGTTTCTGCGCCCGGCGGGAAAATATGCAAGCGAAGCTGAAAAAATCCCTCCGACCCGGTCGGAGGGATAAATTGTGGGGAATTCAGGAATAAAATGCGTCGATTGCGGCGATAAGCTCCTTCAAAACCTCCTGCAGGGGCTTTCCCTTGATCTGTGCACCGGCTGTCGCGCCATTTCCGCCGCCGTTGCCGAGCGTTTCCAGAACCGCCTGCACATTGCACGAGCCGATGGAGCGTGCGCTGATGATGATCTGTCCGTCGTCCTGGAAGAGAACGAAGGAGGTGGTAATGCCGGAAACGTTGATCAATTCATCCGCGGCCTGAGACGCGATCACGCGGGTGAGCTTTTCGTCTACGCAGGCAATGGCGATCTCGTTCCGGTACAGCCGCGCCGCCTGGATAACGCGATAGCGCAGAAGCGTATCGTCAAGATCTGTCTGAAACAGCTTTTTGACCTCGACCGGGTCCGCGCCGGCCTTACGCAGATATGCCGCCGATTCGAACGTGCGCGGGCTTGTCCGGATGGAGAAATTTTTCGTATCCAATACGATACCGGACAGAAGCGCCTGCGCCTCGATCGGCTTCAAATCGCGCTGATTGACCGCATACTGCAGAAGCTCCGTCACCAGCTCGGAAGCAGAGGAAGCAGACGGCTCGTGCAGCTTGACAACAGTCTGGCTGATAGAATCCGCAGCATTGCGATGGTGATCGATCAGAACGACGCGGGAGATCGCTTCCAGCAGCGGCCTGCTCTCGACCTGACCGGGCCGGTTCGTGTCGACTACGATGAGTAGACTGCGGTTGTCCGCCTCGACCAGCGCGTCCTGCCCGGATATAAACAGATCGGCATAGTCCGGAATGGCCCTGAGCTCCGCAATCAGGCTCTGGCAGGCGTTCTTTTGAAGGTCAATTACGATTTTTGCCCGGCAGCCCTTGATACGGCACAGGCAGAGAAGACCGACGGCTGCGCCGAGCGCGTCGAGATCCGCCATACGGTGCCCCATAATATATACGGTGCTGGACTGGCTGATCAGCTCTGACAGGGAGCTTGCGATCAGACGGGAGCGGATGCGGGTGCGGCGGTCCGTCTCCTTGACTCTGCTGCCGTAGAAGGTAAAATTGAACCGGTCCTTGATAACGGCCTGATCACCGCCTCGGGAGAGTGACATTTCGATTGCAAGCGAGGCAAACTGGTAATTTTCCGCGAAGCTCCCGCCGTCCTTGCCGATGCCGAGCGAGATGGTCGCCGACATCCCGCCGGTTGACGTGATGTGCCGCACATCCTCCAGAAGCGTTGAAAAACGGCTCTCCTGAAGCCGGGGCAGATCCTTGCTTTCAAAGATCACCAGATAGCGGTTGCGCTCGATTTTCCGGCACAGCGCCTCCAGCCCCGCCGTCCAGTTCGCCACAACGTCATTGAGCTGCGCGTCAAGCGTGGAGATGGCGGAATCGGAAAGATTGGTGATCAGCTCATCGTAGTTATCAATGAGAACGATCGACACAACCGGACGCGTCCGCATGAATTCATCGCGGATGTTGAACATCTCCGTCATGTCGGCGAAGTAGATCGTCGCGAGCTGCACGGTCGTCGTGCTGTCCTCAGAGCGGACGAAGTTGCCGTAGATGCGATAGCGCCGGTCACCGATGTTCCGGTCGCCGGACATCTCGGAATGGCCTTCGCTCAGCCACTTGTTGGAGAAATCCGGGATCACGGCTTCGAGCTTCTGATAGCTGGCCGTGTCGGAGAGGCCGGTGATAGCAAAGAAGCTGGGGTTTCCCCAGATGATCTCGTTGTCGGGCAGCCGGATGACTGCCATTGGGAACGCGGACCCGGCATGAACGGAAATACCGGCAGAATCGGTCGCCTTCTGCACATAGCTCATAAGCTCACGCTTGCGCCTGGAGAGCTGGGCACGGCTGATAATAAAAACGATCACCGTGGCAAGAAGCGCACCGCCCGCCAGATAATACTGCCGCAGCACGGCAGCTGAGGCGGCGAAGAGCAGCATGACCACAAAATACCAGATCGTATTGGGGTTGAGCAGACGCCAGACAGGTTTTTTCAAATACTGTCGCCTCCATTTCGCAATGAACAAATTTAAATATATTATATCAGATATGTCCGTAAAATCAACAGAAATCGCGGCTTTTCGTGCGGCTCGAAAAGCCGTGTCTCCGGAAATACTTCCAGAAAAGATAGAAAAAAGGTATACTTTTTGAAAAAAGTGTGATATACTTAATCAGAATTGCCTCACGGGAGGCTTTCTTTTGGGATTATGCGCCGCCTCGGACGGCGCAGCAAATAGATCAACTGCATATTCATATGGAGCGCAGGCAGCGGCGAAGCAGACCGGGGCGAGACGGGGCTCAGGACACTTCCCTGTATGCGCCTGTTCTCCTGCGTCTTTTTTGCATTTGTTCCGCGCGTGATCCGTTTGCCAGAACGGCGCTGCGCAGCCTAATCCATACCTATTTTTTTAAGAAAAGAGTGAAATCATTTGGCAGAAAAATTAAAAATCATCCCGCTTGGCGGTCTGAATGAGATCGGCAAGAATATGACCGTACTTGAATACGGCAAGGATATCATCATCGTTGACTGCGGTCTCGGCTTCCCGGACGATGAGATGTATGGCGTTGATCTGGTCATTGCCGATATGACCTATCTTGTCAAAAACAAGGACAGAATACGCGGTATGTTCCTGACGCATGGTCACGAAGACCATATCGGCGGCATTCCCTACGCCATGGAGCAGTTCAGATGTCCCATCCACGCCACACGCCTGACCGCCGGCATCGTCCAGCTGAAGCTGGAGGAGCATCAGCTCCAGAATGCGGTGCATCTGTTTACGCATGAGGCAGGGGAGAAGGTCAAGGCCGGCTGCTTTACGGTGGAATTCATCCATGTGAACCATTCCATCGCCGACGCGGTCGCCTTTGCCATCAAAACCCCGGTCGGCACCGTCGTCATGACGGGCGACTTCAAAATTGACGCCACAGCAGAGGACGGCATGATCGATCTTGCGCGCTTCGGCGCTCTGGGCAAGGAGGGCGTGCTGGCGCTGCTGTGCGATTCGACAAACGTGGAGCGGCAGGGCTATACGCCGTCCGAGCGTACGGTCGCGGGCAGCTTCGAGCGGCAGTTTACCGGCTGCAATAAGCGCATCATTGTCACGACCTTTGCCTCCAACGCCTTCCGCCTGCAAAGCCTCATTACGGTCGCGAAGAAATTCGGCCGCAAGGTCGCGGTCACGGGCCGCAGCATGGAGAATATCCTGAAGGTATCCACAGAGCTTGGCTATCTGAAGATCCCTGCGGGCACGCTCGTCGATATCAATCAGATCAAGCAGATCCCGAACAACAAGCTTGTGATCGTCTCGACCGGCTCACAGGGCGAAAATATGTCCGCGCTCTACCGTATGGCGTTCTCTGGCCACCGTCAGGTTGAGATCACAGCGTCTGACCGTGTAATTATCTCCGCGTCCGCCATCCCCGGAAACGAAAAATCCATCGGCAAGATCATCAACGAGCTCTACCGCAAGGGTGCAGAGGTCATCTATGACAAGCTTGAGGGCCTGCACGTCTCCGGCCACGCCTGCCAGGAGGAACTGAAGATCATCCACGGATTGCTCAAGCCCAGATTCTTTATTCCCGTCCACGGCGAGCAGCGCCATCTGCAGGCACATTCGCGTCTGGCCCAGACTATGGGCATGGATCCCAAGAATATTTTTATCTCCGATATCGGCAAGGTGCTTGAGCTTACAAAGGCCACCTGCAAGTGGGGCGGCACCGTTCCGTCCGGCAGGATTCTGGTCGACGGCACCGGCGTCGGCGACGTCGGAAGCGTCGTTCTGCGCGACCGGAAGCATCTGGCGCAGGACGGTATGCTCGTCGTGGTCGTCAACATTTCCAGCGAGGACGGCAGCGTCATCACCGGCCCGGACATCATTACAAGAGGCTTCGTCTACGTGAAGGAGTCGGAGAACCTGATGGAAGAGCTGCGTGTGATCGCCGCGCACGCCATCGACCGGTGCAGCCAGAATGGCCGCAGCGATTGGAGTGTGCTGAAAGCCAACATCAAAAACGACCTGTCCGGGTATCTGTTCAAGACAACAAAGCGCAATCCGATGATCCTGCCGGTCATTATGGAGATCTGAGGACGCCGGACTCGCGATTTTTTCTGAAACACAAGAAAAAACAGAAAAAAAGTCAAATCAGGCATTGTCAAAACGATAAAGTTGGGGTTATAATAACACAGTTGCGCGAGTGCGCGGCAATGTTACCAGATGAATGAGGATGAGCGAAAGAATGGCAAACACAAAGAACCAGAAGCCCTCGACTGAGGACGCAATGGCAACGGTTTCCGCGCTGATCGCAAAGGCAAAGCGCGAAGGAAGCATTCAGTCGAGCGAGCTGACTGCCGAGCTGGAAAAGCTGGATCTGCCGGTCGAGAAGATCGAGCATATTTACGATACTTTTGATGCGATGGGCATCCAGATCGTCAGCCCTGAGCTGGAGCTGGACGTCTCCGACGATCTTGGTATGGACATGGACGAGGTTCCCGACAACGACGAGGAAGAGCTTGTAGACCCGCTGGAGCTTGCTGCAGAATACAATCTGGATGACCCGGTGCGTATGTACCTCAAGGAGATCGGTCAGGTCAAGCTGCTGACTGCCGAGGAGGAAATCGAGCTGGCCAAGCGCGTCTCCGAGGGCGATAAAAAGGCCAAGGACCGCTTGACTGAGGCCAATCTGCGCCTTGTCGTGTCGATCGCAAAAAAATACTCCGGCAGGGGTCTGCACATTCTGGACCTGATCCAGGAGGGCAACACGGGCCTGATCCGTGCGGTCGATAAGTTCGACTATACAAAGGGAAACAAATTCTCTACATATGCAACGTGGTGGATCCGGCAGGCCATTACCCGCGCCATTGCCGATCAGGCGCGCACCATCCGCGTCCCGGTGCATATGGTCGAGGTCATCAACAAGGCGACCCGCTGCAACCGCAAGCTCGTACAGGAGCTGGGCCGTGAGCCGACGCTGGAGGAGATCGCCGCAGAGCTGAACCTCCCGATTGAAAAAATCATCGAAGCCAACCGCACCGCAGCCGATACGCTCTCTCTCGATATGCCCGTCGGCGATGAAGAGGATACGACCATCGGCTCCTTCGTTGAGGACGATAATACCCCTGGCCCTGTCGATGCAACGTCCAACGCCATGCTCTCCGAGGCGCTGACCGAGATTCTCGGCACACTGACCGAGCGTGAGGCGGACGTGCTGCGTATGCGCTTCGGTATGTACGACGGCCGCACGCACACGCTTGAGGAGGTCGGTCAGATCTTCGGTGTTACGCGTGAGCGCATCCGTCAGATCGAAAACAAGGCCATCCGCAAGCTTCGCCACCCGTCCCGCGCAAAAAAGATCAAGGATTTCTATTGCTGATATCCCCAAACGCCCTTGCAGAATGCTGCGAGGGCGTTTTTGCTCCATTTCTGCAACCAACGCGCGCAAATTGCGTCTTAGATAGTATCAGGAAAAAACAGGAGGGATGATCTATGAGAACATTACGAAGCGCTATGGCGCTGCTCCCTGCATTTCTTTTGGCTGCCGCGCTCTGCGGCTGTGCAGCTTCTCCTCCGGGCGAATCACCCGGCAGCGCCCCTGCCAAACCGGTCGATGCAACGGATTTCATGTCCTGCGCAGGCCCTGTTTTCCCACTGACGCTGGAGAAGGCCGCGCCGGAACTTTCCGCAGACCGCGAGGTATTGCTGGACTGTGCGCCCTACGCGGAGGAGAATACCGCCGCGATCACCGTAACAGACCGGTACACGCTCCAAAACAGCTCCGATGAAGACTGCACTGTGACGGTGCTCTATCCCTTCGTTTCCAGTCTCAGCGATCTCGATTCGCTCCAACCGTCGCTTACTGTAGATGGATCCGCTGTGAAGAACACGCTCTATCCCGGTGCGTTCCCCGGCTGGTTCGGCCCGGCCAGTCCTGATCCGGAGCTTGCAGAGGAGCGCTGGAACCTCCATCACGCGGAAAGCTGGACGGAATATCAGACGCTGCTGACCGGCAGCTATCAGGCTGACGCGCTTGCGCCGAAGACGCTGCCGGAGCAAACCGTCTATGTCTATTCCTTTACCGCATCCGGCGAAACGTCGGCAAACGCGGCGACGCTGGCTATCACAGTTGACGCAGACCCGGAAAAGACGACGATCCTGACCTATGGGATCAACGGCTATGGCCAGAACGAAGCGACAGGCCAGCCGCAGTACAGCTATTTTACAAGGGTACATAATCAGACGCTGCATCTGCTTGCCGTGCTCGGGCAGGATCTGACCGGCTGCGCCATGCAGGGCTATACCGACGGGAGCTGCGAGCAGGGAAAGGAGCTGGATTCGCTCAAAGGAACCGTAACGCGCACGGAAATGCCCCTTGCGGAACTCCTGCGGCAGACCGCCGCCGCACAGCTCGGCGCGGATGCCTCTGCCGACGAGGTCGACCGGCTCGCAGCTGCCGCCGCGGAGCTTTTGACGCAGTACGGCGTCTGCTCCGCCACACCCGCCGAACGCTACAGTGAGGGCCGGCTGGACGATCTGCTCCAGGACGCAGAAACCGTTCAGCGTGTCTGCTATGCCGCAGCGGAGATCACCATCCCGGCAGGCGGCACGGTCTGCGTTGAAGCTGTTTTCCGCAAACCGCACAGCTTCGATTTCTTTGGATTTTATAATGAATTAGTTGACGGTTATGGAATTATGACAACCGGAAGCGCTTTGACACTGCAAAATCAGACCGCGCGTCTGGATACGCACGGTCTGGTTGCGATCTATGGGCAAAATTTTGAGTTTGACGGACAGGGGAACGCTGTTCCGCTGTCCGCGCAGACGGAATATTACTATCTCAATCTGACAGCCGGTTCCGAGCCATCATAACCGCACAACCGGCTTAATGAGATCGCGCGGCTTGTCCTTCATGAGCCGGAGCGCCTGCGGCAGCGCGTCCCAGCCGTCATAAACGTGCGTGATCAGCGGCTTTACATCGAGCCGCCCGTTTGTCATGAGCGCGGACAGCTTTTCCATCCGCAGCCGTCCGCCCGGCATGAGACCGCCGTTTATTTGCTTGTGGCCCATCCCGACGCCCCACTCCGCACGCGGCAGGCGCACATATTCTCCGCTGCCGAGATAATTGACATTTCCGATGTTTCCGCCCGGCTTCAGAGCCTTTATGACCGGAATGAACGTATCCGCATCGCCGCCCGCAATGATTGCGCAGTCGACGCCCTTGCCGCCTGTCAGTTCCAGAACCTGCTCGTCAATGGGGCCATCTTTGTAGCTGATAAAATCGGAAGCGCCATATTGCCGCGCTGCTTCTACGCAGACGGGCCGTGTTCCGACTGCAAGGATTCTGGCCGCGCCCCGAAGGGCTGCGCCCGCCACAGACATTAGTCCGACCGGGCCGATACCGACCACGAGCACTGTATCGCCGAACTGCACGTCCGCCAGCTCCGCGCCGTGAAAGCCGGTCGGCACCATATCCGAAAGCATGCAGGCTTCCAGAATATCCATACCCTCCGGCAGATGCGCCAGATTTCCGTCGGCGTCGTTTACATGGAAATACTCTGCAAACACGCCGTCTTTGATATTTGAAAACTTCCATCCGGCCAGCATTCCGCCGGAGTGCATCGCATAGCCCGCCTGTGCCTCCAATGAACTCCAATCCGGCGTGATGGCCGGAACAAGCACCCGGTCGCCTGGCTGAAAGTCCTTTACCAGCGCGCCGGTCTCCACAACCTCCGCGCAGCATTCATGCCCCAGGATCAGGTCGTGCCGGTCGCCGACTGCGCCCTCCCAGACCGTATGCACGTCCGACGTGCAGACTGCCGCCGCAAGCGGACGGCAGACCGCGTCCAACGGCCCACATACCGGACGGGGCTTTTCCACCCAGCCGACCTCGCCGATCCTCAGCATTGCAAATCCCTTCATGCGTATCCCCGCTTTCCAATATTAAGTCGGGATAGTATGTGAGAAAAAAACATCTGCTATGCAAAAGCAGCGGCCTCCGGTTCGGAAGCCGCTGCTTTTGATATCAGGCCATTTTTTCCTTCAGATGGGACAGGCGTTCAAGCGCCTCATAGAGCGTCTCGTCCTTCTTGGCAAAGTGGACGCGGACGATGTGATTGATGTTCTCATTGAAGAACGACGTGCCGGGAACGCAGGCCACGCCGACCTTTTCCGCCATTTCCAGGCAGAAATCCACGTCGGATTCGCCCTTGCGCATATATGGGCCGATATCAGCCAGTACGAAATACGCGCCCTGCGGGTCGGTAAACGGAATGCCGATCTGCTTTAAGCCGTCGGTGAACAGCTTTTTCATGTGCGCATAATGCGCGCCGAACTCCTGATAATAGCTGTCCGGCATATCGAGGCCCACAACGGCGGCTTCCATCAGCGGAGACGGCGCACCGACGGTATTGAAGTCGTGGTACTGCTTGATGCGGTCCATGATGGGCTGCGGCGCGATAGCGTAGCCGAGCCGCCAGCCGGTGATGGAATACGTCTTGGACAGGCTTGAGCAGCTGACCGTCCGCTCCCACATCCCGGGCAGGCTGTTCATGTAGATATGCTTGTGGCCGTCATAGACGATATGCTCATAGACCTCGTCCATAATGGCAAACGCGTCATACTTGATGCACAGCTCGGAAATGAGCTTCAGCTCGTCATAGGTGAAGACCTTGCCGGACGGGTTCGATGGGTTGCAGATCAGAATGGCCTTCGCACCCTGCTTGAACGCGTCTTCCAGCACATTTGCGTCGAAATTGAACTCCGGCGGTACCAGCGGAACGAAAACCGGCTCACAGTCAGCCATGATGGCCTGCGCGCGGTAATTCTCAAAATACGGGGAGAACATGATGATCTTGTCGCCGGGGTTCGTCAGGGCAAAGATCGTGTCGACCATGGCCTCGGTCGAGCCGATGGTCACGACCATATCCGTTTCCGGGTCAAGCGTGCGTCCCATGAAGCGCCCAGCCTTACGCGCCAGCGCCTGCCGGAAGTTCGGCGCGCCCATCGTGATGGGGTACTGGTGCGGGCCAAGTGCGCTGACCTCGGCCAGACGGTCGGTAAGCGCCTTGGGCGGGTCAAAATCGGGGAAGCCCTGCGCCAGATTGATCGCGCCGCACGCAAGACTCACACGCGTCATGCGGCGAATGACGGAGTCGGTGAATAATTTGTTTTTTCTGCTCATTTCCTGCATCGTTTATTCCTGCCTTTCCTGATCTGATGAAACAATGCCGAGCTCTGCCGCACCGGCAAGCTGCATGCCGTTCGTGTGCAGCAGCGACGAGACTTCTGCCGGATCTGCAACACGGAGGATCATATAGGCCATCCCGTTCGGCTGGCCGAAAATCGAATACATATATTGGACGTCGATCTGCCTTTCTGCCAGAAGCTGCAGCAGGCGGCTCAGCCCGCCCGGCTCATCCGGCACGCCGACGGCGACGACCTCGCTGGCCGAGAAGATAAATCCGTTCTCGCGCAGTACGCGGCACGCCTCCGGCTCGTGGCTGGCAATGAGGCGCAGCACGCCGTAATCGCTCGTCTCGGCAATATTAATCGCGCGTAGATCGATATTGTTTTTTGCAAGCAACGCCGTGATCTCAGCCAGCTGCCCGGCCCGGTTTTCCAAAAATACGGAAATCTGATGAATCGCCATAGCCTTTTCCTCCTTAGATCCTGCGCTTGTCGATGACGCGGATGGCCTTGCCCTCACTGCGGGCGATGGATTTCGGGGAAACAAGATGCACCTGTGCGAAAATGCCGAGCATTGCCTTGAGCGCGGCGACAAGGCTCTTTTCACGCTGCGTGATCTCGGCCAGAGAGTCAGAGAAGTGCTCCGGCGTCATCTCGACGAGCACATCGAGCGTGTCGGAGTTGTTGACGCGGTCGACCACGATCTGATAGTTGGATGTGTAGCCCTGTTCGAGCAGCACCGTCTCGATCTGCGACGGGAAGACGTTTACGCCCTTGACGATCAGCATATCGTCGCTGCGGCCCATGGGCTTGCACATCTTGATATGCGTCCGCCCGCAGGGGCAGTCCTCATGACGCAGAATGCAGATATCGCGCGTGCGGTAGCGCAGCAGCGGGAAGGCCTGCTTCGTGATCGACGTAAACACCAGCTCGCCTTGTGTTCCCTCCGGCAGCACCTCGCCGGTATCCGGGTCGATAATTTCTGCGATAAAATGATCCTCGTTGATGTGCATACCGGCCTGCGCGCTGCATTCATACGCAACACCCGGGCCGGAAAGCTCCGTCAGGCCATAGATATCATACGCCTTGATGCCGAGGCTCTTCTGGATATCCTGACGCATCTGCTCACTCCATGCTTCTGCGCCGAAAATACCGGCCTTCAGATGGATCTTGTCCCGCAAGCCGCGCTCGTGAATAGATTCAGCCAGATACGCCGCGTAAGACGGTGTGCAGCACAAAACGGTCGAACCGAGATCCTCCATAAATTGCAGCTGCCGGTCGGTGTTGCCGGAGGACATCGGCAGCGTCAGGCAGCCGAGCTTCTGACTGCCGCCGTTGAGTCCGAAGCCGCCGGTGAACAGGCCGTAGCCATACGCGACCTGACATACATCCTCCGGGCCTGCACCCGCGGCTGCCAGCGCACGCGCACAGCAGTCGTTCCAGAGGTCGATATCCTCCTTCGTGTAAAACGCGACGACGCGCTTGCCGGTCGTGCCGGAGGTAGAGTGGATGCGGATGCACTTTTCCAGCGGCTCTGCCAGAAGACCAAACGGGTATGCCTCCCGCAGATCGGCTTTGCTCAAAAACGGCAGCTTGTAAAGATCGTCCCGGCCCTTGATATCGTCCGGCGCAACGTGCGCCGCCTCCATTTTTGCGCGGTAATAGGGTACATTGTCCCACACATGACGCACCTGACGGACGAGCCGCTCGTCCTGCCATGTCCGGATCTGCTCCCGGCTGGCGCATTCGATTTCCTTCTGATAATACCGTTCCATGGGTTCTCCTTATGCTTATGCCTCCGCGCCGAGCGCAAAGGCTTTCTTGTTGAGTTCGAGGAATTTTGCTGGGACGCTCTTCTCAATCGCGTCCTGCCACTGCTCGTCCGTAAAGTGGAAATACCGGCTGAGCCTGCCCAGCAGCACAAGATTAACGGCCCTGGTCGAGCCCGCTCTGAGCGCAAGCCCCAGCGCGTCCATCGCGTCGAGGCGGATGGGAAGCGCCGCAAGCTTTTTCTCCAGCGCCTTCGGGTACTCCGCCGCGCCGGTAATGACCGGCATGGGGTTGACCTTCTGCGTATTGGTCAGCAGAACGCCGCCCTCCTTCAGATATTCAGCCCACCGGGCCGCTTCCAACAGTTCAAACGAGAGGACAAAATCGGCCTCACCCTTGTCGATAATGGGAGAGTAGACCTTCTTGCCATAGCGCACGTAGGTCACGACGCTGCCGCCGCGCTGGCTCATGCCGTGAACCTCGCTGACCTTCACGTCATAGCCGTTTTCCAGCAGAATTCTGCCCAGAAGCTTGCTGGCCAGAAGCGTGCCCTGTCCGCCGACGCCGACAATCATAATATTTTTCGTATCCATGACAGTGCCTCCTTGTCTCATTCGCCCAGCGCGCCCTTATGGCACAGCTGGCGGCACAGGCCGCAGCCTGTGCAGAGGGTGTTGTCGATCTGCACTTTTCCGCCCATCACGCTGATGGCCGGACAGCCGAGCTTCATGCAGGATTTGCAGCCTACGCATTTTTCGGGCTTTGCCTCGATGGGGCCGGGGTGTCTGACGTATTTGAGCAGCGCGCACGGACGGCGGGAGATAATGACCGACGGCTCGTCTGCTGCCAGCTCCTCCTTGACCGCCTTGTCGCAGGCAGCAAGATCATACGGGTCGACGACCTGCACGCGCCGGATGCCGACGGCATGGCACAGCGCCTCCAGATCGATCTTTGTGCAGGGGTCGCCTTTGAGATTGAAGCCCGTCGTCGGGTTCTGCTGGTGGCCGGTCATGCCGGTGATGGAGTTGTCGAGAATGATAACGGTCGAGGTCGATTCGTTATACGCAATGTTGATCAGTCCTGTCACGCCAGAGTGCATGAACGTCGAATCGCCGATGACGGCGACGGTGTTCGCTGCGTTCTTTTCACCGGAGGCTTTGTTGAACCCGTGCAGACCTGAAACGGACGCGCCCATGCAGATGGTCGTGTCGATGGCGGCAAGCGGCGCGGCAGCGCCCAGCGTATAGCAGCCGATATCGCCCAGCACTGTCAGCTTGTTCTTTTTCAGCGTATAGAACAGACCCCTGTGCGGACAGCCCGCGCACATGACCGGCGGACGGGCTGGAACGGCTTCGTCCAGCTTCTTTCCAGAATGGACAGGCATACCGAGCTTTTCTGCTATGTAATTCTGGCTGAATTCGCCGATGCAGCCGAACAGCTCCTTGCCGGTGACGTTCTGTACGCCGATGGCACGGCAATGCGCCTCAATGATCCCGTCCAGCTCTTCGACGACAATAACTTTCTCAACGTTTTTGGCGAACGCCTGAATTTTTTTCACCGGCAGGGGATTGACCATGCCAAGCTTCAGAACAGGGTACCGGTCGCCGCAGACCTCTTTGACGTACTGATAGCTGGTCGAGGACGCGATCAGGCCAATCGAATGGTCGGCCCCGTCCTCCATGCGGTTGATCTCCGCTGTCTCGGCCCATGCCTGCAAGGCAAGCGTCCGCTGCTCCACAATGGGGTGCCGCGCCTTGGCGCAGGCAGGCATCATCACAAATTTGGCAATATTCTTTTCATAGGGAACAGGCGTGAATGCCTGCCGCTCAGACGGCTCCACCACGCTCTGCGCGTGCGCAACGCGGGTGCACATTTTGAGAAGCACCGGCGTGTCAAATTTTTCGGATATCTCATACGCCAGCTTTGCGAACGCCAGCGATTCCGCCGCGTCCGACGGCTCAAGCATCGGCAGTTTTGCCGCAATGGCGTAATGGCGCGAATCCTGCTCGTTCTGCGACGAGTGCATACCTGCGTCGTCCGCCACGCCGATGACAAGTCCGCCGCGCACACCGGTATAGGACAGCGTAAACAGCGGGTCTGCCGCAACGTTCAAGCCGACGTGCTTCATGCCGCAGAAGCTGCGGTAGCCTGCCAGACTTGCGCCGAACGCAGCCTCCATCGCTACCTTTTCGTTAGGCGCCCATTCTGCGTAAATTTCCGGATATTTGGCAGCGCATTCCGTGATCTCCGTGCTGGGTGTGCCGGGATAGCTGGAGACAAAGCTGCATCCGGCCTCGTACAGGCCGCGCGCGGCAGCCTCGTTGCCGAGCATCAGGGTTTTCATCGAGATTCCTCCTGTTCGCGGCTCAGCCGCATGAAAATTATCATTATATTTTAATCATTTCGACTGCATTCGTCAAGCTTGGGAAGGTTATGCCTTTGTCTGCTCCTCGACAAGTCTTCCGCCGCAGTAGATCTGCCGCAGAACGGGCTTTTCGATTTTCCCCGTCGGGTTGCGCGGGACTTTTGCGAAGATCACGCGGCGCGGGCGCTTATAGCGCGGCAGCTCCCGGCAGAAGTCCTGAATTTCCGTCTCCGTGCAGTCTGCGCCGTCCTTCAGCTCAATAATTGCCGCTGCAATCTCGCCCAACCGCTGATCCGGCAGGCCGATCACTGCCACGTCCTTGATTTTCTCATTTCTGCGCAGGAAATCTTCGATTTGTACGGGATAGAGATTTTCGCCGCCGGAAATGATGACGTCCTTCTTGCGGTCAACCAGATAAATGAACCCGTCCTTGTCCTCACGAGCCATGTCGCCCGTCCAGAGCCAGTCTCCGTGCAGGATCTCGGCAGTCGCCTCCGGGTTTTTATAATAGCATTTCATGACGCCGGGTCCCTTGACGGCAAGCTCGCCGATCTCGCCGGGCGCAACATCGTTCCCTCGCTCGTCAAGGATGCGCGTCTGCCAGAGATAGCCGGCCTTGCCGATCGCGCCGATTTTTTCGATGTTGTCCACGCCAAGATGCACGCAGCCGGGGCCGATGGACTCGCTGAGGCCGTAGTTTGTGTCGTATTTGTGGTGCGGAAAATATTTGAGCCAGCGCTTGATGAGGCTGGGCGGGACCGGCTGCGCACCGATATGCATGAGCCGCCACTGGTCGAGCAGATAGTGCTCAAGATTGACGCGCCCGGATTCAATGGCGTCCAGAATATCCTGCGCCCAGGGGACCAGCAGCCAGACGATGGTGCATTTTTCTTCTGTGACTGTACGAAGAATCCACTCCGGCTTTACGCCGCGCAGCAACACGGCCTTGCTCCCGGAAATGAGGCTCCCGAACCAGTGCATTTTCGCGCCCGTGTGATAGAGCGGCGGAATACATAGGAACACGTCGTCCTTTGTCTGCCCGTGGTGGTGCTGTTCGGTCACGCAGGAGCAGACAAGCGCTCTGTGCCGGTGCAGGATCGCCTTCGGGAAGCCGGTCGTGCCGGATGAGAAGTAGATCGCCGCGTCGTCGTCTTCGTCCAGCGCGATGGGCGGGACGCTAGACGAACAGAAGCCCATCAGTCTGCGGCAGTCCTCGGCGTAGTCCGGCACGTTCCGGCCCACAAACAGCCGGAGTCTTACCCGTGTCAGGCCTGCCTGAATCGGGTCGAGCCGTGAAACAAATTCCGGCCCGAAGACCAGCACCTCCACATCTGCCAGATCAAGGCAGTAGGAAATTTCATCGGACGCATACCGGAAGTTGAGCGGAACGGCGATGCACCCGGCCTTGAGAATGCCGAAATAAATCGGCAGCCATTCCAGGCAGTTCATCAGCAGAATGCCGACCTTCGTGCCGCGCCGGACGTTCCGGCTCAGAAGGAAGTTTGCAAACCGATTGGCCCGGCGGTCAAAATCCCGCCATGAAAGCTCCCGCCGGTACGGCGCGTCGGGCTGCGCCTCGGCGATCAGACTCGCCTCGCGCCAGGTAACGGCGCTGTCGCGCTCTTCCGACGGATTGACCTCGACCAGCGCAATGTCAGACCCGTAAAGTCTTGCGTTCCGTTCCAGAAAATCAGTAATGACCATACAAAATCCTCCCTTGCAGCGGATCGCAGATAAAAGAAAACGCCCGCTGCACATTCTGAAAAAGTGCAGAGGACGAGAAGCTCCCGTGGTACCACCTCTATTTACCGCCTGCGCGGCCTCAACGGGCACGATCATGCCCACTGCGCGGTATCGGGCGCACCCGTCTTCGCCTACTTGCGGGCAGACCGCGTTCAGGAAGCTGCTCGGAAAGGTATTCCGCCCGGATGCCTGTGCTGCCTTGCACCAAACGGCAGCTCTCTGGACAGGATGGATCGGGGCGTACTTGGTTTCGTCATGGCATTCAACATATCAAACTTTAACACAGTTTGTCGATGAAGTCAAGAGTCCGGCGTGATTTTTGAGGATTTTTCCAAATGTAGACGAACCGGCGCGGAAAGGCCGGATTTCACTTGCATTGCTGCGGACAAAAAGGTATAATAGGATTGAAATACAGTAAACAGTTTTTATATGCCGCCTCCGGGCGGGCTTCAGCACAGAAGAAAGAGAGGAGTCCAGTATGCAGAAGCTGGCAGCTTTTTTAAAACGGTTCCATTCCGGCCCTGCGGCAGACGCCTATGAATATCTCGGCTGCCACACGCGTGAAGACGGCGAGGGCTATGTGTTCCGCGTCTGGGCGCCGCACGCGCAGTCTGTGTGCGTCGTCGGCGACTTCAATTTCTGGAACACAGAGGATCTTCCCATGCGGAAGATCTCGGAGGGCGTATGGGAGGCCGTCTCTGTTTACGCAAAGGCCGGGCAGGCATATAAATACTGCGTGACCGGCCCGGACGGCCGCACAGTCTACAAGACCGACCCGTACGGGAACCGCTGCTGCGCGCTGCCGGACACCTCCAGCATGATCGACCCGCCGGATGGCTTTACGTGGCACGACGCGCTCTACCGTGCACGTTCTGCAAAGCAGTCTGCGATCAAACGTCCGGTCAATATCTACGAGGTCCACGCAGGCTCGTGGAAACGGCATGAAGACGGCAGCTATCTCAATTATGAGGAGCTTGCGGCGGAGCTGGTTCCCTATGTCAAGGATATGGGCTATACGCATATCGAGCTGCTGCCCATCATGGAATATCCCTACGACCCCTCGTGGGGCTATCAGATCACCTGCTATTTCGCCCCGACCCACCGCTACGGGACGCCGAAGCAGCTCATGCAATTTGTCGACACCTGCCATAAGGCCGGGATCGGCGTCATCCTCGACTGGGTGCCTGCGCACTTCCCGAAGGACGAAAACGGGCTGTTTGAGTTTGACGGGACCTGCTGCTATGAGCTTTCCGACCCGATGATGAACGAGCATCCGGACTGGACGACCCGTATTTACGATTACGGCAAGCCTGAGGTGCAGTCCTTCCTCATCTCCAACGTCTGCTACTGGCTCCGTTATTTTCACGTCGACGGAATTCGAGTCGATGCAGTTGCGTCCATGCTGTATCTGGACTATAATCGCAGACAGTTCAAGCCCAACAAATTTGGGGGCCGGGAAAATCTCGAAGCGATCGAGTTTTTGCGCAGGCTCAACGAAGCTGCGTTCCAGGCCAATCCTGCGGTCATGATGATCGCTGAGGAATCCACAGCCTTTCCGCTGATCACCAAGCCGGATTATGATGGCGGCCTCGGCTTCCTGTTCAAATGGAACATGGGCTGGATGAACGATATGCTCCAATATATGTCGCTCGATCCGCTGTGGAGAAAGGGCGACCATAACGCGCTGACGTTCTCCATGACGTATGCCTATTCCGAGAATTTTATTCTGCCGCTCAGCCACGATGAGGTCGTGCACGGCAAATGCTCGCTCGTCAATAAAATGCCGGGCAATTACGACGATAAATTCAACAATCTGCGCACGTTTTTCGCCTATCAGATCGCGCACCCCGGCAAGAAGCTCAATTTCATGGGCAATGAATTTGCACAGTTCATCGAGTGGAACTATACGCAGGGCCTCGACTGGCTGCTGCTCGGCTATGAAAAGCACCAGAAAATGCAGCATTTCGTCCGCACGCTCAACCATTTCTATCTCGAAAACCGCTGCTTCTGGGAAAACGATTCCGACTGGGACGGCTTCCGCTGGCTTTCCTGTGACGACCGCGACAATTCCATCGTTGCTTTCCGCCGCATCAGCCGCAAGGGGCAGGAGCTGATCGCCGTGTGCAATTTCTGCCCGGTGCTGCGGGAGAGCTACCGCCTGCCGCTGCCGAAGGCCGGATGGTATCAACCTGTCCTCAACACCGACGACGCACAGTTCGGCGGATACGATTTCCAGCCCGCGCCCGTTCACGCAGAAAAGGACAAGCAGCCGCAGGGCGAATACGCCTACAGCGGCGTGTTCCGTGTCCCGCCGATGAGCGTTTGCTTTTATAAGCATATCAGAAATAAACCGGAGAAATAAAACAGGAACAAAGGAAAAAAACAGGAGGAGATCCAGCTATGCAATTTCAGAAAAAACGTTGTGTCGCCATGCTCCTGGCAGGTGGTCAGGGCAGCCGTTTGATGGTTCTGACGGAAAACACGGCCAAGCCTGCCGTCCCGTTCGGCGGCAAGTACCGCATTATCGATTTCCCGCTTTCCAACTGCGTAAACTCCAAGATCGATACGGTCGGCATCCTGACGCAGTATCAGCCGCTGGAGCTCAATGAGTACATCGGCAACGGCCAGCCGTGGGGTCTGAACTCCTCGCACGGCGGCGTGCAGGTCCTGCCGCCCTATGCCAAGAGCAAGAATTCCGAATGGTACAAGGGCACAGCCAACGCGATCTATCAGAACATCCCTTTTATCGAGCGCTATAACCCTGATAACGTGCTGATCCTGTCCGGCGACCATATTTACAAGATGGACTATGCCGCCATGCTCCGCTTCCATGAGCAGCATGATTCCGACTGCACCATCGCCGTGCGCGAGGTTCCGCTCAAGGAAGCCTCCCGCTTTGGCATTATGAATACCCGCGAGGACGGCTCTATCTATGAATTCGAGGAGAAGCCCAAGAAGCCCAAGAGCACCAACGCGTCCATGGGTATCTATGTCTTCAAGTGGAGCGTCCTGAAGGCATTTCTGGAGGCGGACGAAGCCGACCGCACCAGTGAAAATGACTTTGGCAAGAATATCATCCCCGCCATTCTGAATGCGGGTCACAGATTGTATGCCTACCGCTTTGAGGGCTATTGGAAGGACGTCGGCACGATCTCCAGTCTCTGGGAGGCAAACATGGATCTGCTCGGCAAGCATCCGGCGTTTGATATTTACGGCACCGCTGGTCATAAGATTTACGCCAGAAATCAGGCCATGCCGTCGAGCTATATCGCGCGGTCTGCCGAGATCCGCGAGAGCTTCGTCGCCGAGGGCTGCAACATTGAAGGCTGCATCACGCACTCCATCATCTCCACAGGCTGCACGGTCGGCAAGGGTGTGGAGATCTCCGACAGCGTGATCATGCCGGATGTGACCATTGAAAACGGCGCGGTCATCCGCAGCGCCATCATCGCCGAGGGCTGCCATATCAAGGCCGGCGCCCGCGTGGGCGATTATGTTGAGGGCGAGGAACGGAAGATCAGCGTGATCGGCAAGGACAAGACCATCGCCGAGGGCACCGTGATCGATGCCGGCGCGATCGTATAAGAGAGAGGGGGATACGAACATGGAAGCAATGGGCATTATTTTCTCCAATATCTACGACAACAACATGGGTGAGCTGACCCGTGAGCGAACCTCGGCCTCCATCCCGTTCGGCAGCCGCTACCGCCAGATCGACTTTGCCCTGTCCAACATGGCAAACTCCAAGATCAGCAACATCGGCATTGTCACAAAATATAACTACCAGTCACTGATGGACCACCTCGGCAACTGCGAGGAATGGGACCTCAAGCTGGGCGAGGGCGTCCGCTTCCTGCCTCCGTATGCCACCGGCCATACCGGAGCCTACCGCGGCAAGCTCGAAGCGCTCCAGACCGCCATGCCGGTTCTCGGCCGCTGCGATGCGGAGTATGTCGTGCTGTCCGATACGACCGTTCTGTGCGCGATTAATTTTGCGGCAGTTCTGGATGAGCACATCGCCTCCGGCTGCGATATCACAGTTATTGCCAAGGCGGGCCGCGCCAACGGCAAGACCCGTCAGCCGCTGGCCGTCAAGCTCGGAGACGACGGTAAGATCGTCGATCTGGCTGTTGACTACTGTGCGCCGGAGGATTATCTGGTCGGCATGAGTATGTTCATCATGCGCCGCGACAAGCTCATTCAGGTCATCCGCGAGATGGTCCCGCATGGGAAGTACCATCTGGAACGGGATTTCATTCTGCCCGAGTACAATGCCGGCAACCTGAAGGTCAATGTCTATCCGTTCCATAACGTCGCGCTGTTCAACCAGAGCGTGGACGAGTATTTTGTCAACAACATGAAGCTGCTCGAACCCGATGTGCGCCGCAGTCTCTTCCGCAGCGAGATCCCCATCTATACCAAGGTCCGCGACGCCGTCCCGACGCTCTTCGGCTACCATGGACAGGCAGCGAACTGCCTGATCGCCGACGGCTGCCATCTGTTCGGCAAGGCGGAAAACTCCGTGATCTTCCGTGAGGTCGACATTGAAGACGGCGCGGAAGTTCGCGATTCGATCATCATGCAGGGAAGCAAGATCGGCGCGGGCGCATCGATCCGGTACTGCATCCTTGATAAAAATGTCACCATTCGCCCGGGCACGAAGCTGCTCGGCTCAATTGACCACCCGCTTGTGGTCGACAAAGGAGATACCGTATGAAAATCGCAGTAGTTGCCTCTGAGGCCGCGCCGTTCGTCAAGACCGGCGGCCTCGGCGACGTGATGCAGGCCCTTCCGCTTGCGCTTTCTCAGCAGAAGAACACCTATGTCAGCCTCTTTATCCCATATTACAGTCAGATCAAGTATTCCGGCAAGTGGCAGACAGAATTTTTAGGCGCGTTTGACGTGCCGCTGGCCTGGCGGCGGGAATATGTCGGCATTTTCCGCCTCAAGACCCGCCGCAAGAAGCTCCAGATCTATTTCATCGACAACGAGCACTATTTCAACCGCGGCGGCGTTTACGGCTTTGCCGACGACGGTGAACGCTATGCCTATTTCAGCAAGGCCGTCCTCGCAGCAATGAACTATCTGGAGCTTCAGCCGGACGTCGTCAGCTGCCACGACTGGCAGGCAGCGCTCATCCCGCTGCTGCTGAAAACGGAATACCGCGGCTGCTTCCCGGATGCGAAGAGCGTGTTTACGATCCACAATATCGAATATCAGGGCAAGTGCAATCTGCAATTCAACTATGACGTGCTGGGCCTTGGCGCAGGCTGCGACGAGATCCTTCGCTTTGACGACTGCACGAACTTCATGAAGTCCGCTATCGTCACAGCCGACCGCGTGACGACCGTTTCCGAGACATACGCGCAGGAGCTGCGCTATCCGTACTATTCCCACGGGCTCGACGGCGTTCTGCAAAGCAGAGGCTCAGACTTTTCCGGAATCACCAACGGCATCGATATGCAGGTTTTTGATCCCGCGAAGATTGAGAACATCGCGCAGAACTTCACTGCAAAGACGCTTCGCGAGGGGAAAATCGCAAACAAGCTTGCCCTCCAGCAGCGCGTCGGCCTGCCGGAGGACCGTGACGTAGCTGTTCTGGCCATGGTCACGCGTCTCGTCGGGCACAAGGGCATTGATCTGCTGTGCTACATCGCCGAGCGCCTGATCCAGCGCCGCATCCAGCTTGTCATCATCGGCACAGGCGAAGAAAAATACGAATGGTACTTAAACACCCTGCGTGAACGGTTTGGCGATAAGGTCTCCGTCAATCTGCTCTTTGACGGCGGGCTTGCGAACCTTGTCTACGCTGCGTCCGACCTGTATCTCATGCCGTCGAAATCCGAGCCATGCGGCCTGTCGCAGCTCATTGCCATGCGCATGGGCTCCGTCCCGGTCGTCAACGCAACGGGCGGCCTCAAGGATACGGTCTGGCCGTATAACGAAGCGGATGAGACGGGGCGCGGCTTTACTTTCCAGAGCTACAATGCAGACGATTTCCTCGCCGCCATTGACCGCGCGCTTGCGCTGTACTATAATGAGCCGGAAAAATGGCTGCGCCTCGCCGAAAATGATATGGCGGTCGATTCCAGCTGGGACGTTCCGGCGCAGAAATACATGGCGTTGTTCCAGAACGTCTGCGGACAGTAAGCGCCCTTGAAAAAGATATTAGAGAAAAAGGACATATAGAAGCATGACAAAAGAGAACCTTCTTCAGCACTTACAGGAATGCTGCGACCGGCTGTTCGGCTGCTCGCTCGAAATGGCGACGGAAAAACAGGTATATCGCGCTGTATGCGTCGCCGTGCGCGAGCTTCTGGAGGACGACCGCCGTGCGTTTGTTGAGCAGACGCGTGCAGAGCAGCGCAAGCAGGTCTATTATATGTCGATGGAATTTCTGGTCGGCACGAGCCTGCGCAACAACCTGTACAACATGGGACTTCTGGAACCGGCAGGGGAGATCCTGCATGATCTCGGCTTCAGCCTGGAAAGCCTCTGCGCGCTTGAGCCGGATGCCGGACTTGGCAACGGTGGCCTGGGCCGTCTGGCCTCGTGCTATATGGATGCAGCGACCGGTCTGAATTATCCCGTGACCGGCTTCTCCATCCGATATGAGTTCGGCATCTTCCGCCAGAAGATCGTCGACGGCTGGCAGATGGAATTCCCGGATAACTGGCTCGAAATGGGCGATGTGTGGCTGCATACCCGCAAGGACGACGCTGTAGAGGTTCGCTTCGGCGGACAGGTGCACGAGTGGATGGACGGCGACAAGTTCAAGACCGCCCAGACAGGCTATCAGTCCGTCATTGCTGTCCCGCACGATTTGTACATTTCCGGCTATGGCTCCAAGGCCGTCAACAAGCTGACGCTCTGGAGCGCCAGTATGCCGCAGAGCTTTGACATGAACGCGTTCTCGCGCGGCGATTATGTCCGCGCGCTCGAGCAGAATACCATGGCCGAGGCCATTTCGAAGGTTCTCTATCCGGCAGACGACCACATCAACGGCAAGCGTCTGCGTCTGCGGCAGCAGTATCTGCTGGTGTCCAGCTCACTGCAGTCGATCCTGAACGAGCATCTGAAAAATTACCATACGCTTGATAACCTGGCTGACAAGGTTGCCGTGCACATCAACGATACGCATCCGGCGCTCTGCGTGCCAGAGCTGATGCGCCTGCTGGTCGACGAGCACGACTACGGCTGGGAACGCGCGTGGGAGATCACCTGCGCGACGCTTTCCTACACCAACCATACCGTCATGGCCGAGGCACTTGAGCGTTGGCCGGTCGATCTGTTCCGGGAGCAGCTGCCGCGCATTTACGCCATCTGCCAGGAGATCAACCGCCGCCTCATGGAAAAGCTGCACTGCGTCTATCCGAACGATCCCGGCAAGTGGGAGTATATGGCCGCTGTCACGAACAGCGAGGTCCGCATGGCGAACCTTTGCCTGGCCTGCTGCCACAAGATCAACGGCGTTTCGCAGCTGCACACGGATATTCTTGAAAAAACCATCTTCAGGGATTATTATAATCTCGATCACAGCCGTTTCCTGAACATCACAAACGGCATTGCGTACCGCCGCTGGCTGTGCCAGTCGAACCCGGCCCTGACCGGCTATCTGCAGTCGCTCATCGGCGACGGCTTCCTGAACGACGCGAACGCGCTCGAAGCGCTGCTCCAATACCGTGACGATCCTGATGTTCTGGAAAATCTGCAGGCCATCAAGCGCAAGAACAAGGTACGCCTTGCCGCTTATATCGCGAAGCACAACGGTGTCAATGTCGACCCGGATTCGATCTTCGACGTGCAGGTCAAGCGCCTGCATGAATACAAGCGGCAGCTGCTGAATGTCCTGCATATCCTGACGCTTTACAACGATATCAAGGATCACCCGGAAAAGCCGGTCTATCCGCAGACATTCATCTTCGCGGCCAAGGCATCCGCAGGCTATTATCTGGCCAAGCAGATCATTTCGCTCATCGTCGCCGTTTCCAATCTTGTAAACTCTGACCCGCAGGTGCAGAACAAGCTCAAGGTGGTCTTCATTGAAGACTATAAAGTCTCGCTGGCCGAGATCATCATCCCGGCTGCCGACCTGTCCGAGCAGATCTCCGTTGCGGGTAAGGAGGCCTCCGGTACCAGCAACATGAAGCTGATGATCAATGGCGCGGTCACGCTCGGCACGCTCGACGGCGCAAACGTCGAGATTCGTGAGCGCGTGGGCGACGAGAATATGTTCCTGTTCGGCATGACGGCCGACGAGGTGCAGGCGCTGTGGCAGCGCGGCTATGACCCGCGCCAGTTCCTGACGCCGGAGCTTGACAGAGTTCTGCAAATGCTGACCTCCGGCGTGCTGGGGCAGCGCTTTGACGATGTCGCCGCTTCGCTCCTGACGCCGCGCTTCGGCGCTGCCGACAGCTACATGACCGTCGCGGACTTTGCAAGCTACAAGGCTGCCAAGGCGCACGCGGTCGAGGTCTATCAGGACCGCACCCGCTTTGCAAAGATGTCCCTCACAAACATCGCAAGAGCCGGCAATTTCTCCTCCGACCGCTCGGTCGAGCAGTACGCCAGGGAAATCTGGGATCTGTAAGCACCACAGCAAATATTCCGAAGGGGCCGACAAGCATCGTCGGCCCCTTCCCTGATGAAATGGACGGTACGCCACATGAGAATTCTATTCGACAGCAAGCTTTCGCAGTTCAAAACGCCCTTCGGAACGCTCAAACGGCAGGAGGTCTGCACGCTGCACATCATGATCCCGTGCTCCTGCCGCACAACGGCGGTCTGCCTCGTTTTGCAGGCGGAAAACGGTGCGGAGCTGCGCCGTGTCCCGTTTGCAAAGCAGTCAGACGATACGCTCTACGATACCTGGGGCGGAGAGCTGACGATTTCCGATGCCGGACTGTATTTCTATTACTTCCATATCACCACGCAGGATGGCGCGTTCCGCCTGTTCAAGCAGGGCGAAAGCGACACGAACATGGAAGACGGCGGCCTCTGGCAGCTCAGCGTTCTGGAGGAAAAATTCCCCGTCCCGGACGACTGCGCGGGCGCAATCATGTATCAGATCTTCCCAGACCGCTTTTTTCAGGCCGGAGTTTGTGACCTGACCGGGAAGATCACGCCCTATTGGGTGCATGAGAACAAGGACGACGTGCCGGTCTATCTGCCGAACGCCAACGGCGAGGTGCTCAACAACGACTTTTACGGCGGAAATCTGAACGGCATCCGCGAAAAGCTTCCGTATCTGCACGCGCTCGGTGTGGAGATTTTATATCTCAATCCGATTTTCTATGCATGGTCGACGCACCGGTATGATACCTGTGATTACAAGCGCATCGACCCCATGCTCGGCTCGGAGGCGGATTTCCGCGCGCTCTGCGGCGCGGCGCACGCGCTGGGCATGAAGATCATTCTCGACGGCGTATTCAGCCATGTCGGCAGCCGCAGCGCGTATTTTCAGCAGGCGATCCATGACCCGGCCTCGCCGTACCGCGGCTGGTTCCGGTTCAAGCAGTATCCAAACGTCTACGACAGCTGGTGGGGGATCACGACGCTGCCGTGCATTGACAAGCTGAACCCGGATTATATGGACTATATCATTGACAGTGACGACAGTGTTGTCGTCCGCTGGCTGAAGCTTGGCGCGGACGGCTGGCGGCTGGACGTCGTCGACGAGCTGCCGGACGCGTTTCTCGCACGCCTGCGTGAGCGTATCCGGCAGGTCAAGCCGGACGCGATTCTGATCGGCGAGGTCTGGGAGGATGCGTCCAACAAGATCGCATATGACTGCCGCCGCCGGTATTTTACCGACCGGCAGCTCGATTCCGTCATGAACTACCCGTGGCAGAAGGCGATCCTGCGCTATGTGCGCGGGGAGGATGACGGGACAGGACTTGGCGCGTCTATTCGCACGATTGCGGAGAATTACCCGCCCGATGTGCTGCAGGCTGTGATGAATATTCTGTCCACGCACGACACCCCGCGCGCCATCAACGCGATTCTCGATCCGCGTAACGGCGACCGGACAGAGCTGGCCCGGCGGCACTTTACGGCGGAGCAGCTTGCAGAGGGGAAAAAACGTCTCAAAATGGCGGCATTTTTACAGTTTATGCTCCCCGGTATGCCGTGTATTTATTACGGCGACGAGGCGGGCATGACCGGCTACCGCGACCCGTTCAACCGCGCGTATTATCCGTGGGGCAGGGAAGACGGCAATTTAATCTCGTTCTACCGCTCACTGGCGCGCGTCAAAAAAGCTTCGCCCGCCCTGCGGCGCGGCACGGTTCTGGTATTGGAAGCGGGCGGCGGACGTCTGATGCTGCTGCGGCAGTATGAGGGCAAAAACGTGGCAGTCTGCTGCAACCGCTCGGAAAACCCGTGGACGCTTCCGCACAGCGGCACGATCCTACTCGGCGGCGGCATCGCCGAATATACCGGCGAAACGCTCACCCTCGGTTGCGGCGGCTTCTGCGCCATGGAGCGCAAATAATATACGGAGGCAATTCAAATACAAATCAGAGCTGCAGCGTGCTCAACTCGCTGCAGCTCTGATAAGACATGAGGAAGGAACCCGGAGCAGGCATGATTTCGGTCATGCCTGCTTTTCGTTCCAATAGCCGTCCTTTTCAGCTTGCCGCGCCAAGCGTATCCGCAAGCGCGGTATCGGCGGAGAAGGTACTGAGATTGTAGAGGAAAAGAACATCGGTCACGCCGCGCTGCGTCATAAGCTGTTCTACATCGTCGTAGTAATAGCGCGGATCGATCATGACGATCTGCTGATAGTAGGGGATGAGGAACGGTACGAAGCTATTCGCATAGGAATCCTTGAAAATCAGCAGGATTTTCCCATTATTTGCGGTCGTTTTGATGGTGACAAGCGGATGGTTGCCGCCGAAAAAGACGGTGTATTTATCCTTCGTATCCAGCGCAGAATCGACAAAGACAGAGCCGGCCTTTTCCTGCGTGCTGTCGTAGAGCACATAGTAGCTCACATCGGTGCCGAGCGGCTCATAGGCCGTGATCGTATCCTCGGCGGTGTGCTTGCCGCTCTTAGAGGCAAGCGTGCCCTCAAAGGAGTTGGTCAGGACATGGACGCGATAGTTCGTGATCGGCGTCTCGATCCCAAGCAGCTCCGCCGAGGCGTCAAAGGCGCAGTATGCGCCGAGGCTTGTCCAATGGTGGTCAGTGCGGTAAAAAACGCCGTCCCTGACGTGGGCTTTCAAAGCCAGCGTCACATCTGCATACTGCATACAGGGCGAAAGCGCCTGATTGACGGTGAACAGATCCTCCTGCTGATTGTGCGCAGGCGCGTTTGCAGGAAGATAATCGCGCATAACGAGGGAGGCGTTTGGGACTATCATCGCCGACATGCGGAGATCATCGTGCTTCGCGGCGAACTCCTTCATCGCGGTCAGCGTCCGGCCGAGCACAGCCGGATCGGGGGCCTCCGGGATCTCAATCAGATAATTGTCCTGACAAAGGTAAACGCCGTTGGACTCCTTCTTCCCAAGCAGCTGGTCGATCCGCAGCTTGGCGGAAATCCAGTGGTCGCGCGCAAAGAACTGATCTGCAAAGGCAGACTGCAGCTTCGACATAAAGCTTCCGTCCAGAACTGAAGCCGACGTCAGCGCCGGATAGGCTTGAAGCTTTCGGTTCTCATTTTCCGAGAAATCGCGCTTCGTGTGAAGCAGATTGACAAGGCCGAAGACAAGCAGAACCACGGCAAGCAGCGCGGCCAGAAGGACTCCATGCAGCTGGCTGTTGCGCTGAAGGATCAGCTGCTGCTTTTCAGAGTCCTGCCTGCGCTTTTTTTGCGGATTCATGGGATCACCTCGCTTAGAACTGAGCATAGAGGAAGGATTGATAGGTGGCGTTCGTCATATACGGGACGCAAAGCAGGAAAATGCCGATCAGAAGCAGCGCAGAAAGCACAAGGCCAGGACTGCGCCGTGAAAACACGAGATGCCGGTAAAGCGTCCGAATCCATGGGCCGCAGCCAAGAATGCCGAGTACAAGAAGCTTCCAGTTTGCTGCAAAATAGTATTTTGCGGTGGAATCCCAAAACGCGCGGCTCCCGGCACCGAACATCCGCCCAAGATAGAAAATCGCCGAGGAAAAATCAGGAGAGAAGAACAGCACCCAGCCGACGATGACGGCCAGCAGCGTCAGAATATGGAGAATCGGGGAGGGCGTCTTTGCAAGGATGCCTTTGAGCGGATACTTTTCCAGCAGCAGCAAAATCCCGTGATACAGGCCCCATGCCACGAATGTCCACGACGCGCCGTGCCACAGGCCGGTCAGGACCCAGACAATCAGCAGGTTGCGGATACACTTTGGCGTGCTTACACGGCTGCCGCCAAGCGGGATATACACATAGTCGCGGAACCAGCGGCCAAGGGAAATGTGCCATCTGCGCCAGAACTCCGTCAGGGAAGCAGAGAGGTAGGGATGGTCGAAGTTGGCGTCAAAGTCGAAGCCGAACAGCTTCGCCATGCCGATGGCCATGTCGGAATAGCCGCTGAAGTCGAAGTAGAGCTGAAGCGAATAGCAGATCGCGCCGAGCCACGCCGACCCGCCGGAAAGCGAACCGGATGAGAGTGCAGAAATACTCTGGAACGCGGCACCGAGATTATCGGCCAGCAGCACCTTTTTCGCAAGGCCAAGAACGAGCATCGGGACAGCTTCGGAAACCTTGTACAGCGTCACCGGATGCGATTTCAGCTGCGGCTCGAACTGTGCGTACTCGACGATCGGGCCGGAGATCATTTTCGGGAAAAAGCTGACATAAAGGCAGAAATCCAGCGGATTTTTCTGCGCGGGCGCGCGACGGTGGTAAACGTCCGAAAGATACGACAGGTTCTGGAAGGTGAAGAAGGAAATGCCGAGCGGAAGCGCCGCAGACGGCGCGTTCAGCGTGAACGGCAAAATGGCGTTGAGCGTTTCGATGGCAAATGCGGCGTATTTGTAAAAGCCGAGAAGCAGCAGATTGAACAGCACGCCGATCACAAGAAGGAATTTTGTGCCGCGCTGCCCCAATTCTGCGCAATTGCCGATGTCCAGGCCGACGCAATAGTTGAAAACCGTTACCAGCAGCAGAAGCAGCAGATAGACCGGAGAACCCCATGCATAAAAAACGAAGCTGATCAGAACAAGAAGTGCGTTCTTGCAGACACGTGGGCAGACCAGGTACAGGATCAGGCTGACCGGGAGAAACGCGAAGACAAAAAAGAGCGTGCTCAGATTCACGACGGTTCCTCCTTAAAGCGCTTTCAGAAACGCCTGCGCGGCAGCGGCTGCGTTCTCATGCACAACGAACAGGATATAATTGCCCTGTATCTCCACAACGGAGTTGGAGAGCAGATCATACTGTTCAACGCCATAGCCCTCGAAGCTCTTCATCTGCGTCTGCCTGCGGGCTTGAATGGCGTCAGAAACGGACGTCTGCTGCGAGAGATCGGAGAGCTTGACGAGCAGCAGCTCCCGTGCCCCCATATTTGTGGCCGGATAATAGAGCAGGCAGCCGTCCATTTCAGACGGTGCAAAGCCATAGAGCCGCCGCACCATCTGCGCGTCCGCCTCCTGCATATCCGTCAGATCGATCGATTGCAGAACGGCACTGCTGACAGCGTCAAAGGACGCGCTGCTCTGCCGGTTCTGCATCGTCTGCGTGTAGAGAAAGCCCGCGGTCGCCAGAGCGGCGGCAAAGGCGAAAATGCGCAGGAGGATGCTCACGATTCCCACGCGGCGGGCCGCAGGCTGCGCAGCAGCAGTGTCCGGAGCAGGCACGTCTTCTGTGACAGCGGACTTTTCCGGCGCGGGGGGCTTGTTGGCTTCCGACGTTTTCACCGGCTCGCGGATGGGCTGCGGGTCGGGAATGGGGGCAGCGGCGGTTTTGCGGCTGGCCGGAGCGTTGTCCAAAAACTCTGAAAAGTCGACCCCATCGATCACAAGCGGGGCGGATGGGGCAGGGGAAGCGGGCTGCTTCTGCGCCGGAACGGCCTGCTTGGCCGCTTTTTTTGTGGGTGCAGAGCCGAATTCGGCCAGAATATCGTCAATCGCCTGCTCCTTCAGCTCCGGCGAAAGGCTGCTTCCGCCGCGCAGGAGCAGGTCATTCAGCTGCGGATTCGTTTGATTCAAGGGCAAAGACATAATCATATACCTCAGCAATCAGTTCGGTACCCCAAAGCGGGTAAAAGCCGCCCAGCAGGTGCACGCCGTCGTCCTGATAAAGATCCGTGTGTTCTTCGCAGAGCTGCGTAATGTCCACGTACGGCGTGCCATTTTCCTCGCAAAAGGCGCGCACGGCGTCGTTGTAGTCCGGGATCTCCCGCCATGCGGGGCCGCGCTTGAACGCGGGTTCAAGGGCGGGAATGATGGAGCAGACATAGACCGTGGCGTTCGGAAGGTGCTCCTTGAGCAGGGCAAGTGTGTTGTTGATTTCGTTTACATAATCCTCTGGCGTTGGCCAGTACCCGATGCCGACGTCATTGATGCCATAGGTCAGGAAAATGATCGACGGATTCAGCGCGACAAGCTCCTCCAGGTGGTCAATGACCTTTTTGATGGTCGCGCCGGAGTCGGCGAACACGCGCTCAGGGGCCAGATAGCCATAATAGGTGAAGCCTGACGTTCTGGAGTCGCCGAGCATGGCGTAATCCTCAAACAGCGACCAGACGGAAATTTCTCCGCTGTAGAGCTTTGCGCGCCATTCGTCCCGCATCGCATCCAGCTCCGTCTGACGGATGGCCTTGAGCTCCGCTTCCACGTCGTCGGGGCTGTGTGCCTCCTGCTCCTGAAGCCATTGCACGCCGGATGCGACCTCCGCATCCGTTGCGGAGGCAGCGGCGCGCTTCGCCGGGAACACAAAAATCCATAAAATCAGCAGCAAAAAAAGAACCAGAGGCAAAAGCGTCAGCATCCTCCAGCTCCAAGCCCTCGCATTCATCAGCGTAACCCCCAGAGGTGAAAGTCAACCGGATATCAACCCTGACCATTATAGTATAGCGCCACCGGTTTGTCTACAAAAATTGACAAAATACGCGCTGATTTTTTCGGGGGGGTGAGCTTTTGGTGAGGAGATAAAACCCCCGCAGCCGAAGCTGCGGGGGAGCGCTCATACTGTATGCTGTTCGGATTTCGTGTCAGCCCTGATAGGTTCTGTATCGGTGAACATCAGCTGCTTCTGATGCTCTGTGAGCTTTTGCGTATTTTCCAGCGCCTCCATCTGCCCAAAGCAGGCGGAAAGATTGGTGTATGGCATGTCGGAGCCATAGAGCAGATGCGTCTCGTCCACGTTCCGCAGCAGCAGTTCCAGCTGCTTCTGGTCGGAGTGTAATTATAGGATCTGGAAAAATCCAGTCATATCAATGGTTTTAGCGCATCAAGTAAGAGGTTTTTATCCTAATTTCTTTTCAATGCGGCTGGAGAGTTATGATAAAAGGTTTTTCCAAATGATGTAACAATTATATCGTTCTGTTTTTCTGGATCATCTACAAAATCGAGCCAGACATTACCGCCAAGTCGATTTTGATTTTGTAATAGTCCTAATGAGATTAACCGATCCACTTGATATAATTCTCTATTTTGAATTTTCAGGCCGTCATTGATGGCGGCTTCAAATAAAATATGATAGTCACTAATAAACATACGACGATTGGCTTCTGATAGCTCACAAAATTTTTCCCAAGAAATAGCACCCTTAACATAGGCGGCATAGAAGCTGCCCAAAACCTGAGATTGGATTTGTTCGACCTGGTTACCTAAAATAATTAGAACTCGCCCAAGCTCCTTTTCTGCTTCTTTTGGATTTGCTTCAAGTTTTTCTCGATGCTCATTCAACTTTCCTTGTGATATGCTACCCGAATTAAATTCTGTGATAAAGGCAAGGGTCTGTTTTATGAGGTTGCGCTCATGCAGATTATACCCGATTTTACAAATAGACGAAAGTGTGCTAACAACGGGTATTCCTTTTAGAACTTCATTATCCAAAAGGGCATCAATTCCAATCTCGGCATATTCAGCAACTATTTCATAGGTTGGAGAAAATAAAGTGTCTTTAAGGGCGGGGACTAACTCGCTCATATTTGCACCATCTTTCAGTCAAATTATAAATATATAATTATCACAAAGTCATTCGTTAAAAACAAAGTCAACTTTTTCCCAATCAAAAATGTATCTTCCAGTTTTTATCGTTTTTAAGCAACGGCTGCAAGTACATTTGTTGCTAATAAATTTCAACATCTTTTTATCGGTCATTTTCATCTTCAGACCGCATCGTGGACAGACTATTGGCACATTGCCACTTGAATAAAGCTTTTTTGCATCGTCAAAAGAAATTGTTTCAAGCATTTCAAATGAACGCAGTGTACGGTTTAGCTTATTCATAAGAACGGTGTACTTATTGAGCGGTGCAATTTCTTCAAACATTTCACAAATCAAATTCACTGAATACGACATAATAGCCGGAACAGTAATATAGTAATAATCCGAAAAACTTCTAAGAATGGCTTCATCCGCAAAAACAAAGTTAAGATTACCCGGCTCGGTTTTGGAGAGTTTATATTTAGTGGTTATCAAATGATTGGCGTTGTTCCATATATGCTCTAAACTTGTTTCACTCGCCTTGTTGTAGCGAAAATCGAAAAAACTGCTCATCTTGCAGTTTTCTTCAATCAGTGAAGTGTGTTCACGGGCTTTCTCTTTTGTGATAACCAAGTCCTCTGGTTTTCCGCTTGCAAGCAAATCAAGCATACCATTTCTATCAACACGCAGCCATTCAATATAGCCGAGTGTATCTTTGAGGGGCTTTCGTAATAACGCATAGGAAACAGCAACTTTCATTTTTGCGGCACAGTTTATCGACTCAAGCATATAGCTACAAAAATCCGCAACTAGTGAAAAGAAAGTGTGCCTATAATATACTTCGTACATTTCTTCACGATGCCCATGTGTTATGAGCCACTCTTGCCATTTTTCATCTTGTTCAAATTCTATATTTTCATCATTACCAAGATCAATACTGACGCTTGCCATTTTTTCTTCATCTGTATATTTTAACATACTTACCAAAACATCATTACAGTATGTCAAATAGTTGTGCTTAAAATAATGCTTGGGTTCAATTTGAAAAGTAAATTCCGAATGAAGCTCTTTATTTTTCATACGGTTAGCTCCCCAATTCAGTTTTGCATATTTTGCATCAACAAGGTCGTTTGGAGAAAATCCACAAAATATCGACTGAGTATATCAAAATACTACAATATAATTGTAGCAATCATTAAGGAAAAATCAAGCAATCTTTTCGTATTACGCTGCCCAACAGGACTATGGGTGGCGTTTTCATATACCACAATCTGAAAGGAGGAGTCCCTTATCTGCTGCCAGCCATCGGGCTGGCTTTTTTCATTTCACAACAAAGGAGGTTTTTAAGTGGCAGACGATAAAAAGACCATCGGCCCCGATGTGGGTACTCCCACCGAGGCCCCGGAGCAGCCCAGCCCTGCTCCCAATCTGTCCGACACCACCTCTCCCGCCCCGCTGGGGCCGGAGGAGCTGACCGTAGAGGAACAGCTCATTTTGGAGCATGAGGGACAGGCCGCACTCTTTGAAATGGGCAAGGCTATCCCGGATGCACCTGAGTCTCCCAGCGTGACCATCCCGGAACAGCCCGTGCCGGACAAGGACGATAAGCAGACCGCCAGCCCCGGCAAGGACGATCCCGCCCCGGCACATTCCGGCAAGGTAGTGGATTTTGCCGCCGCCCGTGACGAGGCGGCTAAGGACGAGAAAAAAGCGGTCAAGCAGAAGCCGCCCACGGCAAAGGACAAGGCCGCCAAACCCGGCAGAGGCCGTCCGCCCAAGGATGGCAAGGCCGCTCCCGATAAGGCAAAGCCGCCCAAACCTCGGGACAAAAAGTCCCAAAGCAAGCCCATCCCGGAGAAGCCTGCCGTGGATAAGGGTGGCGCTCCCGCTGGTGCGGAGGTCACGCCAGAGTCGTCTGCGCCCCGTGATGCTACCCGTGCCGAGAAAGAGGAAATCGTCTATCTCAATTTGGCAGACCTGCACCCGTTCAAAAATCATCCCTTTGGCGTCCGGGACGATGCGGAGATGCAGGGGCTTGTGGAGTCGGTCAAGGCAGCGGGCG
>ERZ791753.121-NODE-121-length-104794-cov-22.325189_pt1 | contig 104794 bp, 85 predicted proteins | sample MGYA00509951_ERZ791753 | MGnify/ENA primary metagenome ERZ791753 (study PRJEB30046, sample SAMN00792026) | human gut metagenome | study: EMG produced TPA metagenomics assembly of the A metagenome-wide association study of gut microbiota in type 2... | reverse complement strand
AATATATAATATTAGTAAAATATTAATTTCATAAATATATTATTATAAATAATTATATATAAAAGTAAATAATGAGAGAATAGTACCAGATAAATTGGCTTTAAAAAGTCGGCAATAAGATATATAATAGTAACATAAAATATATAACTGAATAATAATTTATAAAAATAAATATAAGGAGGAATGTATATGAAATCGAATGAAAGCTTGAGGCGGTTCATTGTCTTCAGCTTAGCGGCTGGATGTACACTGGGGGGGGTAAGTAACGGAAATGTGTATGCTGCCGGGGGACCGCCATATGAACAGATTTTGTATATCAACGAAAATAATACGGTAACTCAGTATGATACGGATCCTAATCTTAAAGTGGATACGAGCGGATTGCTCAAGGATGGGAATTTTACGTATGATACAGGCGACAAACTTTCAAAAGAAAAGCGGGGCCTTGTCATTATGAATTCCAAGAAAAATCTGAATTCATATACTGTTCGTGCTACTCTTGGGGCCGATTCGTCTATGACTATGTCCGATTATGGAAAGAGTGATTATCAGACTATTTTGCTGGAATCAGGAAATACTGCGATCCATGATGTAAATCTGCAGGTCGATGGATTATTGTCCCATAGATATGGAGGCAGTGGCGTTTATGGTATTTATAGTGGCGGTGGTAATCAATTTGATAATTTGACGATTAAATCAGATTTGAAAAATGCCATTAAAAACAGCGGTATCGTCAATACTAACGCCTATTTCATCGGGAAAGGGACCACTCAAATCGGCAATTTATACATTGATACCAAACTGAATCCCGATAGCACGACGAGAGCCAGTATTGCACATAACGGCTTATATGCTGACCAAGGGGCCGTCATCAATGTCACAGGTAATACCTATATCAACGACCATATCGCTACGGGAACCCATGAAGGCTATGACAATGAGTATGAAATCGATACTAAGGGGAACGTGAATACCATCAGCAAGAACGATGCTGTGTCAGCCAAGCACGGCAGCGGTTCGACAATCAATATCAATGCCAAAGAAGACGGAACTATCCTGAATCCGGATAATACCATCCAGATTTATGGCAACCTCGATGCGAAAGAAGGAACGATCCGCGTTGGCTTTTCTGGTAAAGATTCCTATTGGTATGGTGCCGGTGTCGGCCTGATCAACTATGATGAAGCGACACAAACCTATGGTGCCGTTCGCAATGACAGCCACCTGCAAGTTACGTTGGCGGATGGAGCCAAATGGGTTCCTGATATCATGCTGCGCGGGAAAGATGCACAGGGGCTGGATACACGGAGCAATTATCTGAGTGCCATTACCCTCGATAAAGGCGGCATCATTGATACGCATGCCTATAATGTTCATACTGGGGATAAGGATACGGTCAACAACCTGGTTCTGTATAACTTGAAATCCAACGAAGGAACTGTCGTCATGGATGCCAGTGGGGCTAAAGTAAATAGCACCTATCGCAATGAGGGTACCGATTTCTTCACCATCAAAGGTGGCTCGGGCCTGGTCTATGTGCAGCCAGCGGATGTTTCTGCACTGAAAGGTGTCAGCCCCGACAATCCAGTCCGCTTTGCCGATGCCGCTGCGGGCATTACTTTTAAGGCGATTACTAAGACCTCGGACATTTCAGACGGTGCCCTGTTTGATTATACGCCGGTCATTGATAAGAATATTGTATCTGGCCGGTTTGGGACTAACGGCAATGACTGGTATTTTGTCGATTATTCCGAAAATCCGACGGATAATATTAAGGTCCCTGTAGCCGCTGCCTCTGCCGTACATGGTGATTTGTTATCGCACCGGAACATCGACACGTTGAATCAGCGCCTGGGTGAACTGCGGGACTATAGTGATACGGAAGATGGCGTCTGGTTCCGCATGAAATCAGGGGAAACGGAATCGGATAAATATGGTCATTACAATTATCGTTGGAATTTCTACCAATTAGGGTATGACCGGACTGTGGCTGACCATCAGAATGGTAAATGGCATATCGGCGGAGCTTTTCACAGTGCCATGGGTGATGTAGACTACCATCATGGCGATGGCGACATGCGCAGCTACGGTGGCTCCTTGTATGCTGGCTGGGCTGGCAGCAAAGGCCATTATATGGATTATGTCTTATCGTACAGCCACTATAACAACAAATACAATATTTACCATGATGGCATGAAAGCGGCAGATGCAGACTATTCGGATCATGCCTGGATGGTTAGTGCCGAATATGGCCGTAAGTTCGACATGGGTGGTGAATGGTTCATCGAACCGCAATCTCAGCTGGTATATGGCAAATCTGGCGGAAGTGACTATACGTTATCGAATGGCGTCAAAGTACATGATGATGGAGAAGACAGCCTGATTGGCAGACTGGGGTTCCGACTGGGCAAATCTTTTGCTACGCCAAAAGGACAGGAGCCCAATCAGATTTACTTAAAATTTAACGCACTCCACGAATTTTCCGGAGATTGGGACATGGCCCTTTGGGGAACCGATGCTTCCTATTATCAGCATTGTGATGGCGGAGATACTTGGTACACCTTTGGCCTTGGTGGCAAAGTTTCATTGACGGATAATGCCGTCTTTTATGGCGATGTTGAAAAATCTTTTGGTGGTGACGTAACAACGAAATGGCAGTTCAATGCAGGACTGCGCTTCTTGTGGTAAAAAATGATATAAATAGGTGTCCTCGTGATATGGAAAATGTCTTGGGGACACTTTTTTTGTGAATCGCTTAATTGTGCCATTGAATATAAAATAAGATGTATTATAATAATAACGGGACATCTATATAAAATATATAAAAATACAATAAAAGGAGAATGTTGTTATGGTTAATCGAAAGATATTAAAGGTATTAGTTATGTCTATGCTTTTCACGACAGCTTGTGGTGGGACGATGAGCCTGGCCGCCAATGCGGTTTCTTCGAATGGTGATTTGATTGCTTCATCTATTACTGGAAGTCAGACTTTTAATACTGTGACCGTTACCAGCAATACCGATGCCACGGTCCGGCAAGGGGATAAGAGCTATACAGTGACCAATAGCAATCAGAATGGATGGAACTCGATCATTGGGGCTGAATGTAATGGTAGCAATGATTATCAGGCTTCATATGTTGCAGGTAATGAAGTCGATATTCAAGCTTCAAAGGATGAAACAATAGCAGTTCGTCGTTTGGTTGGTGGGGATAATGGAACAAGCCCAGGGGGAGCAGGTGGTGGACACTTTAATAGTCTGATGAATAATGTCATCAATATCGGTACGTCTACTGAAGGAGGTACTTTGAAAGCTGATGAGATTATCGGCGGTCTTTCTGGGGAAATCTATTATCCTAAGATTCTTCCTTATGATAATGTGATTAATTTTAATAACATGACAGTAGAAGGTTTGGATGATACACAGCGTGTGAAAATTTACGGCGGGAAAATAGGCACTGATACGGCTATAGCGAATTGGCAGAATACCCCTAGCAATGTCATTAATATTCAAAATCAGGCAGTTCTGAAAAATGCAGATATATATGGCGGGTTTACTCATGTAGATCAATGGGGAGGCCATGTAAAGGATGCAGAAATCAATTTGTCCGGGCAGGCAGATTTGATTAATACGAATCTTTATGGGGCTGATATACGAGAACATGGTAATAACACATCAAGTACGCTGAATATCGGCTATGCGGAAAATTATAGCTTAAATCCTAATGGGAGGTTTCCGAATGGAAATACCCTTAATGCAGATTATTGGCCAGGTTCCAAAGGAACTTGTTTGACCCTGACTCCCCGAAGCGAAGCCTGGTCATATAGCAAGAATACATCTATCCAGAATGTAGGCGAATTTACTAACGTAAAAGTCTGGACTATGGTTGATGAAAACACGCCGGCTATTCAGATTAATGGAACGGGGAACTTTATTTATCATACATCCGATGGTTACTCAGAAAAAGGTACGGTCATTGATGTTACGGCTTTGACGAACGGCGAGGGCAAATCAATTTTCTTTACCGATTTGAAACCAGATGACCAGCGGACCATTATTAAGGCTAACAATGGTATTTATGAAAAGAATGATGTCAAGGCGGAATTGAAGTCCCAGCCATTAAATTATGACTATAAGCTGACGCAAGGGGACAATAGCTTAAGAGGGACCTATCATGGCGATGCGGCCATCAGTCGCAATGACGTCATCTGGAAGACGGGAGATATTACGGCTTCGGATCTCGATGTTTCTCATATGACGCTGGACGCTTCGGGACAACAGACGAGTCCTTTAACGCTAGAAAAGTATGGCTATATCTTTAATGAAAATACGAAACTTTCTACCGATGATATTCGCGTAACCAACGAAGGGAGTGCGCTCATTGCTCCTTCTGATTCTTGGACTTTGGTAGACGGCAGTCAGGCTGCATCATTGTCTGGCCTGGATAACCTGACTCGTAAAGAGATTCCCGTTTCCTATGATATGAAGCAGGGCGCCGTTACCGTTACCGGCCTGGGGCAAACGACGGCGTCTGCCGATCAGAAGAAGTTGAATTATAACATAGCCCATACGAAAAGCCTTACTTATCATACCCTGGATTGGGGAAACACGCAGCCCGTGGTGTCCCTGGATTCCAGCAAGAACTATGATTTGAAAGATACTCAAATCGATTGGTCTTCTTTACAGCATCGAGGATTAGCCAACCTTCGTGGCGGCATGAACGAACGAATATTACTCGATGCCAATGGGAAGGATTCGGGACTGACTGATCAGAATCTCACAGGAACGCCGCAGCATCTGGTGTCCGGTACGACGCTGGAAGGGACAGGACAAGCTGCAGTAAAAGATGGCAATGTCGTTTATACGGCGGATATGCATGCTCAACCCCAGACTCACAGTGTGTTGATGGGAGGAGAAGCAGGTCTGGCTGCTTTGCTGGAATCGAACGACCTGGTCTTGGATACGATGAAGAATCTGGATAAGTCCAAAGACTATGCCAATACCTTTGCCACTATCGGCGGCGGTGAAAACCGGTATGAAACGGGAAGCCATATTACGACCAATATCTGGCGCAGCCAGACCGGTTTTGCCATTAAAAATAAAAACAAAGCCGGAGCCCAGACAGAATACGGTATTTTCTATGATTATGGTAATGGCAATTACCGGACCTTCTTCAATAACCGCGGCGATGGGAAAATCAATTATAAAGGTGGCGGTTTCTTTGGCAAACGTTTAGAACCCAAAGGTGGCTATGAAGAAGCCTCGTTCCGGCTGGGCCGCGCTTCCAATGATGCCCGGAATCTCCTTTATGATGAAGACGGGAGAGGCTATAGCTATCGCACGAATAGCATGTACAATGCCTTTCACATCGGTTTCGGACAGATTTCCCCCCAGAGCGACGGTGGTACGCTGGATACCTATTTCCGGTTCTTCCATACGCACTTAAATGGCGATACCTTTGATGCGGGAGGCCATTATGATATTGACAGTCTGAATAGTGACATCATCCGTATTGGCAGCCGCTGGCAGAAGCAGGATAAGAACTGGGAATATTATGCCGGTCTGGCTTATGAATACGAATTCGGAGGCCAAGCCCACGGCCTGGCAGATGGCGCTGATATCGAAGGAGCATCTATCCGCGGAGGCAGTGTCCGCTTTGAATACGGGGCTAACGTAGACCTGGATAAGTGGCGCATTGCCATGAATGCCAGCGACTATGCCGGTAAACGGAAGGGCTTCAACGGTAATATCAGCGTATCGTATAAACTTTGATGCAATCCATTGGCAGATTTAATTTTAGAAAGAAGCGATTCCATTGACACATCCTTTACCTACACAGATTCATACGGCCCGCGTCATGCTGGCCGTTTTGTTGCTTACAGGTGCTACCGGAATTTCCGTACAGGCAGAGTCTGGCGGGGTGATAACGCGGACAACACCACTGACCGTTACAGAGAAGAATCAGATAGTAAACGGTAATTTCGGTGATGCTTCCAATTCTGTCAGCGTCACTGATGGCCTTCATGATGCTGTGGTGGATATCCCTGCTTCTGTCAGTGGCGGTACGGTGCAGGTAAAATCCAGCAAGATTATTGGGGATTTCAAAGCACCTGATGATGCCATCATGGAGGCCAACGGGGCCTACATCCATGGAGATTATACGGGAACGGTGCAGTTTGCCGATGGCCTCCATATGTCCACTACGGCAACAGGCAAGAAGTTTTATGCGGACTGCATTTATATCACCGGAGTAGAAAACTCCTATGACCGTAAGGGAAATATTACGAAAGAGAAAACGGTCAAAGCCAATGAAGCCTATGGGAAAAACGGACAGATTGCAGATGCCTATGGGGTTGTAGGAAAGAATACCACCCTGACCCTTACGGGCAAGCCCGTTGATGGGGAATTCATCAATATGGCCGCACTGGAATCCCATTTTGCTCATATGAAGGTAGGCGATGGATTGAATGTCTCGGTCACTGCGGGTCCGGCAGCAAGGCTTTATATATCCGGTCTGGATGTCATGTATTACGGACAGATGGAGTTGGGCAGCGGGAACACCATCAAGATCCTGGCAGATACGGGAACAAAGGTGCAGGATGCTAAACTTTCTGCTATTTACAGCAGCCATGACCATCCTGATAATGAGGATCAGCTCGCCGCACTTGGCAGGCAGAAGCTGGACGTAGGGGATGATACCAATCTTGTTATTGATGTGACCAGTTCCCCAGAGAATGAGGGATATATCCAGAATATAGGGGCTTTTTTATCCAATGCGGATTTACAGCGAAAGCCTGAGCGTCGAATATGGTAAGACGACGAAATTGAACGGCCACGGCTTGTTCATCGAACCGCAGGCCCAGTTGGCATTGGGGCGCCTGAACGACAAAGACTTCACGACGGCCCGCGGCAAGATGGTCCATCTGGGCAGCTATGACAGTGCCATCGGCCGCCTGGGCTTCGTCTTCGGCCAGCGCCGACCGGATGGACCCAAGCCCTATGACTATTACCTGAAAGCCTCGGTCCTCCACGAATTCGGCGGTGACCGCAGCTTCCACCTGGCCGCGCCCGACGGAGAAACGATGGACCTGACCAACCACTACGGCAGTACCTGGTACGAAGCCGGCTTCGGCGGTACATACCGCGTCAACAACAGTACCTACCTCTATGCCGATGCGGAACGCTCCTTTGGCAGCGATTGGCATAAAAAATGGCAGGCCAACGTAGGCATCAACTGGCAATTCTGATGGATGAAAACGAGAAATCAGCTCGTATATTAATCGTATATTAAAGGAAAATATAAATAAAATGGAACACAATCAAATACATAATTTAGGAATAATGAACAGCAAATCAGCATTTACCTCTTGTGCAAGAAGGGCACTCTTCGTGGCACTTCTGTTGACTGGAACTTGGGGAATATCTGCCAGCGCGGCGGATATTATTAATGCACCTATTACGGTTACAGAAAAGGACACGGTTATCGATAAGGATGCAGAAGTAACAATCAAACCAGGATATAATCCGTTCCATGTTATTGAAATCGATAAGTCAGCTTCCGAAGGCACAATCCAGATAAATAGCAAAAATATTACAACGCACCTGGTTGAAGCCCAAGGGCCGCAGATTCGCATTGATGGAATTGTCACCAATAAGGGGTTTGTTAATAAACGACTTGGAATTGGCAGCATTATTACCGGGTATGAAGGGCAGGTTAATTTTGCTGATGGATTGAAGCTTACTGTGGATGGAACAGGAACCTGTCCTAAAATTGTAGGTATTTATGAAAATGGCCTTCAGGATATAAGTGGAGATCCAACCCGGTGGGGTATCAACAAAGGAGCGCCGGTCAATCTTACCTACAATATAGGAAATAATACGACCATATCCCTTGAGGGGGTGGATCGGTCTGATTCAGCGCCGGATCTGTTGTCGCAGGGAATATATTATGTACAGATGGGTATTGCAAATGCAGGCGGGACAATGAAAATCGGGGATAGCCTGAATGTTTCCAACGATGTTCAGGGGAAATACGCTCTGTACTCCGTAGGTATATCTAATGACAAATATGGACAGCTTTATATAGGAAATCAGGCAACTATTAACGCCAGTGGTTCTCTCTCCGAATTAAGTACAGGATATGGAGCAGAGGTTTATGGTCTTATCAGCCGTCATGATCAGCCCTGGGATCGAAGCTCTTCCAACAGAGGGCAACAGGAGGTCACCTTGGGAGATAATGCTAAAGTCAATGTAGACTTTAATAGCTCAGGTACAAATCATAACAGCCCTGCGTCTATTATGGGAACAGCGGTTTATCTGGCGAGCACAAAGTTTACGGCGGGAAATAATCTTCACTTGACGACAACCCAGGAAAACAGTGGTATTGGAACCTACGGCCTTTTTGCCTGGAAAAACAGCCATGTGACCATTGGCGATGGATTTGAGGCGGACATGACTGCCAAAGGAAATGGCTATGGCATTTATGGTGTCTATGGAGGTGATTATCGAAATGATGGCACCCAGGAGGATGGAACGGATATCACCTTTAAGGGACATGTTCAGGAAAATCTGAATACAGCAGGCGGATATCAGGTATTTGGCAATTACTTTAATACTTCATCTCTTAATCTGAAAGGTGATGATGATATTCAAATCACAACTAATGGAGATTTCAATCACATTGTGGGAACCTACATGCTGCACAAAAATGCGGACCTCACAGGAGAAAACAGCAGCTTGTCCGTCACCATGGCGGTTAATGGAAATTCCAGAATAGATCCTTATTCTTATGAAAAGACAGACAATTCGCATGTAGATGGTCTGGCTGTGGAAGACAACGCATCGGCCGCCTTAAAAAATATATTTGTGAATATAAAGAGTAAAGGAACTTTTATGGATAAGACCCAGATAACCGGGGTTTCTTATCGTACCGGTACGGCCGCGTCAGCAAAAGATACGGATGACACCAACATATCCGTAACAGGGAATACAAATATCAACGTTGAGGCGGAAAATACAGGGTCTGTCGGCGGGCAGCAGCTCTACGGTCTCCATAATGAAGGCGGTCTTTTGCATATAGGAGACGCGAATATCCGGGTAACAGGTAAACTGATGGGAGAGGTATCCGGTGTCCATACCACAGAACGTGGTACTACGGATATTGCGGGTCCTGCAGATATCTTTGTTTCTAGTGATGCTTCTGATCAGACGGGCATTTCCAGCAGTAAGGGAGGGCAGTCGGTTTTCCACAAAGGGATTACGATAAAAGGAGCCAAAACAGCTATTGAAAGTAAGAACAAAGACAGCCTGATAGATATTACCGGAGCGGGGGCGAAGGTTATTGAAGGAAATCTTTTGTCCTCTGATTCAGGAGTCTTGCGACTGTCTCTTCATGATGGAAATTCATCACTTACCGGTATGTCAACCGTAGAAAATGCAACAACGGATCTCACCATATCTCAGGAAGCTGTCTGGAATATGACTGGAGACAGCCAGGTAACACATCTGGAATTAAACCGGCGTGGACAAATCAATATGAGATCTAATTCGGCTTATGAAACGCTGACGGCAGATCATTTCAGTGGACAGGATGGGAATTTGTACATGAAAACAGACCTCGCTTCGGAACTAAATGGTGATAAGTTGGTCATTATGCAGGCAGATCCTGGTTCGAGTGCCTTGATTCAGGTTGAGGATGCCAGCCTGACCAATGGACGGGAAGTAACAGGAATTAAGAATCTGCTCCTCGTTACCGATAAAAGCAAGAACGCCGTATTTACCGGAAAGTCTCTCGATAAGGGCGGCCTCTGGGATGTGACACCGACGATTCAGCGCGGTGACACGGTGAAAGATTCGGCTGGTAATACGGTCGGTGATGCTACGCAGTGGTATCTTACTAAGCTTGCTAAAATAGCCAATGCCGATACGAAGCCGCTCCTCGGGGCCGTCGATTACGGCTACGGCCTCTATCGCAATTCCATCGACACCCTGCGCCAGCGCATGGGCGACCTGCGCTTCCTCAAGAACAAGCGCGACGCCGCCGGCATCTGGGCCCGGACGTATGGCGGCGAACTGGACGGCCCTGGTTATGACAGCAAATATCACGCCATTCAGGTCGGCTATGATTACGCTGCCAATGACAAGAGCCTCTATGGCTTCCTCGGCGAACGGGGCATCGCCTCGCCGCACTATGACTACGGCAGCAGCAAGGACCACTCCCTGGCCGGCGCCATCTACGGGACCTGGTTCGGTGACTCCGGCTCCTATACGGACGTCGTCGCCAAATGGGGCCGTGACGATTCCAACCTTCATACCTATGGCCCTTATGCCGACAGTGCCAACTTCCGCACGAGCAGCGAAAGCCTGAGCGTCGAATACGGCAAGACGACGAAGCTCAATGAACACGGTTTGTTCCTCGAACCGCAGGCACAGCTCGTTTTCGGCCGTCTGAACGGCAAGGACTTCACAACAGCCCGCGGTAAGACAGTCCATCTGGGCAGCTATGACAGTGCCATCGGCCGCCTGGGCTTCGTCTTCGGACAGCGCCGTCCCGATGCGGCTAAGCCCTATGACTATTACCTGAAAGCCTCAGTCCTCCATGAATTTGGCGGCGACCGCAGCTTCCACCTGGCCGCGCCCGACGGAGAAACGATGGACCTGACCAACCACTACGGCAGTACCTGGTACGAAGCCGGCTTCGGCGGTACATACCGCGTCAACAACAGTACCTATCTTTATGCCGATGCGGAACGCTCCTTTGGCAGCGATTGGCATCAAAAATGGCAGGCCAACGTAGGTATCAACTGGCAGTTCTGAGTGCGACTGTGCAATGTTCCTGAAGAGGCATTCTAATGATGTCTTAGTATTGTTCGATGAATCTCAGAAAGATTTATTGGTATTGTCGTTAGTAAAAAAAGATAGGAGAGAAATCATGGCACAGACAACGATTTGTATCCGCATCGATGCGGATTTGAAAAAAGACTTTGAAGCGTTTTGCGACTCCATCGGCATGAGCATGTCGACGGCAGTCAACATCTTCATCAAGAAATCCGTCGGGGAACAACGGATTCCTTTCGAGATTACGGCTAAACGGAATAGCGAAAAGTCGTAAAACGGAAAACAGCCACAACATGAGAAATCACGCTGTGGCTATTTTTTTACTTCATAATTTTGTGTTTTACAAATGGACACGAATGATTTTAAATTATCAGGATGCAAATAAAACAAAGATAGGTATATTGATATCGGGCTTGGACATAGTATTAAAGCTAAGTATTACAATTTTATATCAGAATAAAATTGTAATACAATTGACAAACATGTCTATTAAATGTAGACTTCTTCTTTGAAGGATAATAACACGATGAAATGGTTCGTGAAATTTTAGAAAGGAGAGAAAACATGCATAGTACATCAAAAATGAGTAGGAAAAAATTAACCTTAGCCATCACTTTGATGTTGTCCCTTGGGGGGGGACTCTTGTCGACGTATGCTGAGTCGATCCAGGACCAGACGCTGATCAAAGGGAACTGGACACTGCAGGGAAAACTGAACATGGAAAACAGCAGGGTTACGGCGGATACAGTTTCTCTGGATGGCAGCAGCATTTCCGAAGACGAAACTTATGTAACAACCGGTCCTGTAGAAATCAAGCAGTCTACCCTTGAAGGGAAAAATGGTATTACGTTTTCAAATCTCAAAGTCCAAGCTTTTAATGGGCAAGGATATTATCCTGATCCAGATCATGCGGTGGGGCTTCAGGGATCCACTCTGTCAGGAAAGGTTATTACCATCGAGGGGGCTTCTTTGGCCCAAAACAACGGGGCGTCGCAACTGAACGGTCTATATGCGGAGCCAGGGGATGATTCTGTTAATCAGAAAAAGCTGAAAAATCAGCTAATAACAGATAAACTCCATATTGATGGAGTAAAGAGCAATACCGCACAGGAGGTATATGGTGCTTTACTAGGAGCTGTCGAACTGCGTCCTTATACAAAGGACGGCAAGACCAACGTGATCGTTGAGAATGTAGAAAATACCACGGACAGTCCAGAGGGAACTCTAGCCTTTGGACTGGTGAATACCCTGGGATTGATAAACATTTTCAATCCTGACCAGAGCAAAGATATCCCCTTTGTGGTCACTGGGAAAACCCAGATCCGAAACATTTCTTCCACCAAAGGCTCGGCCGTGGGGACTGTTTTGGATGGGATATCTAGCTATGATATGGATCACAGCCACACGGATTTCCATGATCTGGAAATTTCGGATATCCATGGCGGAGATTTGTCCATAGGCCTGTACGGCGGCACGGGTGTGGTCAATGTGGGGAATGCAGACATCAACATGACGGGAAAGGATAATGAGTATGCCGGTCTTTATACCGCTTCTGCTCCGGATTACAAGTCGGCAAATCTCAAGCAGTTCGCCATTGCAGGACCTTTCTTGGGAAAAATCAATTTGAACAATCCGGAGGGGAATTATACCATCAATGGCAATGTGCTTGCAGATACAGGGAATAAGTTGCCTATAGTAGAAGCTGAATATCAGTTTTATAAGAAACAATTGGATGATCCCAAAACAGCAAAAGGGCAGGAAGAATACCTGGAAGCAATGGTAAAAGGTAAGAAGAATTCTATCCAAGCAATCAAAGAACGTCAATACGGGAGCATCAACCTGGCCGGGCATCTGAAACTGTATGGGGATGTTTATGCCAAAAACGGCGGTACTGTGAATCTCCATCTCCAGGACGGCAGTTATTTTGAAGGCCAGGCCGATGATTATGCGGATTTTGACGCTGCCGGGCAGCTGACTCCCCGTCAGGTGGATGTATCCTCCGATTTGAATAAATCCGCTCTTGGCAAGAGGGAAAGTTGGAAAAGTTATGCAGATGATGCCTATGCCCGTTACGGCTTCCCCCGCCTGAATGCCGGTACCATTAATCTGACCATGGACCCTGGCAGTACATGGCAGGCCCGGGGCAAGAGCTTCATTACTTCCCTGGACTTCAACCATGGCGGGCTGGTGGATACCCGAAAGGGCCATGGAGTATCCGTTACTATTGGCAAGCTCACCGGGGAAGGTGGTACCTTCCTCATGGACTTTTCCAAAGATGCGGCCAAATCCGACATGCTCTATGTGAAGGACCTGAGCCAGTCCGGGGTCCAGCACATCCAGGCCTATCTCCAGCCGGATACCAAAGTGGAAGAGCTGAAAGGCATCCGCTTTGCCACCACCGGCGGAGATGACTACAAACGGGATCCGGCCGCCAAATTCGATGTGAACCTGGCCAAAGATCAGGGCATCAACAACATTACCCTGAAAGTGAAGAATGAGAAGTTCAACCCGGAGGATACTGTTGCCAATGAGAAATTCAACGGGGGCAAAAATGGTATGGGCACCTACAAGCCCGGCAACGACTATGTCACGGCGGTCTTTTCCGGTAAAGGGTTTACCAGGGAAGTCCCGGATCAGGAAAAGATCATGACGGATGCCATGGCTGGGAAACAGACTACCGATGCAGATGGCAATCTCCTGCCGGAATACCTGAAGACCGAGACCATCGAAAACCCGGTAAAGGAAGGGACGAACTGGTTCATTGACACGGCGGTGCTTACGCCCTCTGACAGCGGCAAGATTATTAAAAAATCCAGCCAGCTGGACTATACCAATGCGATTTATGGCATTTATACGGATAACCTGAACAAACGTCTTGGCGAAGCCCGCTACAGCGCAGATGGCGACGGCATGTGGGCTCGTGTGCGCCACGACCATTTGGGACGGGAATCGTTGTACGACGCTAAGAACACGATGACGGAAGTTGGCTATGATTGGACACGTGACGAAACGGATTTTGGCAAACATATCCAAGGTGCGGCCTTCGACTTGATGAATGGCAGTGCTGATTATAAAGAACTGAATGGCAATAGTGATACCAAGCGGTATGGCGCCTGGTTCTATGATACCCGTCTCGGGAATAAAGGACATTATACAGACGTTATCGCTAAATATGGCCGTTTGTTCAACAAATTTACCCTTTACCCGGAAATGAGTGATCCTGTAAAAGCAGATTACCATAATAACTATTATTCACTGAGTTTTGAATATGGCCGCAAGATGCCGCTCATTTCTTCGTGGTATATCGAACCGCAGGCCCAGCTCCAGTATACTTATCTGGGAAGTACAGATTATCACACGAGTCAGGGCTCTCAAGTTCATCTGGCTGGCACAGACAGCCTCATCAGCCGCCTGGGGTTCCGCATGGGACGTGATATCGGCGATAAGACGACATTCTATGTCAATGCCGATTTCCTCCACGAATTTTTAGGCAATCAGGACATCATGGCTCAGGATATGACGGGTATTATGGATGTCACTGGTCATAATGACGGAAACTGGTATGAAGCCGGCTTGGGCTTAACGACGCGTCTTGGCCAAAATACTTATGCTTTCATTAACTATGATAAGTCTTTTGGGCCGAAAATTGAACACACCTGGTCTTTAGAAGGCGGTATAAATTACAAGTTCTAAAACAGTTACTCTATTGTCAGTAACATAACATAGTGCCAAAAAGGCTGTCTTATGAATGACTTGTCATCATGGGACGGCCTTTTTGGCCTTGGAAAAAATAGTTGTTGCACGGACATTAATATCGGGGGCTTTCTTGCGGCCCTATTCTACTTTGATGCAGGAAAGAACTTCTGTGTCGTTGTCGACATAAAGAACGCCAAAGTTGTCGGCCGCGAAGAATACCTCTTCGATAAACCGTAGGAATAGGCAGGTCGCAGGTCGCGGTGAACAGTTAGCCGTCAGCCGTCAGCGGCCTGAAAGGCTATCAGGCATGATTGTAAGGAATGGTAAGACGATTGCTGAAACGGACCGCTGTAGAGGGGCGAAAAAAACGTTATCATTACACGAACCAGCAAACCAGATACTCAGGGTCAGAAACCGGTAGTCGATACCAGTGTGGAACATGTCCAGGAGTTAGAGGATGAAAATCTCAAACTCCGGATAGAGAATGCTTTTTTAAAAGAACTGAGGAGACTGCGTTTAGAGGACGAAGCAAAAACGAGAGGGTTGCAAAAATCATCTGCAGTCTCCGAGGATCATTCAAATTAAACGATCTTCTCTCCTATACGCAGATGCCCAAGGCAACCTATATGTACTGGCAGAAACGGTTTGACCGTGAGAATCCTGATCAAGAACTAGAAGACAAAATACAGGAAATTGACCCTGTTTTATGGTGTATGATGGAATCATGAGCCGCTCTATTGCGGAGCGGGAACGATTATTATACAATAAAAGTGAATCTGGAGGTGTGACGTCATGTCCGATTCGGCACAACAGGCCAAAGCGCAGAAAAAAGCGTATGACGAGGCGTGTAAGCGGGTCCTTTCAGAGCGGGGCATCATGGCCCATATCCTGAAGGCCTGCACGGAAGAATTCAAGGATTGTAGTTTGCAGGATATTGCCCAACGTTATATATATAACGCAGTTCGCCGGCCGCAGATGGCAGTTCGCTACGGTTTTGCGGACCATAAAAAAATACACGGCCAACGGCCTTGTGTGTAGGGGACGCCCAGAGGGCGTCCCGCTTGTGAGATTCGACCATAGCCTATTCAAGCATAATGGCAGGCTTTTACGAGCCACAAGTCACAAACAACGAGCCACTTTATTACGCTCATCATCAACCTGGAAGCGCAGAACGATTTCAATCCGGGCTATCCCTTGTTGAAGCGGGCCGTCTACTATTGCGGCCGCATGATTTCCAGTCAGTATGGTACGGTTTTCGTGAATCCCATTACGAAAAAATCCAGAAGGTCTATTCCATCTGGATCTGTACGATGCCGACGAAAAAATGGGAGTACAACATTTCGAGGTATCGGCTCACGGAAGACCATCTAATCGGTCATACACAGGCCGAGAGGAGCCATTACGATTTAATCAATATCGTCCTGGTCTGTCTGGGAAGCAAGAGCCATGAACAGCTAAAAGGTATCCTACGGCTGTTGAACATGCTGCTCTTGGATAACATCAGCTCTCAAGAAAAACAGAAACTATTGGAGAAAGAATTTGACGTAACAATGACACCGCACTTAGAGAAAGGAGTGGCAGAAATGTGTAACTTGAGCGAAGGTATCGAACGGCGTGGAGAATTACGTGGCCGTAAACTAGGTGAAGAAGTGGGAGAAAAACGTGGAGAACTACGCGGCAGGAAAATTGGAGAAAAAATTGGACAAGAACGCGGAGAAAAAACGGGAAGAAAAGCGCTCAGTGTATTGCTCCAGAAACTGATGCAAGAAGGCAGAAAAGAAGATGTCGACCGCGTCTTGCAGGACGATGAATACCAGGAACAATTGCTGCGGGAATATCATTTGAAATAAGAGGGGAATCATTTATGACGGCGTTGTCGTATAAGACAGCGCCGTTTTGCGTTCTTCGGATTCAGCTGCGGCTATGCCGTGATAAATTCATGAAATAAACGAAAGTTCGCTGGTTGCAGTTAGCAGACCGCAAAAATAGCCCCAATCGGGGCATTCGTAGGGGTCGACTTTTAACCTCTCAGACCGCCTTTGGCGGCCAGCTCCCCTATAAAGGGAGCCTTGTGCGGCCCGCTATGAGATTTCATCACATCCCATTCGAGTATAACGGCAGGCTTTTACGAGCCACGAGCATCTGTCATGGCATCGGCTATTCACACAAGTCACGGCGGTACGCCCTTTGGGACGTCCCCTACGGTATCGCATACAGGCGATAAAATTTTATGTGGCTGTATGCCGCATTTGTAGGGGCTGTCCCAGTGGGCAGCCCGCCAGAGAGATTTCATCACAGCCCATCCGAGTATAATGGTAGGCTTTTTACGAAACACGAATCACGAGCTACGAACCACGATTTTTCCCACGAGCCGAGGGTTACTCGAGGCGCTGTCGTCGTTCTGAACTTGTTGCCGCGTAGCGGCATCTGACTCCGAGGCGGCCTGCGACCTGCGAACTGCGACCGGCGGGGCCGTCGGCCCCAAAATTCGATGAACGGCTTTTCGCCCGGCCGATAGGCCCCAATCTACATTAACGGTTCCTTAAATATTAGGGGATTTGGTTCAAAAACGATTAGAAAACGATTAAGTTTTTCAGGACCGTCCTTTTTCTGTTGTATCATGGAGGTATGGATATATCCTACTCGTTCTGTTTCATGCTATAATAAAGAAAGGAATGGTGAATCTGTTGAAAAACCAATTGACTGCGAATGAAATCCGCTATCGCACGTATTTCCCGGAACTGACGGAAAAGAACTTCAATCCCATGAATGACGTTTTGTTTAAGTTCATCTTTGGCCGGCCGGAATGCAAACTCATTACCATTGATTTCCTCAATGCCATCGCTGCCGAAGACCTGGGTCATTCGATTACAGATATCGTCTTTACGCCGACGGAAAACGTCCCGGACAGTCACGATGAAAAACTGACCCGCCTCGACGTGGCCTGTACCTTGGACACGGGTGAGCAAGTCGATATCGAAGTTCAGATTGTCAATCAGAAAAACATGCAGCGCCGGACCATGTGCTATTGGGCGCGCCTATATCTGCTATCTTTGCCGCCTGGTGGCGCCTATCAGGACTTGAAGCCCTGCATTACCATAAACTTGTTGCGTTTCAACCTGCTGCCGCAAGAAGCGGCGCACTCCATGTGGAGTATTTATAACGCCGAGACGGGCGACCGCCTCAATAAGGATTTGGTATTCCATTTCCTGGAAATACCGAAATATACGAAATCGCCGAAGAAGCGAATCCGTGACATGACGAAAATGGAACGCTGGCTGGCCTACTTTGCCAACCAGCTCAGTGATGACGAAAAGGGGGAACTGATTATGAGCGATGAAGCCATCCATAAAGCCGTAGATGCCGCCCGGACCTTTCTGCAAAATGACGCCGAACGCCTGGCCTACATCAATCGGGAACTCGCCATCTTAGACTATAACTCAGACCATCGCGATGCCTTTGAAGAAGGAGAAGCCAAGGGACGTGATGAGGGACGTAAAGAAGGCGAAGAGAGACTTGGAATGTTGATGAGCCTTTTATTGAAAGAGAATCGTCATGATGATGTGGCCAAAGCGGCTACTGATGCTGGTTTTCGTGAAAAACTCTTTAAGGAATATGGAATTTAGTTGGTGATGAAGAGAGGCTGTCTTAATGCGACAGCCTCTTTTTGCTTTCCTCGGATTCAGCTGCGGCTTCGCCGCGACAGACTCATGAAATAAACGCAGTTCGCTGGTCGCAGACCGCAAAAATAACCCCAATCGGGGCACTCGTAGGGGCCGACCTTTAACCTCTCAGACCGCCTTTGGCGGCCAGCTCCCCTATAAAGGGAGCCTTGTGCGGCCCGTTGCGAGATTCCATCACATCCCATCCGGGTATAACGGCAGGCTTTTACGAGCCACGAGCATCTGTCATGGCATCGGCTATTCACACAAGTCACGGCGGTACGCCCTTTGGGACGTCCCCTACGGTATCGCATACAGGCGATAAAATTTTATGTGGCTGTATGCCGCATTTGTAGGGGCTGTCCCAGTGGGCAGCCCGCCAGAGAGATTTCATCACATCCCATTCGAGTATAATGGCAGGCTTTTACGAACCACGAGCCACTATTTTTTCCACGAGCCGAGGGTTGCTCGAAGTGATGTCATCAATTTGAATCTGTTGCCGCGCATTGGGGATGTGCATAGGATTCACGCGGGACGCCCTTTGGGCGTCCCCTACAAATGCGGCCTGCGGGGCCGTCAGGCCCCTATTCTATTTTCTCTTTCCAGCAGAGGAAGATTTCGACGGCTAGGGCAGCGAACCAGATGTTGCGGGCCAGGACATTTATGATGCAGTACCAGCCGGATTTTCCCAGGTCGTGGTAGCGCCGTATCATGTAGGAGAAGTCGACGGGGATGAGGAGCAGGGCGATGAGGCACGAGGCGATGGTGTATTCCAGGGCCTGCGGTCCGCCTTGCGAGGCCAGGTGCTGGAGCCAGATGATGAGGCAGATGGGTACGATGCTGAACAGGCGGAAGTGGAGATAGCGTTTGCGGCTGACTTTGCCTTTGAAGTCTAAATGGTTGCGGATGAGTACGCGAATAGGCGCGTCTTCGGCTATGATCAAGAGAAGGACCTCCTTTAGGGATAAGGGATTTTTCTCTACTATAGCACGAAAGACGCGCCTATTTCGATAGGGACGGGCAAAGTGGCCATGGCTGTCACGAAATGCCGGAAAAGTCAAAATTCTCCGGCCGCTGCCGCTTTCTTGAGGAGCGCCACGTTGTCCGTATCATATTCGATTTGTTCCGACCAGCGGCGTACCGCTTCGGGCAGATCGCCCGTGGCGGCGGCTGTGAGGGCGATGAAGTCCGTGCTGCGTCCGGCATAGGTGGCCAGGAAGTCTGACGGGACGTCGGCAAAGGTTTCCAGCTGGCGGTAGAAGATGTAATCGTATATGCGCTGATAGCGTCCGGCCGTCCCGGTGTTCCCGGTGAGGGCTGTGGAATCAGCTGAATTCGCTGTCTGCGCCTGTAAGGCTTTCAGCTGGGCCGTCCAGGCATCATCAATCGGTTCGGTACGGTCTAAGACGGCCAGGAGCCGTTCATGGTCCTTTTCCGCCGTGGCCGGTTCATACGCAAGTCCTTTGCGGGGAAGGGGATAGTCCAGCCATTTCAGCAACTGGGCCAGGCTGCCGATGGAGCGGCCTGTTTCACTGTCGCAGAAGGTGAGTGGCCCCGTTTCGCTGAGAAGCAGTTCACACGCCGCCTCACAGCAGAGGCCGACGCCACCGAGCTCGATGGCCTGGCTGCTGCCGTTTTCGACGACCTGGAAAAAACGCGGATGGAGGGCGCAGATATCGCAGAGGATATCGTCCCCGGCCTGGCGGATGAGCTGGCACAGGCCGTCCGGGCGGAGAAAGGGACAGTTCCCTTCCGCCGTGAGGCAGAAATGCCAGCCGTCCGGTCCTTCGGCGATATGTTGGCGGATGGCCTCGCCTAAGGGGCCTTCGAGCTGCTGGTAGTAATCGGCCGTCACGTCGTCGATGTCGATGTCCCAGCCCCGGCAGCACGTGTGCTGGCAGGCGCCGGCTTTGCAGCGGAAACGTCCGTAGAAATCAGGAAGGATCATGATTAGAATTCATACGTCGTCCCCGGGTCGACGACCTGGACGGGGATGTTGTATTTCGTTTCCGTGAGCTTCTTGTATTCCTGCGGGTCTGCTTCGATGATCGGCCAGGTCTTGTAGTGGACGGGGATGACGAAGCGCGGCTGGACCCAGAGGGCGGCCAGGGCGGCGTCATCCATGCCCATGGTGAAGTTGTCGCCGATAGGCAGGATAGCGCAGTCGATTTGTCCGAAACGGTCGAGGATTTTCATGTCTGAGAAGAGGCCCGTATCGCCGGCATAGTAGATGCGTTTGCCGCCGAATTCGACGATAACACCGCAGGCCAGCCCTCCGGCAATGCCAGACCCGTGGAAGGCCGGGGTCAGCCGTACTTTGCCAAAGGGAAAATCCGCACTGCCGCCGACATGCATGGCATGGGCTTTACAGCTTGCTTCGCCCGCTTTGCCGGCTACTTCGGCGGTGCTGATGACCGTCGCGTCATTGGCTTTGGCAATGGCTTCGGTGTCGCCGTAGTGGTCGCCGTGGCAGTGGGTGACGATAATATACTGGCAGGCAATGTCTGTCGGACAGACCTGAGTCCAGGGATTGTCCGTAATGAACGGGTCAAAAAGAATCGTCGTCACATCATCGGAAAGTGTGAATGCGGAATGACCGTAGTAAGTGAATTTCATGATAGCCTCTGCTCCTTAAAGACGAATTAGTCTTTTTCTGTACTGTTCAAACTCCATTTCTTCCATTCTTCGAACCAGCTCTTGACGTGTTCCTGCGGGAGGGAGCCACAGAAGGTGTTCTTCAAGGTCTTGCGGAGTTCGCCTTCTTTTTCGCCGAGGGGATAGACGTCCTTGTATTCGTCATAGACGTTCCAGAAGTCGCGCATGTGCAGGTTGGCGTAGGTTTCGCCGTAAATCTTGTAGCACGTGTCGCAGAGCGTGATGAAGACGGCTTCGTCGTTGTGCTGGTTGGCATCGTCGAGGCCGCAGCAGCGTGTATACAGTTTGATTTTGCTGCCGAAGAGCTGACGCAGGTAATCGTAGACGTCGGAAACCATCTGGGGCTGCAGCTGCAGCAGCTTACAGCCGGGAGCGAAATACATGGGGTACTGGGCAATGTTGTCAAAGTTATCCATAATAATTGACACCTCTTTCTAAAATAAACAGAAACTTTACATTTCTATTAAATAATAACTATTATTTATAAGTATATCATAAAAAGGTCGGAAACGCAATGTTCCTCTTGTACTTCCTGCATAAATCCTGTACAATATCCCTTGGAGAGTGATATAAGTATGCATATCGTAATGGTAGAGCCGGAAATCCCCGGCAATACGGGCAATGTCGCCCGTTTATGCGCAGCCAATCATATTACGCTGCATTTGGTCAAGCCTCTGGGCTTTTCCATTGATGACAAGCATTTAAAACGGGCCGGTCTCGATTACTGGTCGCTCGTCGACGTCCAGATCCATGAGAATTTTCAGGAAGTCCTGGACAAATACAAGGATCATCGCTTTTTTTATTTGACGACGAAATCGGAACAGTGTTATGCCGATATCCAATTCCAATACGATGATATGCTCGTATTCGGGAAGGAAACGAAAGGCCTTCCGGAAGACCTCCTGAAAGCCAATCCGGAACGCTGCTTCCGCGTACCGATGGTCGAACAGGCGCGCAGCCTGAATTTGTCGAATACCGTCGCTATCGTATCGTATGAAGCGATGCGCCAGCTCGGTTTCCCGGGCATGGCCAAGAGCGGCATCGGTATCAAGAATCTTTAGCATTACAGAAATGATGAGGTGTAGAACGTGGAAATTTATGATAAAGCCCATGAGTTAGAGGCAGCTATCAAGGAATGTCAGGAATATAAGGACCTCGTCGCTGCCGGTCAGGAACTGGCCAAAGACGAAAAGACCAAGCATCTGGTCCGCGATTTCCTCATGCTCCAGGCCCAGCTGGCCTATGCCCAGTCTATGGGGGACAAACCGATCCGTAAGAAGATCGACCATCTCAACCAGATGGCAGAGTTCATTAAAAACAATCAGACCGCTGTGGAATATTTGAACCATTATAATAAATGGCAGTCCATGGCTGGCGAAGTGTTCCAGATTATTCAAAATGCAATGGCAGAAGGAATGAGCATCCTTGATCAATAAATATGCACTGACGACTTTCGTCTCCGAATTAAGTATCTCCGTTCCCATGGAACGGATCCTGCTGGACGAACCGATGAGCGAACACACGACCTTTGCCGTCGGCGGTCCGGCTGACGTCCTGATCCTGCCGGAATCGGTCAAGGAAATGTCGCTGGCCATCCGGGCAGCCCGGCGGCTGGACCTGCCGGTCACCGTCCTCGGCGGCGGCTCGAACGTCCTCGTCCGCGACGGGGGTATCCGTGGCGTCGTCATCCAGCTGAACACGATGAAGAAAGTATTGGCCTGCCACGACCGGAAGATCATGGCCAGTGCCGGTTTCATGCTGAAGGACGTCTGTCAGTTCGCCCAGGAAAACAGCCTGACAGGCATCGAATTCGCCTGCGGTATCCCTGGGACCTTGGGTGGTGCCGTCTTCATGAACGCCGGTGCCTACGACGGGGAAATGAGCCACGTCGTATCGCGGGTCCGCACGGTCAACAGTACGGGCGGCGTCCATACGTATGATGCACCGAACCTGGGCTTTTCTTATCGCCAGAGCCGTTTCCAGAAATCCCAGGAATTCGTCGTCGAAGTCGAATTGACCCTGCGCAGCGGCGACCCCAAGGAAATCCAGGCCCGCATGGATGACCTCATGAACCGCCGCCGCAGCAAGCAGCCTTTGGAAATGCACAGCGCCGGCAGTACCTTCAAGCGGCCGCCGGGATACTATGCCGGGACCCTCATCGACCAGACAGGCCTCAAAGGCCTCTCCTGCGGCGATGCTCAGGTCTCGATGAAACACGCCGGCTTCGTCGTCAATACGGGCCACGCATCGGCCCGGGATGTCCTCAACGTCATCCACGAAGTCCAGAAACGCGTCGAAAAGGCCCACGGTGTCCACCTGGAACCGGAAGTCCGCATCATCGGCGAAGACTAAAAATTTAAATCCATCCGCTAGTATGGAGTTTGTAGGGGCCGCCCGTGGGCGGCCCGTTAGGGATTTGGGTGATTCTTCTAGCAAACTGGCTGGGAAATCGTACATATTTTGGAGCGGGCGCCCCGCGTGGCGCCCCTACAGAAAAAGGGGCTGTCGCATTAAGCCATTTTGGCTTCGTGCGACAGCTCCTTTTTTCTTTCTTGCAATATGCGAAGGACCTAAAAGAGCGGCGAAATGCCAACTGCGGTCTGCGAACGGCCTCATATCCATATTGTTTTCTCATAGGAATCATGCTATGATGGTATTAGAAAGATACGTGATACGATTTACGTCATGATACCTATTTATAGGAGAAAGCAGGGATAATTATGGATAAAAGTGCTATGTGGAACAAGATGATCGGCATCATCAAGCAGGATGTGACGCCGGCGACGGGCTGTACGGAACCGATTGCCCTGGCTTATGCGGCGGCGACGGCGGCCCGGGAATTGGGCGAAGCCGTGCGCTTCGTCGATGCCCGCGTGTCGGCGAATCTGATGAAGAACGGCATGGGCGTCACCGTACCGGGCACGGGGACGCCGGGGCTCTATATTGCCGCTGCCGTCGGCGCCCTCGGCGGGGATGCCGGAGCGGGATTACAGGTCCTGAAAGCCTTGACGCCAGACGTCGTCGCCTTGGGCAAACAGTACGTCGCCGATGGTAAGGTTACTGTGTCCGTCCGGGAAGATACGTCTCATGTTCTCTATGCCGAAGCCGTCGTCTATGGCGAAAACCACCGCGTCCGCGTCGTCATCACCGACGACCATACGAACATCGTCTTCGTGGAAAAGGATGGCCAGGTCCTCTTGGACCAGCGGACGGAAGCGGGGAGCGGGGAAGACCCGAAAATCGCTTTTCTCCATACGCTGACCCTGGCGGATATCGTCGATTTTGCCGAACACGTGCCGCTGGCCGACATCGCCTTCCTGCAGGAGGCGGAACGGCTCAACGACCAGCTGTCGCAGGAGGGCCTGACGGGGAAATATGGCTTGAAGATCGGCTATACTTTGCAGCAGATGGTCGATAAAGACTTATTGTCCGATGATTTGTCCCATCGCATCCAGATCCGCACGGTCGCCGCTTCCGATGCCCGCATGGGCGGGGCGGCTTTCCCGGCTATGACCAATTCCGGTTCCGGCAATCAGGGCATCGCCGCGACAGAACCCGTGACGGTCGTCGCCGATTCGCTCGGCGTCACGCCGGAACGGCGGCTGCGGGCGCTGGCCTTGTCCAGTATGGTCGCCATTTATGCCCACGGCTATCTGCCGAAATTATCGGCTTTCTGTGCTACCGTCACGGCTTCCATGGGGGCGGCTGCCGGCATGGCCTGGCTGCTGGCCGAAAAGGACCCGCTGCAGGTCATCGAAAAGGCCCTGGCCACCATGTCCGGGTCCATCGTCGGCATGGTCTGCGACGGCGCGGCCAACAGCTGCTCCATGAAGGTGTCGGCGTCGGTCCATGCGGCCTATGAAGCGGTCCTCCTGGCCCTCAATGACGTGCGCGTCCAGGGTACGGACGGCTTAGTGGCCAATGCAGCCGAAGAATGTCTGAAGAACGTCGGCCTCCTGGCTTCCCGCGGGATGCAGCAGACAGACGATGAAATCTTAAAGATCATGCTCCAGAAAAATAAAGCCTAGTTTTCGTGAAAGGGTGTTGCTTTATGACTAAAAAAGTTCTCATCTTGTCCTCCAGCCTGCGTCCTAACAGCAATTCGGAACAGCTGGCCCGTGAAGCAGGCCGCGGGGCTGTCGAAGCCGGTCATGACGTCGAAGTCCTCAGCCTGGCCGGCCGGGACCTCCGCTATTGCGAAGGCTGCATGGCTTGTCACCGCTTGCTCTACTGCCCCATTCAGGATGATGCCAATGACCTCATCAAAAAGGTCCAGGAAGCCGATGTCGTCGTCTTTGCTTCTCCTATCTATTATTATGACATCTGCGGCCAGCTAAAGACCTTCCTCGATAGGACCAATCCGCTCTACGGCCAGCCTTACCGCTTCCGTGATATTTACCTCATTACCGTATCGGCCGACGACGCGCCGGACACGGCAAAACGGGCCGTATCGACGCTCGATGGCTGGATCTGCTGCTTCGACAAAGCCCGTTATGCCGGTGGCTTCAACGCCGGCGGCATGAGCGAGGCCAACGTGGCCGGTACCCATTCGGAATGGATGCAGAAAGCCTACGAATTAGGAAAATCTATTTGATAACTTCACCGTGATAACTCACCGCCTGCTGATCATCTATTCGGCAGGCGGTTTTGCTTGATAAAAAAAATAAGCTAAATTTCCCGAAAACTATTCCATATATGATGCTAATGTGGTAAAATAACCTAGTTATAACCTAATATTTGTTAATGAGAGAGAGGACATTAGATGGAACGCAAAGATATTCGTAATATTGCAATTATTGCCCATGTCGACCATGGTAAAACGACATTGGTCGATGCCATGCTCAAACAGAGCCATGTTTTCCGTTCTAACGAAAAAGTTGAAGAACGTGTCATGGACTCTGGGGATATTGAACGTGAACGCGGCATTACAATCTTGTCCAAAAATACATCTGTCATGCACGAAGGCGTCAAGATCAACATCGTCGACACCCCGGGGCATGCTGACTTCGGCGGCGAAGTAGAACGTGTACTGAACATGGTAGACGGCGTACTGCTCCTCGTCGATGCTTTTGAAGGCCCGATGCCGCAGACGAAATACGTTCTGCGCAAGGCTTTGGAACAGAAATTGAAACCGATCGTCGTCATCAACAAGATCGACAAACCCGGTGCCCGTGTCGCTGAAGTCGAAGACGAAGTACTCGAATTGTTTATGGAACTCGACGCTACGGACGAACAGCTCGATTTCCCTGTCGTCTATGCAAACGGCCGTGACGGCATTGCTAAATACTCCATGGATGACGACAGCGACAACCTCGAACCGTTGTTCAAGACCATCATCAAATACTGCCCGTGCCCGAAAGGCGACGCAGAAGGACCGCTGCAGTTCATGGTCACGACCTTGGACTACGATGATTATGTCGGTAAAATCGCTATCGGCCGTATTGTCCGCGGCAAGATGCATCCGAACCAGGCTGTCATCGTCACTGACGGCGAAAGCCAGCGCAAAGCCAAGATTGGCCGCGTCTATACCTATGAAGGCCTGAAACGTGTCGAACAGGACGAAGCCGCTATGGGCGAAATCGCCTGCATCGTCGGCATCCCGGACCTCAAGATCGGCGAAACCGTTACGGACCCGCAGAACCCGGAAGCTTTGCCGAAGATCAACATCGACGAACCGACGCTGTCCATGATTTTCTACGTCAACGACAGCCCCTTTGCCGGCCAGGAAGGGGAATACGTCACCAGCCGTCACCTCCGCGACCGCCTGTTCCGCGAAGTCCAGACCAACGTATCCCTGCGCGTCGAAGAAACCGACAGCGCCGATGCTTTCAAAGTATCGGGCCGTGGCGAACTCCACATCGCTGTCCTCATCGAAGAAATGCGCCGTCAGGGCTATGAACTCCAGATCGGCAAACCGAGCGTCATCACCAAGGAAATCAACGGCCAGAAATGCGAACCGCTGGAAGCCCTCACCATCGACGTTCCGCCTGAATTCATGGGCGCTGTCATGGAAAAACTCGGTACCCGTAAAGCCGAAATGGTCAACATGACCGACATTTCCGGCTACACCCGCCTGGAATTCATCATTCCGGCCCGCGGCCTCATCGGCTTCCGCAGCGAATTCCTCACCGCTACCAAGGGCAATGGCATCATGTACCACGTCTTCCACGGCTATGCTCCCTGGAAAGGCGAAATCCCGGGCCGTACCCGCGGCAGCTTAGTTGCCTTTGAATCGGGCACGACGACGGGCTATGGCATCTTCAACTTGCAGGACCGCGGCACGATGTTCATCAAACCGGGTGAAGAAATCTATCTTGGCCAGGTCGTCGGCGAAAGCAACCGCGACGTCGACATCGACGTCAACCCGTGCAAGAAGAAACACTTGACCAACACCCGTTCCTCCGCATCGGACGAAGCACTCCGCCTCACGCCGCCGCAGGAAATGGGCTTGGAAAAATCCCTGGAATGGATCAACGACGACGAACTCGTAGAAGTTACGCCGAAGAGCATCCGTATCCGTAAAGCCATCCTCGACAAACATGATCGTAAAAAAGCAATGCGCCGTGCGCAGCAGTAAGCTTTTTACTAAAAACTATAAACTGCAAACTTAATACTCAAAAAGAGGGCCTGTCGCACGTAATCGTGCACAGGCTCTTTTTCTGTATGCAAAAATATCATAGCTTTATGGTCATTTTTCGGGGACTGTTTGCTCGGACTCAGAAGCGGCTTTGCCGCAATAGACTCTGAAAATCAGGCGCAGGAGCGCCCAAAGGCTCCCCTTCATAGGGGAGCTGGCCGCCAACGGCGGTCTGAGGGGTTCTTCGGAAGAGGTTGGCATCGGCCACCTGGCCCCTGGCGGGTTCGCGTGCTCCACTCCTCTTGCCGAGAGTGCCATTTGCTGGCGTGCTGAAACTCGCTGCGCTCAAACAAAGCAGCACGCCGGACGCAAATAGCACGCACGGCATCCGGCACGGCCTACCCGGACCATGCCGGACCGAGGACGTTCCCGCAATGTCACCCACCAGGGGCCAGGCAGCCGTATCCATTAGGGCTGAACAAAAAATCTGAAAAAAAACAAATCCGGCTGTCTTCATGCGACAGTCTCTTTTTTTGATGCTTGGATAGTAAATACTTCGCCAGTTGTGATATACTTATTTATAGTAAGTTAATATCACCTATAGTGAGTAAGAATGTATGTAAGGAGATGAATGTCATGAATTTATCTAATACTGCCAAAGTAATCAAGGAATCTGAGACAAGAAAAATTCTTACCAGCAAAGGAAATCAAGAAATAAAAGAAAAAATCCGTAAGGCCTCTCAGCTCATGTTTCAACGCAATGAAAAAGCCTATAGGGACTTAGAAAATCGATGAAACACGAGCAAATATTGATAGAAATTATCCTAGAAGATGTACTTGCTATAGAAAAAGCGCACTGATAAGTTCCATGAATGGCTTATCAGTGCGCTTTTGATTTGGCGGAGCGGGTGGGATTCGAACCCACGAGACCTTTCGGCCTAACTGATTTCGAGTCAGCCCCGTTATGACCACTTCGATACCGCTCCATAAGGTACTTTGCTAGTATAGCATGGTATGCGCTATCCGTCAAGTTTTTTTGCATATTTATTTTTAACAGTCGGTTTACAAAGAAAATGTTGACTTAGAGCGTACTTCAGGTGGTACAATGAAAGTATCTTATTGTTAGGGGGTAAAAATATGGAAAAAGCCAAGGTATATTTCACGGACTTCCGCTGCCGTCCGGGGAAAAATAATTTACAGAAACTGCAGAAGCTCTGCAAGAAGGCTGGTATTGAAAATATCAATTTTGAAGGAAAATTCGTCGCCATCAAGATGCATTTTGGGGAATTAGGCTGTCTGGCTTCGCTGCGTCCGCAGTACGTCAAAGCCGTGGCCGATTTGGTCAAGGAATTAGGCGGCCGGCCGTTCCTGACGGACTGCAATACGCTCTATCCGGGCAGTCGTAAACATGCATTGGAACACATGGATTGCGCCAATCTCAATGGCTATAATACGGTCACGACGGGCTGTCAGATTATCATCGGCGACGGCCTGCGCGGCACTGATGAAGTCGAAGTGCCGGTCAAGAACGGCGAATACGTCGAAAAGGCGAAAATCGGCCGGGCCATCATGGATGCCGACGTTTTCATCAGCCTGGCTCACTTCAAGGGCCATGAAATGACGGGCTTTGGCGGCGCCATCAAGAATATCGGCATGGGCTGCGGCAGCCGTGCCGGCAAGATGGAACAGCATTCGTCGGGCAAACCAAAAGTTGACGAAAGCAAGTGCAAGAACTGCCATCGCTGCGCTCAGGAATGCGGTTCTGACGCCATCACTTATGAAGATAACGTCGCCCACATCCACGAAGACTTGTGCAAAGGCTGCGGCCGCTGCATCGGCGCCTGTGCTTTTGATGCCATTCAGACTGTCGAATGGGATGCCAATGAAAAACTGGACCGCAAGATGGCCGAATACGCCCAAGCCGTCTGCCAGGACCGTCCGTGCTTCCACATCAACCTGGTCATGGACATTTCGCCGAACTGCGACTGCCATGCCGAAAACGATGCCCCCATCCTGCCGGACATCGGCATGTTCGCTTCCTTCGACCCGGTCGCTCTCGACCAGGCTTGTGCCGATGCCTGCATGAAAGCCGCTCCTATGCCCAACAGCCAGTTGTCGGATAACCTGGCTAAACCCGATTGGCAGCACCATCACGACCACTTCCTCGACAGCAATCCTAATGTCGACTGGAAGACGACGCTGGAACACGCTGAAAAAATCGGCTTAGGCACACGGGAATACGAACTCGTCCGCGTCCGCTGATTAAAGCTAACTACTAAAGTTTGAGTTAAAATCTATGATTACTATTATAGCAAGTATATTGCTATAGTGTAATTCCATAAAGGATAAATGTATATTCACGATTAGCCTTTTAGACAGTGGAGTCTATAAATACGCAGGAACTAAACCGGAAGGGGAGCCGGTTTGGTTCCTGCGTGTCGTAACAGACTGATAAAATAAACGCAGTTCGCAGGCCACAGGTGGCAGTTTGCTCAGACTCGGCAGTATCCCGGCCACAATAGACTTAGAGAGAACACATCGCCTCGGGATACCCTCGGCTCGTAAAACACGGCCGTTAGTCATATCCGTAAGGGCTCGCACGTGGCGAGCCCGCTAGAGAAATTCAATCACACCCATTTGAGTATAATGACAGGCCTTTTACAAATCATGAGTCACCTGTCATGAAATCTGGGTATATACAGGATTCGTGGCGGGACGGCCTTTGGCCGTCCCTTGCTTTTTCCCGTTCTTTTTGCTATACTGGAAACAAATAGTTGAGCAAATCAACTAATTACTGAAGAAAAGGGGATGCAGCACATGGATTATTTGAAGGCTGGTCATGATTTCAGTGTCATCAACCAGCGTTCCCAAGCCTATGTGGTCGAAGCGTGCCGTCCTTGGAATTTGTCTTATTCGGAACATGTGACGCTCCTGAGTTTGTATAGCCACGATGGCTGCCGGCAGAATGAGCTCTGTCAGGTCATGCAGGCCGATAAGGCCCTGGTGGCCCGGAATCTGAAGACGCTGGAGGCGAAGGGATTCGTCAGCCGGCGCCAGCAGGGGACGGACCGGCGTTACAAGTATCTCTATTTGACGCCCAAGGCCCGGGAGCTGCAGGATACGATGGAAGAGATTTTAAGGAAATGGGTCGACGTCCTCGTCCAGGGCGTCGATGAGGTGACGCTGGGGCCGGCGTTGCAGCTCATGCATCAAGTGGCCGACAATGCCGCTGAAGCCGATATTGCTGCCCTTAATCCCACAAAGGAGATGAAGCCATGAAACGCGATTGGAAATATACAGTCCTCGTCATAGCCGTCCTGACGGCCTTGGGCCTGACAGGCTGCGGCCAGCAGACCCAGCAGGCCGAACAGCCCCAGCTGGTCAAGGCCATCCAGGTCGGCAGTGAAACGGCGGGCACGACGGCCGGTACCTATTCGGGTACGGTCAAGGGCCGATACCAGAGTAATTTGTCCTTCCAGGCCGGCGGCCGCATTACGGCCCGCAACGTGCAGCTCGGCTCCCAGGTCCATGCCGGAGACGTCCTGATGACGGTCGACCCGAAAGACGTGGCCCAGGCTGTCAATCAGACCCAGGCCCAGGTCGACGCCGCTGCTGCTCAGCTCCAGCTGGCCCAGTCCAATTTAACCCGTTATCAGCAATTATACGATATGGATGCCATCAGCGCGTCCGTCCTGGACCAGTACCAGACGGCTTACGACCAGGCTTCGGCCCAGTATAACCAGGCCTTGGCAGCCCAGCAGGCGCAGGAAAACCAGTTATCCTATACGCAGCTCACGGCCGATGCCGACGGCGTCATCTCAGCCGTATCGGCGGAAGTCGGCCAGGTCGTCGCTGCCGGCCAGACTGTAGTCACCCTGGTCCATTCAGGGGACCTGGAAGTCCAGGTCAATGTACCGGAAAATAAATTGGCCGATTTCCCAGTCGGCAAGAACGTGACCGTCACCTTCTGGGCCCTCCAGAACCAGCAGGCCGCCGGTGTCGTCCGCGAAGTGGCTCCTATGGCCGATGCGGCGTCGCGGACGTACCAGGTCAATATTTCCCTGCCCAATCCGCCGGACGGCATGCAGCTCGGCATGACGGCGACCGTTGCCAACGGAAGTGAACAGGCAGCCGCTGAAGATACCTTCGTCCTGCCGCTGGCCGCCATCTATCAGACCGGCGACACGCCCCAGGTCTGGGTCGTCGGCAAGGATAAGACCTTATCCCTGAAAGACGTGACGGTCCAGGATTTTAGCGATAATACGGTCAAAGTCACGGGCCTCAGCCGCGGCGATGTCGTCGTCACGGCCGGCGTCCATATGCTCAGTGAAGGCCAGAAAGTCCGCGTAGAGGGGGTAGATGAATGAGAAATTTATCGGAAGTCTCTATTCACAACCGCGTCCTCGTCTGGTATTTCATCATCCTCGTCGCCATTGCCGGTATCTTTTCCTACATGAAACTGGGCCGCATGGAAGACCCGACGTATACGGTTCGGACTATGGTCGTCTCCGTCGCCTGGCCCGGTGCCACGGCGGAACAGATGCAGGAACAGGTGACGGATAAAATCGAAAAGAAACTGCAGGATACGCCGAACCTGGATTACATCAAGAGTTATTCCCGGCCCGGCCAGTCGGTCATCTACGTCTACCTCGACGACAAGGCGCCGCGCGACAGCATCCGCAGCACCTGGCATGAAGTCCGCAATTTGACGGAAGATATGAAGAAAGATTTGCCCGAAGGCGTCTATGGGCCTTATTACAACGACCGTTTCGACGACGTCTACGGTTCTATCTATGCCGTCACCGGCGATGGCTATTCGTATGAAGAATTGCGTCAGAAAGCGGAAAAGATACGCCGCATGATGATGTCCGTCGACGATGTCAGCAAAGTCGAACTCGTCGGCGAACAGTCGGAAAAGGTCTACATCGAAGTGGCCAATTCTAAACTGGCCGAACTGGGGATTGCGCCGACGACCATCGCCAATGCCGTCAAAGGCCAGAACCAGATGACGCCGGCCGGCATGGTCGACACCCAGTCGGACAATGTCTACCTGCGCCTGTCCGGTGTCTTTGAAGACGTCGAAGCTATCCGCAACCTGCCCATCAATGCCAATGGCCGTGTCTTCCGCCTGGGCGATATCGCTACGGTCGAACGGCGCTATACAGAACCGGCGGACCCGAAGATGTTCTATAATGGCAAGCCTGCCGTCGGTATCGCCTTGTCCATGAAGAGCGGCGGCAATAACCTCCAGCTCGGCGAAAACTTGAAGAAGTTGCAGGAAAGCGTCAAATCCGATTTGCCGGCCGGCATGGAAATCCACCAGGTATCGGACCAGCCGCAGGTCGTCAAAGAGTCCATCAGCGACTTTACCAACACCCTGCGTGAAGCCATCATCATCGTCCTCGTCGTCAGCTTCCTCAGCCTGGGACTGCGGACGGGCCTGGTCGTCGCTTTCTGTATCCCACTGGTCCTGACCGGCGTCTTCTGTGTCATGGAAGTAGCCGGCATCGACTTGCATAAGGTTTCCCTAGGCTCCCTGATCATCGCCCTGGGCCTCCTCGTCGACGACGCCATCATCGCCGTCGAAATGATGACGGTCCAGCTGGAGAAGGGCATGAACCGCGTCGATGCGGCCTGCTATGCCTTCAAGGCGACGGCTAAGCCCATGCTGACGGGGACCCTCATTACCTGCTCCGGCTTCATTCCCGTCGCCTTTGCCGATGGGGCAGCGTCAGAATTCTGTAAGGACTTGTTCCCGGTCATCACGGCGGCCCTGGTCCTGTCGTGGATCGTATCGGTCATGGTGGCGCCGCTCTTCGGCTATTACCTGATCAAGCCGAAAGTCGCCAAAGGCGAAGAGCCGGAGCCCTTGTATCAGAGCCGGTTCTACGTCTTCTTCCGCAAGGTCCTGACCTGGTGCCTGACCCACCGGGTATTAGTCATCGGCGGGACAGCGGCTATGTTCATCTTGTCCGTCGGCATGATGAAACTCATTCCCCAGGAATTTTTCCCGCCCTCCCTGCGGCCGGAACTCATCGTCGAAATGACCCTGCCTGAAGGCTCGTCCATGCAGGCCACGCAGAAGGAAGCGTCCCGCTTTGCCCAGTATCTGGACAGTCAGCAGGCGAAGCTCAAGGATTATTCGTACTACGTCGGCGAAGGGGCACCGCGTTTCGTCCTGACCATCGAACCGGTCCTGCCGGCCAATAACTACGCCCAGTTCGTCGTCGTCGCCAAGGATACGCAGACGAGGGAAGAATTGACGCAGTCCATTAAACAGGAAATGGCCGACAAGTTCCCTAACGTCCGTTGCAACGTCAAGAACGTGCCTTTAGGGCCGCCGTCGGATTACCCCATCATGCTGCGCGTATCCGGCTACGATACGGATAAGGTCAAAGCCTATGCCCAGCAGATTGCGGCGCGCATTGCCAAGGACCCGAACACGGAAAATGTCTTCCTCAACTGGGACCAGAAAAATAAGATCATGCACGTCGACCTGGATCAGAATAAGCTGCGGGCCATGGGCATTTCCGGTGAAGACATTGCCCAGACCTTGTATACGGAACTGTCCGGGGCGACGGTCGCCCAATACTATGCGGCCGACAAGACCATCGGCATCCAGCTGCGCCTCCAGGACAGCGACCGCAATGACCTGGCCAAGATCAAGAGCCTGCCCGTCTACGTAGGCCAGGCCGGTTACGTGCCGCTGGAACAGATTGCCACCATTTCCTATAAAGGCGAAGATGGCCTCATCTGGCGCCGCGATTTGAAGCCGACCATCACCATCAACGGCGGCATCAAGTCCGGTACGGCCAACGATGCGACGCAGAAAGCCTACGATTCCATTGCCGATATCCGGGAAAGCATGCCCTTTGGCTATACCGTCGAAGTCGACGGGGCCCTGGAAAACAGCCAGAAGTCCCTGAAGTACCTCCTGGTACCGGTACCGGTCATGGTCATCATCATCATGACCTTGCTCATGTTCCAGCTGCGCAGTCCGTCGCTCATGTTCCTGGCCCTGATTACGGCGCCTATGGGACTCATCGGCGTCTCCTGGGGGATGCTCCTTTTCGGGAAATCCCTGGGCTTCGTCGCCGATTTGGGCATCCTGGCCCTGGGCGGCATGATCATCCGCAACTCCATCATCCTCCTGGACCAGATACAGAAACATATGGCTGCCGGCGAAGACCCATGGCACGCCGTCATCGACTCGGCGGTCATGCGCTTCCGGCCCATCATGCTCACGGCCGCTGCGGCTATCCTGGGCATGGTACCCCTCATGAAGAGCGTCTTCTGGGGCCCCCTGGCCGTCGCCATCGCCAGCGGCCTCTTCGTCGCCACCGTCCTGACCCTCTTAGTCCTGCCGACCATGTACGCCGCCTGGTTCAAAGTAAAGAGAACGAGTTAGCTTAGTGGCTCGTGGTTCGTGGTTCGTGGCTCGTAGGGGCCGTCCTGAAAGGCGGCCCGCAAGGGCTCTCCTTATAGGAGAGCTGTCAGCGAAGCTGACTGAGAGGTTGCTCTTACCACTAGCCACTAGCTACTAACCACTTAAAAAGTCCTGTCGCGCATGCGGCAGGACTTTTTTGCCATGCTCCCAAGGCATTTCTAGCCGGTGGAAAATAGGTATTTTACATAACTTGTTGCTGAACGTATACTACAAGTAAGCAAGGACATGATGTCATGTGAGAATCAGCCGGCCTGTGAATAGGAAAGGAGTCATGTACGATGAAAAAGAAAGTGTTAGCCTTTGCTTGTGCTATGATGGTGACAGCATCGTTGACAGCCTGCGGTATCAATGAGGTAGTGAATGGGACGGCTCCGTCCAGCAGCCAGCGTCAGGGAGAACTGGCGAATTCCCCGGTATCGACGTCGGTAGTCCATAATCCCCAGGGCAATCCCCATAAGATTCTCGTCGCTTACTTTACGTATCCCGAAAATACCGATGCCAAGGCCATTCATTCAGATAAGTACGATGTCATGAGTTCAGCCAGCCTGAAAACCAGGGACGGCGTCGCTATCGGCAATAATACGGTCATTGCTGATTATATCGCTAACCAGACTGGCGGCGATTTATTCTCCATCCTGACGGAAAAGCCCTATCCGACGAGTTATGACGAAACCGTCGACCAGGGCAAGGAAGAAATTCAGAATCAGGAATTGCCGGCTTTGAAGAGTCATGTCGGCGACCTCAGCGGTTATGATACGATCGTCTTAGTCTATCCGAACTGGTGGAGCACCTTGCCGGCACCGGTCCAGTCATTCCTGAAAGAAACGGATATGTCAGGCAAACAGGTCTACGCCATCGTCACATCTGGTGGCAGCGGTTTCTCCGACACTATCCAGACCATCCAGCAGGCCGAACCGGGCGCTTCGGTCCACGAAGGCTTTGCCCTGCATCACAACGATATGGCCAATGCCGAAGGGGCAGCTCAGAAGTGGCTGGAAAGGACAGGCTGGCTGCCATGAGTGTACGATAAGATTATGTGAATCATGAAGTCTGAGAAATGAGGAGGATATTATGTTTGTACGGGAAATGGCAGAACGGGTACATCTTTCAGAAGATACCCTGCGGTATTATGAAAAAATCGGATTGCTGGCCCACGTTCCCCGCGATGCCAGCGGGCACCGCGTATATGGCAGTACAGAAATTAAAGAAATTGAGCAGATTATGTATTTAAAAGCCGGCGGACTTTCGCTGACCGACATCCGGCAGTATCTGGAACTGACACAGAGTGGCAAAGAAGGAAAAGAGCAGCAGCATATTTTATTACTGGCGACGCAGAAAACACTGCTCCGGAAGATGAAAGACTTAGAGCAGGCTTTGAAGAAAGTCGATCATTTATTGAAAAAACAGAATCATACATATATGGCAGTCTGCTCTCAGACAGTATCTGAACGGACTCAGGATGCAGTCTCCTATATATGACACGAAATAAGGAGAAACCTATGAAACAGACAGCTATTATTTATTATTCACTTGCCAATGGCAATACGTACAGCATTGCCCGCAGAGTACAGCAGCAGGCCGGCGGCCGGCTGATCCGCATTGAGACAGTCCGTCCCTATACGGGAAGCTATGACAATATCGTGGCTGCAGGACAAGAAGAAGTAAACCGGCTTTATTGCCCGCCATTGCAGCCTGTGGATATCCGTTGGGATGATATAGGTACGGTGATACTGGGGACACCTACCTGGTGGTATACCATGGCACCGGCTATGCGTACCTTTCTGACGGAACATGATTTCCATGGTAAGGTCGTAATTCCCTTTGTAACGAATGGCGGCTGGACAGGGCATGTCATGGAGGACATAGCTTCACTGATACCCGGATCGCTGATCCGATGTCCGCTTACGGTAACCTTTGATGTAGCCGGAAAAGGGACAATCGAACAAAGCACGCCAGATTTGTCTGAATGGCTGCAGCAGGTACGCCATGTTGTGGCGCCAGCGTCATCTGGATACCCGTCTGTTATCTGAAAGAAACGAGAGGATACGCCATGGAATTTCGTGTACTTTACTATTTTCTGACCGTAGCCAGAGAAGGAAATATTACCCATGCGGCATCAGTACTGCATATGACCCAGCCTACATTATCACGACAATTGGCCCAACTGGAAGAAGAATTGGGCGTACAGCTTTTAGTAAGAGGAAGACGCAGCGTATCCCTGACAAAGGAAGGGCGGATACTGTGGCGTCGGGCTGAAGAAATTACAGATTTGGTTGACCACACGCGGCAGGAAATTGCCCATGCTGATGATTGCGTGGATGGATGCATCACTATGGGCTGTGGAATTTTGTCATCGGGCCATCTGCTGGCTGACCTGATAAAACAGTACCACCAGCAGTTTCCCCTGGTAACATTTGATTTATATACAGGAACAGCAGATGAAGTGACAGAACGTATGCAGGATGGACTTATTGATATCGGACTGCTGTTGGAACCAGTTGATCTGGAACAATTTGATTATGTCCGACTGCCCATTGCAGAGACGTGGCAGGTATTCATGCGCAGTGATGATCCGTTGGCAGAAAAGGACTGTGTCAGTCCGGAAGATTTACTGTCTGCACCGGTTATTTTACCGCGACGCATGAAAGTTCAAAGTGAACTGGCTAATTGGTTTGGAACCGTATATGAGAATTTAGATATATTGCTTACAACAAATTTTTCGACAAACGGTATTATTATGGTTACACATGGGCTTGGACGACTTCTCTGCATCAGCGGATCCCTTCCGTACATGGATAAGACACATATTGCAGCACGTTCTTTAAATCCCTTTTTACAAGTCACAGCTGTCCTGGCATGGAAGCGGGGGACGGTCCACAGTGAGGCAACGGAACGATTTATTCGGCTCATCAGGGAGCAAAGTCAATCGTGATAAAATATCAGACAATATGGGAGGAGAATGACTTATGAAATTCACATCTATCGTAAAAATACTTTGTATGGGCATCGCCATTTGCACCCTTACGGCCTGCGGAAATTCAGAAAATGCCCAGTCCGTACAGAATACCCCGTCGTCATCGACGGGCGTCTACGTGCCCAATCAGACGGGCAAGCCTATGTCGGAAGACATCAAAGATGAACTGGAAAGTAAGCATAAACAGGAAGCAGCGGCCATCAAGACCATCCAGGAAGAACCGAAGGGGAGCCACAAAGGTCAGCGCATCCTCATCGCTTATTTCACCTGGGGCGGCCGGTCTGGCGAAGTGGCCCATATGATACAGGATAAAATCGGCGGTGATCTCTACGAAATCAAGCGCGACCCCGATTACTCCCGCGACTATTCGACGGTCCTCAAGGAATCGGCACAGGAAGTCGATGAAAACGTCCACCCGAAATTGGCCGGCACACAGCCTGACCTGTCGCAGTACGACGTCATCGTCCTTGGCTATCCCTGCTGGTGGTTCACGGCGCCCATGACCATTCCGTCGTTCTTGGAAGGGAAAGATTTGCAGGGGAAACTCATCGTACCCTACATGTGCTCTTACAGCAGCCCCTTTGAAGTCACCTTGCCGGCTTTGGCGGCCGCCGCTCCCGGTGCCCGCCTCTTTACGGGACTGACCCTGGATAAGGATACGGATTACAGCGTCATCGATCCCTGGCTGGATAAAGCCGGATTGTTATAAGACAGGAGGGAATATAGATGCCTCATGATATGAGCCGGCGGACTTTTTTGAAGCTCCTCGGCGGGGGACTGGCTGGAGCGGCTGCCGGCGGGGCCTTCATGAAGCGCGAGGATATCCTGGCTTTTCTCGATGCCGATAAGGCTGCCGGGGAAGCCGGGCAGGATTTGGGAAAAGTTACGACGCGCTATTATAAGCCCCTGGGAAAAAAATTGTCTCTCCTTGGCTTTGGCTGTATGCGCCTGCCGACGACTTTTTCGGCATCGGGTCGGGAAATCGATAAGGAATTAGGCGAGAAGATGGTCGATTTTGCCTATCGCCACGGCGTCAATTATTTCGACACGGCCTGGTTCTATCATGACGGGAAGTCCGAAGCTTTCATCGGCCAGGCCTTGCAGAAATATCCCCGCGACACGATTTATCTGGCCGACAAGATGCCGACGCCGATATTGACGGGTCTCGACCAGGCGAAAGACATCTTCCAGACCCAGCTCGACCGTTGTCAGGTGTCGTATTTCGACAACTACATGCTTCATTCCCTGACCAGCCGGGACCAATTCGATGAGCTGTACATCCACGACGGCATCCTGGACTATCTCCGCCAGGAAAAAGCCCGGGGCCGCATCCGCTGCCTGGGCTTCTCCTTCCACGGCGACGTGCCCTTTTTCCATTATCTACTGGATCAGTATGATTGGGATTTCTGCATGATCCAGCTCAACTATGCCGACTGGAACGAACCGGGCGAAGCGCCGTCGGGGAGCCGGCAGGCCGGGGACCTGTACCGCAAGTGCCGGGAAAAGGATGTCCCCATTTTCGTCATGGAACCGGTCAAGGGCGGCAATCTGGCCAATCTGTCGTCGGCGGCGGAAGCCATCTTGAAGCAGCAGCGGCCAGAGGCCAGCATGGCGTCGTGGGCCCTGCGCTGGGTCGGCTCTAAAGAAGGGGTCATCACCATGAATTCAGGTATGAGCAATTTAGAGCAGGTATTGGATAATATCCGGACCCTGAGCGATTTCCATCCCTTGTCGGCTGCCGAAGAACGGGCCATCCAGCGCTCCCTGGGGAAGGAAGCCGGCAGCGGGGCCATTCCCTGTACATATTGCCGGTATTGTGAGCCCTGTCCTTATGGCGTCGACATCGCCGAAGTCTTCCATATCTACAACCGCTATGGCGAACCGGCCGGAATCGACCTGGACCATCCGCAAGGAGCCTCGGCAGCGCAGGAAAAAGCCTTCCTGGCCCATTATCAAAATAACCTGGAACGGTCGCAGCGCGCTTCCCGCTGTACGGCCTGCGGCCGCTGCCTGTCCAAATGTCCGCAGCATATCGACATCCCTAAGTACGTGCGGGCCATTGATGACGTCGTCCAATATTTCGGGCGCAATACGGGAAAGGGGGTAATATAGATGCGGAACATGCTGCAACGAAGCCGTATCGTCTTGGCCTGGCTCCTGATGGGGGTCATGGCCCTGACCTTCGGCGGTATCGTGGCGCCTGTGCTGCCGCAATGGCAGTTCCTGCCGGCCCTCCTGGCCGGGAATCTCCTGGTCATCGCTGTCATCGCCATCCTGACCCTGCTCCTGGGACGGATCTATTGCAGCGTCCTCTGTCCCTTGGGCATCAGTCAGGACTTCGTCTTCTGGCTGGCCAAAAGGCGCAAAAAAAATCGCCGGAAATTCGCTTTCCGGCGGGAACGGCGCATCATGCGCTATAGTATTTTGATATTGACCGGCCTGGCCTTCCTGGCCGGCTTGTCTGGCCTTCTGGGGCTGGTCGACCCGTACAGTGTCTTTGGCCGCATCGTCCACGATGGACTGGGCCTGCCAGTCGCCTATGGCTGGAACGCTTTGGTCGGCTTCAACGAAAGCCACGGCTGGATCCCAGCGCTCAGCAAGACGGATATCCTCTGGCCGCCGCTGGCTGCTATGGCCCTGGCCGGGGCGTATTTCGTCGTCCTGACCGTCCTGGCCTGGCGCTATGGCCGGGCGTACTGCCAGACTTTCTGTCCCGTCGGCACGCTGTTGGGAACCCTCAGCCGTTTCAGCCTGTTCCGGCCGATTATCGACGACCAGCGCTGTGTCCACTGCGGGGCTTGTGAAAAGACGTGCCCTTCGTCCTGCATCGACGTCGCCCGTGGTTTCGTCGATACCAGCCGTTGTGTCGACTGCTTCGACTGCGTCGCCGTCTGCCCGAAAGGGGCCCTGACTTTTTCCCGGGCCTTTCCGATCAAGGGTCCGGAAAAAACGCCATCAGGCGAGGGCCTCAGCCGGCGGGAGATGCTGGTGACGACGGCCGTCGCCGTCGGGACCGTCGCCGCTGGCCTGGCCCGCAGTCAGACCGTCGTGCCGGTCCTGCTGGGGACGGGGAAGGGCAAGCAGAAAATCTTGCCGCCTGGGGCCGTCTCGGCCGACGCCTTTGCCCAGCGCTGTACGGCCTGCCATCTCTGCGTCAGCCGCTGTCCCAGTGGCGTCCTGTTCCCGGCCGTCTTAGAGAACGGCGCCTTGCAGCTGGGCCAGCCTTACATGGATTTTTCTAAAGGCTACTGTGTCTACAACTGCAATTTCTGTTCCCAAGCCTGTCCGGCCGGCGCCATCCGCCCGCTGGACCTGACCGTGAAAGAGCAGACGAAGATCGGCATCGCCCGTTATGCCCAGTTCCACTGTCTTATCGCCCGCGACGGCATCGTCTGCGGCAACTGCGCCCGCCACTGTCCGGTCCAGGCCATTACCCTGGTCGAGAACCGGGACGGCCGCAGCTACCCGCACGTCGATGGGTCGCGCTGTATCGGCTGCGGTTCCTGCGAATATCACTGTCCGGCCAAACCGGCGGCCATTTCCGTCAGTCCTTTGCCGAAAGCCTGAGGCGTCAGTCTTCCGGGTCCGTAGCGATATCCGGTTCGTTCTTGCGGTTGAAGCCGATGATGCGGCGCGGCTTTTCGATGTCGTCGTGGCGGGGGACGGCGACGAGGAGCAGGTTGAGCTGGGAAATGTGCTGGACCAGTTCGACCGCCGAGCCGTCGGACAATTCGCCATAGAATACGATCATATTCGGGTCCCAGTAGCCGATGTCCTGGATGCTGAAGGTGATGTCGCCAGCCGATACCAGTCGGCCGCCGGCCTGCATGTCGTCGGGCAGGCCCGATTCGAAGTTGTTGATCAGGGCGACGATGCGCTGATACATGTCAGAAGCCAGATAGGGCGCTTCCGGGTCGTCTTCTTCTTCCGGGACGGCGCCGGGCTGGAGGATGGTCAGTTCCTTTTCTGCAGCTGCCTCTTTTTCGGGGGCCTTTTGTTGTTTTTTCTTATCCTTTACGTCTGCCATAAAAATCCCTCCTTATCATTCTCACTATATCATTTCGACATAGAATGAGGCGATTCCTGCTGCTTTTTTCCGAGTGGCAGGATTTTTTCTTGGAATCCCTATGCTGATATGGTATAATGGTCAAGACATGCTGACATCAGGTAACATATTTTCACACGAAAAGAGGTTTTTTCTTCATGGAATATGTGAACGAGTTGGACACTATATCGGCGGGAGCTGCGAAAAAAGAGGCGGCTCTCAAGGTACATCGTCTTACGTTTATGGAGGCTACGATGATGGTCGTCGGGTCTACCATAGGTTCCGGTGTTTTAGGTTTAGCTTTTGCCAGTCGCAATGCCGGCTGGCCCGTCCTGCTTACGTGGCTTGTCGTAGCAGGCTTTTTTTCTATCATCTCCATGCTCTATGTCGCCGAAGCGACGCTGCGCACCACGAGGCCCTTACAGCTGTCGGGCCTGGCTGAAAAGTACGTCGGCAAGATCGGTTCCTGGCTGATTTTCTTTTCCGTCGGGGCCACGTCGTTTTGCAGCCTCATCGCCTATACCAGCGGCTGCGGCAAGATATTGAGCGAATTCTTCGGCATTTCCCTGGAAATGGCCAGCTGCCTCTTTGCCCTTGGGGCGACGAGCGTCGTCTGGCTGGGCCTCAAGGCAACCGGGGTAGCAGAGAAATATTTGAGTTCAGGTATGACGGCCATGCTTATTCTCCTCGTCGGCGCGTCACTTTTTTCGGCCCGCGTACCTGTTGCAGATATCCTCTATACCCACTGGATGTATGCCGTGCCGGTCTTCAACATTGCCGTCTTCTGTTACGCCGTCCAGTACATCGTACCGGAAATTTCCCGGGGCTTCACGCACGAACCGGGGAAACTCGTCCCGTCCATCCTGGCCGGGGCCGGCATTTCCTTCGTCATCCTGGCCCTGGTCCCGCTGGCCGTCTTCCTCATGCTGCCCGTCGATGAAATTTCGGAAGTCGCATCCTTATCCTGGGGCCGCGCCCTGGGGTCGCCGGTCTTCTTCGTCATCGTCAACGCCTTCGCCTTCTGCGCCATGCTGACGTCATTCTGGGCCATTGCCGAAAGTTTCCTGACCAACATGATCGACCGCCTGGGCTTCAAGTCGGAAACGGATATCCGCACGCGGGCGGCCTGCCTGGCCTTCATCGTCATCCCGCCGGTCCTCCTGGCCTACAGCGGCCTCGTCGGCTTCGTCAACGCCATCTTCAGCGCCGGCACCTTCGGCGGCATCATCATGTCCATCCTGCCCGTCTTCATGCTGCGCAGTTCCCGGAAACACGGCGACAAGAAACCGTGTTGGCAATGCGGCTGGATCGCCCATCCCATCATGCAGACCCTGGTCGTCCTCCTCTTTGCCAGTGCCGGTGTCTACGCCATCCTCAGCCTCTGCGGCTGGCTGCCTGCGGCGTGGTAGGATAGCGTTTGTAATCTGCAGAGTATTTTTAGGATAGTAGGGGGCGCCACGTGGGCGACCCGTTAGGAATTGGGACAATTTTTCTGGCAAGTAGGTCGGGAAATCGTACATATCCCGGAAGCGGCTGTTGCATTATGCATTTTTGGCTTAATGCGACAGCCGCTTTTTTTTTCTTCCCGTGCTTTTGTAACGCGTTACCTATAAAGAAGAGAGAGGAGCCGCGGCTTTTTTTTCGGATTCAGATGCGGCGTTCCGCCGCGACAGACTCAAACTGACAACGACGCTTCGGGAAACCCTCAGCGTGTAGCGGGCCGCCCGCCGTTGCTATCCGTTCTGTCCATCGCTTGTATTCGAAGGTCAAAAAGAATTTGGGCGGCCCCTACGGATGCGGCTACGCTGTAACAAATTCATTATTGTATTACGACCGTATGCCATTAGTTATAAATTCCGGCTGCATACAGGATTCGTGCGGGACGTCGCTACGGCCGCCAAAATGGACAGCTGTGGCTGGACGGCCTGCTGCGAGATTTGACCACAACCTATTCTTGTCTAATGGCAGGCTTTTGCGAACTACGATTTTTAATGAACTTGTGATATAATATAAATTAGTCAGGCGAACATTATTTATGTGCCTAACTTGCTTTTTGAAAATACAAGCAGGACGATTCCGCCCCGCTGCTTTAAAATTCAGTTCTAAGCAATTTTTTGAAAATCATTTTCTCGCAAAAGACAAAAAATGATGAAAATATATGATCCGCCCCGCAAAATGCCATTTCAAAGGCTTCATAAAGCCATCTATAAAGGGTGCGGATAAGAACCATAATCCCCGTAAGGGGACGGAAACGCTACCTGTTGGGTGCTTTCCTACGATTTCTAATGCGATAAGAACCATAATCCCCGTAAGGGGACGGAAACGCTGTCGTCGTTCCCTCAATCACCTTCTTTCCATTTCCTGATAAGAACCATAATCCCCGTAAGGGGACGGAAACAATTTTCAAACCTTCTTTGTTGATACCTTTGAATTTTGATAAGAACCATAATCCCCGTAAGGGGACGGAAACTAGCAGACGAGATAGACAAGAGCAAAAATCGTCAATGCCGATAAGAACCATAATCCCCGTAAGGGGACGGAAACGAGCCTGTGAAGCGGCTGAACAAACAATAACCTTGTGTGATAAGAACCATAATCCCCGTAAGGGGACGGAAACGTGATTGCTTCCTGATAAGCTTCTTCCACACCAAGGAGATAAGAACCATAATCCCCGCAAGGGGACGGAAACCCCGATATAGAAAGTGCGGTTATCTGTGCACATATTGAGTAAGATAAGAACCATAATCCCCGTAAGGGGACGAAAACAGTCCCTTACAGATTCTTCAATCACAGATTCCCGTTCTTTTTCTGCAATTAAATAATCATGAACTATGAGTAACGAGCTATGTTTCTTTCTCGGAATCAAATGCGGCTCTGCCGCATTAAACTCATTATTGTATTACGATCGTGTGCCACTTGTCATGAATTCAGGATATGCACAGGATTCACGCGGCCTTTTTGGCCCGTCAGGTGCCGACCAGCGGAAGGCGCAGGACAGTTGCCAAAACGGACAGCAGAGGCTGGCAGCCCGCTGCGATATTCGGCTATAGCTCATTCTTGTATGATGGTGAGCTTTTACGAGCCACGAGCCACGAACCACGAGCCACTATTTTTTCACGAGCTGAGGTTCACTCGAGGCGATGTCGTCATTCTGAGTTTGTTGCCGCAAAGCGGCATTTTGAGTCCGAGGCGGCCTGCGAACTGCGAACTGCGGGGCCGTTAGGCCAATTCACAGAATAGTGGACAATGTGGCTATTTCCCTTTATAATATAAATACTTATAGCTATTCTATGAGGTTAGCTGAAAAGGGGGATTTCATCGATGAATTTTAGAAGTACACGATCTGACGAATGTGTTTCGCCGTCTTATGCGCTCCTGCACGGACTGGCTGCGGACGGAGGGCTCTATGTGCCGGAATCGTTCCCGGAAAAGGTCTTGTCCTATAAAGAATTGGCTGGAAAGTCTTACCAGGAGATTGCTGAAGCCGTATTGTCCCATTTCTTTACGAATTTTACGGCAGAAGAACGGAAGCAGATGATTGCTTCGGCTTATAATGATACGACTTTCCGCGATGACCGCATCGTACCGCTCCATTCCATCGATACGGATTTGTCCATTGCCGAATTGTTCCACGGCCGGACGTTGGCCTTCAAGGACCTGGCATTGTCCTTGTTCCCGTATTTACTGACGGCTGCCAAGAAACAGGAAAAAGAGGACCGGGATATCCTCATCCTGACGGCGACCAGCGGTGATACGGGCAAGGCTGCCTTGGAAGGCTTCAAGGACGTACCTGGTACGAATATTATGGTCTTTTATCCCAGCGAAGGCGTCAGCCCCATGCAGAAGCAGCAGATGCAGAAGCAGGAAGGGAATAACGTCAAGGTATCGGCTATTTATGGCAATTTCGATGACGCCCAGAGCTTCTTGAAACGCGTCTTTACCAGTGCTGAAGTCAACGCCTATGCCAACGACAAGGGCGTCCTCTTCTCCAGCGCCAATTCCATCAACATCGGCCGCTTGTTCCCACAGGTCGCCTATTACGTATCGACGTATGTCTCCCTCGTCGATAACGGCGCCATCAGCGAAGGCGAAACGTTCGATGTCATCGTCCCGACGGGGAACTTCGGCAATATCCTGGCTGGCTATTTTGCCAAGAAGATGGGCGTGCCTATCGGCAAGTTGATTTGCGCATCCAACCAGAACAAGGTCCTGGCCGACTTCTTTGAAACCGGCGTCTATGACATGAACCGCGACTTCTACACGACGTCGAGCCCGTCCATGGACATCCTCTTGTCGAGCAATTTTGAACGCTTCTTGTTCTACGTCGCCAAAGAAGATGCCGCCAAAGTGGCCCAGTGGGAAAAGGACCTCCTGGAAACGGGGAAGATGAGCGTATCGGCTGACGAATTGAAGACGCTGCGCCAGGAATTTGAAGGCGGCTGGATTGACGACGATGAAACGAAAGCCGTCATCAACCACGTCTACAATGATTTCGGCTATCTCCTCGACCCGCACACGGCCGTCGCTTACGGCGTCGGCATGAACCGCCATCGCCAGGGCCTCGACGAAGGCCGCCATACGGTCATCATGGCGACGGCACATCCCTATAAATTCCCGCCGGTCATCTGCGAAGCCCTGGCCCTGCGCCAGAGCGACGATCCCTTCGACATGCTGGCCGACATCAGCAGTGTCACGGGCATCGCCCTGCCCAAGCCTTTGGCTGACCTCAAGAATAAACCGGTCCGCTTCAGCGACTCCATCGACAAGGAAGATATGAAGAAAGCCGTCTTGTCCTTCGTCGACGCTATTGCGGCCAAGCACTAGGAAAGAGGCTTTGATTTGAGTAGAGGTGTCATTTACGCAATCTTATCGGCTTTGGCCTTCAGTATCCAGAATGTCATCGTAAAAGAATTATCCTATACGACGAGCACTGGGGAAATCGCGTTCTTCCGCGGTTTCCTCAGTGCCCTTCTGATATTAGGGCTCATGCGCATCCAACACGTACATCTGTCGAAGCGGGATATACCGACGCTGACTTTGCGCGGCGTCCTCGGCGGTATCGGCATGATTTGCATTTTCTATGCCCTGCGCGGGATGCCCCTGGCCGATGTATCCATCATTTCCCAGTTGTCGGCGTTCTTCGTCATGCTCTTCGCGGCGATTTTCCTCAAAGAAGTCCTGCCGCCTGGGTCGAAGCTGCCCCTCCTGGTCATCTTCATCGGCGGCTGCCTCGTCGTCCGGCCCTGGAACTTTTCGTCATTCAACGTCTATTCCCTGTTCGCCCTGGGGCAGGCCGTCTTTGCGGCCGGTGCCTATACGACAGTCAGCAAGCTCACCGGGTCTGGACGCCACCATCCTTATGAAGTGGTCCTGTACTTTTTGGTCTGTGCAGCTCTGTCGGGCATCGTCCTCATGGCCCTGACTGATGGCTTTGTCATGCCGGCTCACGGCGACTGGATTTATTACGGTGGCCTGGCTCTGTTCAGCGTCATCGCCCAGATTTGGATGACCAATGCCTATGCAACGGCCAACCCGGTTGTCGTCAGCTTTGTTTCTTATATCGGCGTCTTCTTCAACGCCCTTTGGGGCTTCGTCATCTTTGGCGAAATCCTCACCGGCTTGACCGTCGCCGGCGGTGTGCTCATTATCGGCGGTTCCATGTACCTGACCAAGCTCAAGCACGATAAGATTGCTGAAATGGCCAGGATGCAGGAACGGAAGCAGAAAGAGGCATAACATGACTACGAAACAGATTCATGAAACACACATTAAAATCGCCTTTTTTGCCATGCTGCTCATCATGCTGGCCGCTATCTATGTGGCCATCCCGGACTTTTACAGCACGGTCTGGCAGCTGTCGACGAGCGGCAATATGCAGGGGACTATCGACTACCTGCGCTCTTTCGGCGTCTGGGCCGTCCTGGTCAGCATGATCATCGACATCGTCATCAACATCGTCGGCTTTTTGCCGTCTATCTTCATTTCCACGGCCAATGGCGTCCTTTTCGGCGTTGCCGGCGGGACTGTCGTTTCCTGGGTAGCCGAAACAATCGGCGTCATCATCAGCTTTTTCTTCATGCGGACCTTGTTCCGCAACAAGGCCAAGAAGGTCATTGAAAAGAGCAAGATGCTGAGCAAGCTCGACCATTACAGTACCTGGCAGGCCATGACCCTGGCCCGGGCCGTCCCGTATTCGCCGAACGGCCTGGTCACGGCCCTGGGGGCGCTGAGCCGCATCAGCTACCGCGATTATATCCTGGGCTGCTTCATCGGCAAATTGCCGTCTGTCGCCTGTGAGGTCCTGGTCGGTCACGACCTGGTCATGATGGAAGAACATTCCCTGCGCCTGACCATCGTCCTCATCGTCATCGCCATCGTCTATGGCGGCCTGTGGTACTGGCATCGCCGTCAGCAGGCCAAGAAAGTCCTCCACAAGATCGCCGACGACCTCAAAGACGGCGAAGGACGCAGTTAATTTCAGAAAGGATAAAGTATCATGGAAAAAGAATATAAATTAGCAGAACAATACCATTTGCAGGGCAATAACTGCATCGAATCGGTCCTCAAGACCTGTAACGACACGATGAACCTCCAGCTGCCGGACGTTGCTATCCGCATGGCTTCCGGCATGGGCGGCGGCATTGGCCGGTCGGGCTGTGTCTGTGGGGCCTTGAGCGGTGCCTGTCTGGTCATCGGCGCCCTCGTCGGCCGGCTCACACCCGATGAAAAGCCCTTGCCCGAAGTCTACAAATATACCAGTGAATTTCACGACCGCTTCAAGGAACACTTCGGCGCCACCTGCTGCCGGGCCCTCAACACCCTCAGTTTCGGAACGCCGGAATACCGCAAGCACTGCATTAAGATTACGGCCACTGCCGCCGACATGGTTTCCGACTTCGTCGCCGAAAAAGGCTTGTTGAAGTGAGTTTAGTGGCTCGTGGTTCGTGGTTCGTATAACAAAAAAAGCTGTCGCTTATGCGACAGCTTTTTTTCGTCTGTAGGGGCTCGCACGTGGCGAGCCCGTTTCAGGATATGTTTGATTTTTCCCAACGTGATAGAGCGTTGGAGCCATTTTTCAGGAACGGGCGCCCCACGTGGCGCCCCTACGCATTTTTGGCGAATCACTAGCCACTAACCACGAATCACCATCTCTTACAAGAAGATGTACTTCATGACGAAGATGACGGCCAGGCAGTACATGAGGAGGGAAATCTTTTCCCGTTTGCCTGTGAGCAGGTTGATGACGACATACGAGATGATGCCGAAGGAGATGCCTTCGGAGATGCTGTAGCAGAAGGGCATCGCGATGATGGTGATGTATGCCGGGATGGATTCGCTGAAGTCGTCGAAGTCGATGCCGGCGACGGACGTCAGCATGAGGAAGCCGACGATGACCAGGGCCGGTGCCGTGGCAAAAGCCGGGATGGCCATGAAGAACGGCGACAGGAAGAGGGACAGGGCGAAGAGAACAGCGACGCAGATAGCCGTCAGGCCCGTGCGGCCGCCTTCGCTGACGCCGGTGGCGCTTTCGACGAAGGTCGTCGTCGTACTGGTGCCGAGGACAGCGCCGACCGTCGTGGCGACGGCGTCGGCCAGGAGGGCGCCTTTGATGTGCGGCAGGCGGCCCCGTTCATCGAGCATGTTGGCTTTGGACGAGACGCCGATGAGCGTGCCCAGGGTATCGAAGATGTCGACGAAGAGGAAGGCGAACATGACGACCAGGAAGTCCAGGCTGAAGACGCGGCTGAAGTCGAGCTGGCCGAAGATGGGGCTCAGGCTGGCCGGAGCAAAGGCAGCGGCGCCGCCGGACAGGTCAGGGATGACGCTGAACATCTTCATTTCCGGGTTGGGGACGTAGAGGCCGGTCAATTCGCAGAGAATGGCCAGGATCCAGGTAAAGAGGATGCCCCAGAGGATGTTGCCGCGGACTTTCTTGACCATCAGGACGGCTGTGAAGACGATGCCGATCATGGCCAGGAGAACCGTGATGCCGACAGTGTGGAAGGTGCCCGTAGCGGCAGACTGTTTGAACGAGAACAGGGCAATCTTGGTTGCCGGGTTGGCGACGATGATCTGGGCGTTCAGCAGGCCGATGAGGGCGATGAACAGGCCGATGCCGGCAGAAACGGCTTTCTTCAAGGTCATGGGGATGGCGTTGAAGATAGCTTCGCGGACATTAGTCAAAGACAGGATGATGAAGATAACGCCTTCAAAGAAGACGGCGGCCAGGGCCATTTCCCAGGTGTAGCCCATCTGCAGGACGACCGTAAAGGCGAAGAAGGCGTTCAGGCCCATGCCCGGTGCCAGGGCGAAGGGATAGTTGGCGAAAAAGGCCATGCACAGCGTCCCGATAAGGGAAGCCAGGGCGGTTGCCGTGAGGACGGCACCTTTGTCCATGCCGGCGGCGCTCATGATGGTCGGGTTGACGGCCAGGATGTAGGCCATGGTCATGAAGGTCGTGATACCAGCCAGGATTTCCGTGCGGACCGTCGTGCCATTTTCGCTCAAGTGGAAGAAACGGTCGAGGAAGGACGGTTGGTTTTCCATAATACATTCACACTCCTTTAGTAATAAAACAAGTTGACATCCATCCGGAAATACATGAAGCCAAATAGCAGACGACGGACATCAACTGATATCATTATTATAGGGTGTTCTGCCTTTTTGGGCAACTATTTTGTCAAAAAAAGGAAATCTATGGTACAATGAGTCCGAAAGATAAAAATCTTACGCCTTTACCGATAGGAAGGAGTACATTATGACTATGACACGGAATCTTTTGAAACGGCGTATTGCCGTAGCCCGGGGCTTGGAACCGGGGGACGTCGTCCTTAAAAACTGCCAGATTGTCGACGTCTATACACAGACCATCCGGCCTGGGGATATCGTCATCGCCGACGGCATCATCGCCGGCGTCGGCGGCCCTTATGAAGGACAGGAAGTCATCGATGCCCATGGTGCCTATGCCGCACCGGGCCTCATTGAAAGCCATATCCATATCGAATCGTCCTATGTCAGCCCGGAAGAGTTCGGCCGCCTGGTCGTTCCCCTGGGAACGACGACGATCGTCGCCGACCCGCATGAAATCGTCAACGTCTGCGGCCTGGCCGGCCTTCGTTACATGATGGAAGCCGCTGAAAAGACGGCCCTGGACGTCCGTTTCATGGTGCCGTCGTGTGTCCCGGCGACGCCTTTCGACCACAGCGGGGCCGTGCTGGAAGCAGACGACATGAAAGCGCCCCTGGCCGACGACCGCGTTCTCGGTGTCGGTGAATTCATGAACTGCCCGGGCATCCTGAACGGCGATGATGCCGTCCTGGACAAGCTCGTCGCCGCCTATGAGGCGAAAAAGCCCATCGACGGCCACAGCCCCGGCGTCACTGGCAAGGACCTGCAGGCCTATGCGTCGGCCCAGATCCGGACGGACCACGAATGTTTCACCTTGGACGACGTCGAAGCGCGCCTCCAGGCCGGCATGTACGTCATGCTGCGCAACGGTTCGGCCTGCCATGACCTGCCAAATCTGGTCCGGGCCGTGACGCCGGCCAATCTGCGCCGCTTCCTGCTCTGTTCGGATGACCTCCATCCCAAGACAATCTTTGAGAAAGGCCACCTCAACGAACACCTGCGCCTCTGCGTCGCCGCCGGCCTGTCGCCGCAGGCGGCTATCACCATGGCGACCCTCAACGCCGCCGACTGCTATCACTTCGACGACCGCGGCGCCTTGGCACCGGGCAAGCGGGCGGACATCGTCCTCTTTGAAGACCTGAAGGACTTCCACGTCCTGGCGACCTTCATTGGCGGTCAGAAAGCAGCGGAAAAGGGCCAGTATCTCCTGCCCTTTACGCGGGCTGATTACAGCGCCGTCGGCAGCTCCGTCTGCATCGCCGGTTTTTCCGAAGAGAAACTGGTCATGCACTTGACATCGGACCGGGTCCGGACTATCGACATCGTGCCCGGCGGCGTCGTCACGGAAAAAGGGGAAGCCCTTATCCATCGCGATGGCCGCGGCGATTTCGTCTACGACCCGCAGGCCGATATCGTCAAGGTCGCCGTCGTCGAACGCCATCACGGCACGGGCTGCGTCGGCCTGGGCCTGCTGCGCGGTTATGGACTTAAACGAGGCGCCGTCGCCGTATCCGTGGCTCACGATTCGCACAACATCATCGTCGCCGGCACGAACAATAGGGATATGGCCGCTGCCGTCGAGGCCCTGGAGGGCCAGAAGGGCGGTATGGCCATCGTCTTGGACGGAACGGTCCTGGCATCCATCCCGCTGCCCATTGCCGGCCTCATGAGCGACCAGCCGGCCGCCGCTGTCGATGCAGCTATGGACGAGCTCTACGCCAAGGCCCACCATATCCTGGGTGTCAGCGCTGACGTCGATGTCATCATGACGTTGTGCTTCATGAGTCTGCCCGTCATCCCCAAGCTGAAACTGCTGGACACGGGCCTCTTCGACGTCGAAGCCTTCGATTTCGTTCCCATTGAACTTTAAGGAGGTATGATTATGGATGCCAAGAAAGTTAAGTTAGTCGTCATCAAGTCTCATTGTGATCTTTATAAAGAAGGCGATGAAATCGTCTTCGACGGGCCTGTCATCGATAAAGCAAAGAGCGGCGCCCTCTGCATGACGGCCCTCCAGGCCCTTTATCCTTATGTCTTCGCCGGCCGCCAGGGTTCGCTCTGGCCGTCGGATATCCAGTGTCCCGACTGCGACGAAGGCGTCATCTTCCGCGTGGTGGAACAATGATGCATAACCCTAATAGGGCAGAACGAGAAGGTATTGGCAAATGGCTTGACGACCGTGATATAATGAAAGGTAGAATGATAGTCGTGTGAGTGGGGAGGAATGTGAAAGTTGATACTCAGCAAAGCCTGTAAGACAAAGATGGCTGCTCTTTTCATCGGCCTCATGGCCTTGATGCCGGTGCAGGCCATTACGCAGGAAGAAATGGTCTATGACCAGGTCAGCAAATATATCCGCGGCAGCGAGGCGGCGGCCATTGCCAAGGATATCTGTGATGCATCCTATACGTATGACGTCGACCCGATCCTCGTCGCCGCCGTCTTTACGACAGAAAGCCATTTCGATAATTCTGCCGTTTCCGGCGTCGGTGCCGTCGGCATTGCCCAGCTCATGCCGTCTACAGCGGCATCACTCAAGGTCAATCCCTACAACCGCAGGGAGAACATCTTTGGCGGCGTCAAGTACCTCGGCCAGATGGTCGAACGCTACCGCACATGGGACCAGCCCTTTGTTTATGCCGAAGCGGCGTATAATGCCGGTCCGGGTGCTGTCGATCGGGCCCGTGGCGTGCCGCATTATACGGAGACCATGAATTATGTCCAGACCGTCGAACAGACGCGGCGGGAAATCTGGCGCCTTGCCGGTCATGAAGCCATGGCCCTGAAACCGTACAAGCGGTCGGCCATGACCGCGACGGAAAAGGAAGCGCCCATTTTTCCGAGCCTGAAAGAATGGCATGAACAGCACAGCCAGAAAGCGGCCGCTGTCCAGATTAAGACTACGGTCCGGCCCAAGACGGCCCGCGTAGCCAACTCGGTCCGCAGCCCGCAGCCCGTGTCGTATTGGACGACATCGCGGCCCTGGGACACGCGGAGCAGTAAAAAATAATATCGAGGAAGGGACCTCGCATCAGCGATTATGCGATCTCCCTTTTTTTACGGCCTGGAGCCGTAAGGAATGAAAAAAGGAGTTGTGAAATGGAAAAAGAATTGATTCACCTGGAGCACGTATCCAAGACCTATGATGGGCACAAGGTATTAGATGGCCTTGATCTGACGATTTCTGAAAATGAATTCGTGACCCTCCTCGGCCCCAGCGGCTGCGGCAAGACGACGACGCTCCGCCTCATTGCCGGTTTTGAAACGCCTGATGAAGGGCGTATCCTCTTCGATGGGGCCGATATCACCCAGCTGCCTCCGAACCGGCGTCAGGTCAATACGGTGTTCCAGAATTATTCTCTTTTTTCCCATATGGACGTGGCCGAAAACATCGCCTTCGGGCCGAAGATTCACGGAAAGTCCCGCAATTATATCCGCGATAAGATCCGCTATGCCCTGAAACTGGTCAACCTCGACGGCTACGAACATGCCAACATCGTCGACTTGTCCGGCGGCCAGCAGCAGCGCGTGGCCATCGCCCGGGCCGTCGTCAATGAGCCGCGAGTCCTGCTCCTGGACGAACCCCTGAGCGCCCTGGACCGGAAATTGCGCCGCAGCATGCAGCTGGAACTCATCAAGATCAAAGAAGAACTGGGCATTACTTTCGTCTTCGTCACTCATGACCAGGAAGAAGCCCTGAGCATGTCCGACACGGTCGTCGTCATGAACCAGGGGTATATCCAGCAGATCGGCACGCCCGAAAGTATTTACAATGAACCGGAAAACGCCTTCGTCGCCGACTTCATCGGTGACAGCAACATCGTCGACGGCCTCATGGTACACGACAAACTCGTGCGCATCGCCGACTACGACTTCGACTGTGTCGACGTCGGCTTCGGGACCAACCGCCCTGTCGATGTCCAGATCCGGCCGGAAGATATGGAACTGCAGCCGCCTCGCGACGGCGGTTTCAACGGCGTCGTCACCAAGACGATTTTTGAAGGCATGACCTATAACCTAACCATCCAGGCGCGGGGGATCGAGTGGCTGGTCAAATCGACGAAGCACTATCAGCCCGGCGACGAAGTCAGCCTCTGGGTGGACCCTTTCAATATCCAGATCATGAATAAACCGGAATCGGAAGACGAAAGGGCGATGGAAAATGATTAATTCAGCAGCGATCCGCAACCTCTTTGCCGCGCCCTTCCTCATCTGGGCGGTCTTATTTATCTTCTGTCCCGTCGTGGCCATCGCCTGGTACGGCCTGACCGATGCCCACGGCGCCTTTACCCTGGCCAATATCAGCCTCATCGCCCACTGGGAGTACCTGAAGGCCCTGGAACTGTCCATCGTCCTGGCCCTCATCAGTACGGTCATCTGCCTGGTCGTGGCTTATCCGCTTTGCCTTATCCTGACGGAAAAGAAGCGGGGGAAAGGCTCGCTCCTGTTCCTGCTCTTCGTCCTGCCCATGTGGATGAATTCCCTGTTGACGACCATGGCCTGGCAGACAATCCTGGAAAAGAACGGTATCCTCAACCAGTTCCTGCGCCTCTTGTCCCTGCCTGACGTGAGCCTCATCAACACGTCGGTGGCCATCGTCATCGGCATGATTTACAACTTCCTGCCCTATATGATCCTGCCCCTCTACGTCGCTCTGAGCAAGATTAACGGCAACGTCATCGCCGCGGCCCGCGACTTAGGGGCCAATTCCTGGCAGACCTTCACCAAGGTCATCCTGCCCTTGTCCCTGCCCGGCGTCATCAGCGGCATCACCATGGTCTTCATCCCGTCGCTGACGACGTTCTTCATCAGCGGCCTCTTAGGGGGCAATAAGATCCTGCTTATCGGCAACATCGTCGAACAGGAATTCACCATGGCCTATGACTGGCATCTGGGCAGCGGCCTGTCCCTGGTGCTCATGGTCTTCATCATCGTCAACATGGTCGTGACGGCTTATTTCGACCGCAGCGAAGGGCAGGTGAAGAAGTGATGGAAAAAGTGAAGAAACTCTACGTCGCCCTGGTCGTCCTCTTCCTCTACGCGCCCATCGGTGTCCTCGTGGCCCAGTCCTTCAACGCCAGCCGTTACCGCGGCCACTGGACGGGCTTTACCCTGCAATGGTACGGCGAGTTATTCCAGAATGAAGGCATCCTTGACGCCTTGCAAAATACCATTACCATCGGTCTCTCGTCGGCGGCCATCGCCACCGTCCTGGGCCTTCTCACCTGCATGGCCTTGCGCGGCATGGGTCGCAAGCAGCGGTCGGTCTATCTCGGCGTGGCTAGTATGCCGCTGCTCAATGCGGACATCGTCACCGGGATTTCCCTGATGCTCCTCTTTTTAGGCATGGGCCTGCGCCTGGGCTACGGGTCGATCCTCATGGCCCACGTCGTCTTCAACCTGCCGTACGTCATCTTGTGCATCATGCCCCAGTTCCTGTCGCTGGACCGCAGCTGTTATGATGCCGCCCGCGACCTGGGCGCGACGCCGTTCGTCGCATTCCGCCGCGTCGTCCTGCCGGAACTGCGGCCCAGTCTCCTGGCAGGCTTCATGCTGGCCTTCACCATGTCGGCCGACGACTTCATCATTACGCACTTCACCAAAGGGGCCGGCATCGATACGCTGCCGACGGAAATCTATGCCGAATTGAAATTGGGCATCCATCCGGAAATGTACGCCCTTTCGACGCTCGTATTCGTCTTCGTCCTGGTCTTCGCCGTCCTGCTCATCGTCAACCGCCGGCGCCTGGCCCTGGGACGGAACTGGTAGGAAAGGGGAAACGCTATGAAATATATCCGCATGATCCTCCTCGGTCTCTGCTGTGTCCTGGCCCTGAGCGGCTGCAGTTTCTTTGACAGCGAAGAAGACGAGGACAACGTCGTCTATGTCTATAACTGGGGCGATTACGTCGACCCGGATACGCTCAAGCAGTTCGAAGAAGAAACGGGCATCCGCGTCGTCATGGACGAATTCGATACCAACGAGAGCATGTATCCCCTGGTTGCGGCCGGGGCCGAACACTATGATGTCATCTGCCCGTCGGACTACATGATCCAGAAGATGATCCACAATGATCTTTTGCAGCCTCTCGATTATTCCCAGCTGCCCAACGCCCGCCAGTACGTAGGCAAACAGTTCTGGACCCAGTCCGAGTCCTTTGACCCGGGCAACCGCTATGCCGTTCCCTATTGCTGGGGCACCGTCGGCATCGTCTACAACCGGACCATGGTCGATGAACCTGTCGACAGCTGGTCCATCCTTTGGAACGAGAAATATAAGAATGAAATCATCATGCAGGACTCGCCGCGCGATTCCTTCATGGTCGCCTTGAAGCGTCTGGGCTATTCCCTGAACACGACGGATCCTCAGCAGATCAAAGAAGCGCGGGATATGCTCATCGCCCAGAAACCCCTGGTCCAGGCCTATGGCATCGATGACGTCAAGGACAAGCTCGTCTCCGGCGAAGCGGCCATGGGCGTCGTCTTTTCCGGTGAAGCCCTGCGCATGATCCTGGAAAACAGGGACCTGGAATACGTCATCCCCAAAGAAGGGACCAACCTCTGGATTGACTCGTGGGTTATCCCCAAGAATGCCGAACACGTCGAAAATGCCCATAAATTCATCGACTTCATGAGCCGTCCCGACATCGCCCTGAAGAACTTCGAGTACCTGACCTATTCGACGCCGAATACGGCCGTCCCGGCCATGGAAGAAGACGAAGACTATAAAGATAACCCCGTCGTCTTCCCGCCGGAAGAAGCCTATGCCGGTCAGGAAACGTACAAATACCTGGGCGAAGAAGGGGACAAGCGCTATAACGACGAATGGATCCAGGTCAAGGTCTGGTGATTTTTTGGGATAAATGCTTTTCAAGCATACAAATGTGTAGTATAATGAGTACAAGTTCAGAATGAGACCAAAGAAGGAACCGTCGCACGAAGGCTTTTGCCATCATGCACGGTTCCTTTTGCTTTATAGTTTGTAGTATGGAGTTTGTAGAAAATGGCTTCAAATTTAAAAACACCCACTACAAACTACAAACTTCGAACTTCTGTTGTATGAGATTGGGAGGCGGGGATATGGCTGAGAAAGGGCCTTTGGTTTTCAATGTGCAGAAATTTTCCGTCCACGACGGGCCGGGGATACGAACGACGATTTTCTTCAAAGGCTGTCCCTTGGCCTGCCCATGGTGCCATAATCCGGAGAGTCAGCGCTTCGAGGTTGAGAGAATGGAGCGTAGCGATGGGGGACAGGATGAGGTCGGGACCTATTATTCCGTAGCAGAACTCGTCCGCCAGGCCGTGCAGGACCAGATTTTCTATGAACGTTCTGGCGGCGGCGTCACCTTGTCGGGCGGTGAAGTCCTGGCCCAGCCCATGGGGTATATTGCCGGGCTCGTCCGGGCCCTGGCTGAAAAAGGCATTTCCGTCGGCATCGACACCAGCGGCGCTGTTCCCTTTACGGCTTTTGAACCGGTCCTGCCTTATACGGACTTCTTCCTTTACGATATGAAGCTCTTCGACGCCGAACGCCACCGACAATATATGGGCCAGGGCAATAGGCAGATACTGGGGAACATGAAGCGCCTCAGCGACGCCGGCGCCGGCCTCTATCTTCGGCTCATCATGGTCGACGGCGTCAATACCGACGGGGACCGGGATATCCGGCCCTTCCAGGACTGGCTCCAGGCGCAGCAGATACGCGTAGAAAGAATCCATCTCCTGCCGTACCATGAGTTGGGACGCCATAAATATGAGGCCCTGCATCGGACGTTCCAGCCGTTCCATGCCCCGTCAGGGCAGGCCTTGGAAGCCATCCGGCAATCTTTTGCTGTACTCGGTTATGATACCGTCATCGGCGGTTAGATAGGAGGGAATTCACATGGCAACAGCTTTGAAAGAACAGAAATTCGTGGAAGGTATCCGGGGATGTACGGACCGCATCCGCCGGCTGCGGGAAGAAAGCGTTCATGGCGCCGTCCCGACGATTTCCATGGAACGGGCCGTGCTGCTGACCGAAGCGTACCAGCAGTACGAAGGGACTTGTTCCATTCCCGTCCTGCGGGGCAAGGCCTTTTACTATCTCATGGCCCATCGGACCCTCTATCTAGGCCGGGGCTCGCTCATCGTCGGCGAAAAGGGTCCGAAACCCTGGGCGGCACCGACCTTTCCGGAACTGTGCTGCCATACCCTGGAAGACTTCGACACACTGAACAGCCGCGAACGGGTCTTCTTCAGAGTGACCGACGAAGATAAGCGCATCCAGCGGGACGTCATCATCCCATACTGGAAGGACCGGGCCATGCTGACTAAGATGAACGGCCTGCTGCCCAGGGCATGGCAAAATTTATTTGCTGCCGGTATGTTCACGGAATTCCTGCAGCAGCGCGGTCCGGGCCATACCGTGGCCGATGGCAAGATATACCGGAAGGGCTATGGCGATTTCCTGCGGGACATCCAGGAACGCCTGGCCAGCCTCGATTTCAATAACGATATGAACGCCCTGGAAAAACGGGATGAATGGGAAGGCATGGCCTGGGTTTGCCGGGGCATGATCCTCTTAGGAAAACGCTATGCCGCCCTGGCCCGGGACATGGCGGCGAAAGAAAAAGACCCGGCCTGGCGCCGGGACCTGCTGGATATCGCCGCCGTCTGCGACGTCGTCCCGGAACACCGGCCACAGACGTTCCGTCAGGCCATCCAGATGTACTGGTTCACCCATATCGGCGTGACGACGGAAATGAACAACTGGGATGCCTATTCGCCAGGTAAGTTCGACCAGTATCTGGAACCTTTCTATGACCGGGACCTGGCCGAAGGGCGCCTGACCCGGGACGATGCCAAGGAACTCCTGGAAGCGCTGTGGATTCAGTTCAATAACCAGCCGGCACCGCCGAAAGTGGGTATTACCCTCAAGGAAAGCGCGACGTATACCGATTTCTGCAACATCAATACCGGCGCCCTGCGGTCCGACGGGACCTGTGGCGTCAGCGATGTAAGCTATCTCATCCTGGAAGTCATGGACGACATGCGCCTCCTCCAGCCGAGCTCGAATGTCCAGATTTCTCAGAAGACGCCGGAACGCTTCCTGCGGAAGGCTCTGGAAATCTCCCGCAAGGGCTGGGGCCAGCCGGCGTTCTATAACAGCGAAGCCATCGTCCAGGAACTGATGTATCTGGGCAAATCCCTCGATGATGCCCGGGCCTGCGGCATTGCCAGCGGCTGCGTCGAAGCCGGGACGGCCGGGAAAGAAGCCTATGTCCTGACGGGCTATCTCAATATCCCCAAGGTCCTGGAACTGGCCCTGCATCGCGGCTATGATGCCTATACCGGGGAAAAGGCAGGTATCGACGTCGGCGACCCGTTGCAGTTTGCGTCATATGACGATGTTTGGCAGGCTTTCCTGAAAGAACTGAAATACGTCGTCGATGTCAAAGTGGCCGGCAATAACCTCATCGAACGGCTCTATATGCAGTACATGCCCGTGCCGCTGCTGTCAGTCATCACCGACGACTGCATTGCCAAAGGGAAGGACTACAATGCCGGCGGCGCCCGCTATAACACGAGTTATATCCAGTGTGTCGGCATTGCGACCATTACAGATTCCCTGGCCGTGCTGAAACAGCAGGTCTTTGAACAGCGGCGGTTCACCATGGAAGACATCATCACCGCCTGCGACCGGGACTTCGACGGCGACGACGCCTTGCTCGACGTCGTCCTCCATCATACGCCGAAGTACGGCAACGATGATGACTACGCCGACGCTATCCTCCACGACGTCGACCGGGCTCTGCAAGCAACTATTGCCGGCAGGCCGACGCCGAAAGGCTCGAAGACGGTCGTCGAATTCCTGCCGACGACGTGTCACGTCTACTTCGGCCAGGTCATGGGCGCCAGTCCTAACGGCCGCCGGGCCCATGTGCCCCTGCCCGATGGTATTTCGCCGGAAAAGGGCGCTGATACCCACGGACCGACGGCGGTCATCAAGTCCTGTGCCAAACTGGAACAGCTCAAGACTGGCGGCGCTCTGCTCAATCAGAAATTCACGCCGTCCGTCGTCGCCGGCCCGAAAGGCCAGGCCTGCCTGGCTGCCCTGGTCCGGTCGTACTTTACCATGGACGGCCATCACATCCAGTTCAACGTCGTCGACAGGGAAACCCTCCTCGATGCTCAGCGCCACCCGGAACAATACGAAAACCTCATCGTCCGCGTCGCCGGCTACAGCGATTACTTCAATAACCTGGACAAAGCCCTGCAGGACGAAATCATCAACCGCACTGAACAGAGCTTTGGGGCGTAAAAAAGACCGTGCATAATGGTTTCTGCCATCATGCACGGTTTCTTTTTTTGTTTTAAATTGTTGTAAATTTTTTTCATTGTAGGGGCTCGCACGTGGCGAGCCCTACAGTGCCAAAAGCGAGTTCACAAGATTCGCGGCGGGCCTTACGAGCCACGAACTACTTGTCGAAGGCTTTCCCAGTGAGCATTTCGTAGGCTTCTTTGTATTTGGCAATGGTCTTGTCGATGACGTCCTGGGGCAGGAGGTAGTCGCTGTCCGGGTTGGCTTTGAGCCAGTCACGGACGAACTGTTTGTCATACGACGGCTGGCTCTGGCCGGCTTTGTAGCCTTCAAGGGGCCAGAAGCGGGAGCTGTCCGGCGTGAGCATTTCGTCGCCCAAGACGATATTGCCCTTGTCATCGAGGCCGAATTCAAACTTCGTATCGGCAATGATGATGCCTTTGGAGAGGGCGTATTCAGCACATTTTTTATACAGGGCCAAGGTGTAATCGCGGATTTTTTCAGCGTATTCCTTGCCTTTTCCCGGGAAGGTCTTGTCGATGAAAGCAGCGCCTTCTTCGAGAGAGACGTTTTCATCATGGTCGCCGAGTTCGGCTTTCGTGCTCGGTGTGAAGATCGGTTCCGGGAGTTTTTCTGATTCTTTGAGGCCTGCCGGCAGTTTGATGCCGCAAACGGTGCCATTCTTCTGATAGCTTTCCCAGCCGCTGCCAGTGATGTAGCCACGGACGATACATTCCATGGGAATCATAGTCAGTTTCTGGCATTTCATGCTGTTGCCGATGAACTGTTCCTGCTGGAAGAATTCCGGCATGTCAGCGTTGTCGACGGAAATCATGTGGTTCGGGATGATATCCGACGTCATATCGAACCAAAACTTGGACATCTGCGTGAGGATGGCGCCCTTTTTGGTGATCTTGTTCTTGAGGATGTGGTCGAAAGCGGAGATGCGGTCCGTTGCGACCATGATAATGCTGTCACCTGCGTCATAGACTTCGCGTACTTTACCGGATTTAAAAGGGGTGTATTCTTTCATCTTGTCTGGCCTCCATGATTCAGAACTTATTTTATTATGGTAGAACAGTATTATCATAGCATATTTTGGGGAAAGAAAAAAGGTTTTGTCATCAAAGGACAAAACCTTTTTTTCGTGGCTCGTAGGGGACGCCCAGAGGGCGTCCCGCAAATCATGTGTGATGTGTATATAATAACTCTTCTGGACGGGCGCCCCACGTGGTCGCCCCTACAATGCGGTTTGTGAGGGCACGTGGTCGTGCTTACGATACGGTCGCGGTCCGGCTTACTGCAGATAATAAGTCAGGCTGACGCTTTGGCTGAGGGTGTTGGTACCGGCTTCGACTGGTGTCGAGTCGGCTTCCATCTTGTTGACGGCCCGCAGGCTCATGGCAGCGCCGTAGACGCGGCTGTACGACGGGCTCGTACCGGAAATGTTGATTTCCTTGACGGCACCGAGCTGGCTGCCAGCGGCTTCAGCTGCGGCCTGGGCAGCGCGCTGACCGTTGTGGACGGCTTCTTTGATCAGGTTTTCCTTGATCTGGTCGGCGTGTTCATTGGTAAAACGGACGTTGTTGATCTGGTTGGCACCGAGGCTGCCGGCCTTGTTGATGACCTGCGATACCATAGTAAGGTCGGTCAGTTTGACTTCCAGGCTGTTGGTCACCGTATACGACGTGACTTTCTGGCCCTTCATGTCATAGTTCGGTGACATATAGAAGCCCGTGGTCTTCATGTTTTCCGCTGGGATACCCATGGCCTTCAAGGCATTCGTGACTTGGTTCATGGCCAGATTATTCTTGGTCCGGGCCTGCTGGGCATCGGCGTCGGTACTGGTCGTGCCGATAGTGACATAAGCCGTATCCGGGGCGACTTCCTGCTGGGCATAGCCCGTGACGGTAACGACAGACGGTTCCGGACCAGCTGCCAGGGCCTGGGGCGCAGCCAGGACCAGAGACGATGCCAGCATAGCGGCGACGACAAGGCCTTTCAAAGGTTTATATTTCATAAGTTAAGACCTCCTTTTTAAGATATCCCTATTATACCACGGCAGGGGGATGTACGTCTATGTGGGACAAAATGGCGGAATTGTCTATGATAAATGTTACGAAAGTGTTGCATTTTTTTTCGCGGCGTACTATAATAGCCACAGATACATAGAAAAAGCTAGGGGAGCCTTCGGGCTGAGAAAAGTGACGGATTACACTTGACCCTTTACCTGATGCGGGTAATGCCGCCGTAGGGAAGCTTTACGGGATTATAAAGCTCACCTGCGGAGGACCGCCAGGCGAGCTTTTTTTATTGCATTAAGGATTATTTTTATATAGGAAGGATGTTTGTAATGGATTACACAACACAGATGGACGCTGCCCGCAAAGGCATCGTCACGCCGCAGATGAAGATTGTCGCTGAAAAGGAACACATGCCCGTTGAAAAACTCATGGCCCTCGTCGCCAGCGGGAAAGTCGCCATTCCGGCCAACAAAGTCCATACCAGCCTGTCGCCGGAAGCTGTCGGCCAGGACTGCCGCACGAAAATCAATGTCAACCTCGGCGTTTCTCCGGAACACAACAACCATGAAGAAGAACTGCAGAAAGTCCAGAATGCCATCGACATGAAAGCAGAAGCTATCATGGACTTGTCCAATTTCGGCAAGACCCGTGACTTCCGCCGCAAACTGGTCAAGATGTCTACGGCCATGATCGGCACGGTCCCCATGTACGATGCGGTCGGCATGCTGGAAAAAGACCTGAAAGACATTACCGTCGATGAATTCTTCTCCGTCGTCGAACAGCACGCAGAAGACGGCGTCGACTTCATGACCATCCATTGCGGCATGAACCGCAAGACGGCACAGCGCATCAAAGACAACCCACGCCTGACCAACGTCGTTTCCCGTGGCGGCTCGCTGCTCTTCGCCTGGATGGAAATGAACAACCAGGAAAACCCGTTCTACGAATATTATGACCGTCTCCTCGACATCTGTGAAAAATACGACGTCACCCTCAGCCTCGGCGATGCCTGCCGTCCGGGCTGTACCCATGACGCTACCGACGCTGCTCAGATCGAAGAACTCATCACCTTGGGCGAATTGACCAAACGCGCCTGGGCCCACAACGTCCAGGTCATGATCGAAGGCCCGGGCCACATGGTCCTCAACGAAATCGCAGCCAACATGAAAATCGAAAAACGCCTGTGCCATGGCGCTCCGTTCTACGTCCTCGGGCCCTTGGTCACGGACATCGCACCTGGCTATGACCACATCACCAGCGCCATCGGCGGTGCCATCGCCGCTTCCTGCGGTGCCGACTTCCTCTGCTATGTCACACCGGCTGAACACCTGCGCCTGCCGACCGTCGACGACGTCAAGGAAGGCATCATCGCTGCCCGCATCGCAGCCCACGCTGCCGACTTGGTCAAAGGCATCCCGGGCGCTCAGGAATGGGATGACGCCATGAGCAAAGCCCGCGTCGACGTCGACTTCGACAAGATGATTTCCCTGTCCATCGACCCGGAAAAAGCCCGCAGCTATTATGAATCGAGTAAACCGGAATGTGAAGGCACCTGCACCATGTGTGGCAAGATGTGCCCGGCCCGTACGATGAAACGCATCCTCGCCGGCGAAGACGTCTCCATCCGCTAGGCTCCAACCTAAATTTACCTCATAGATACTGAAAAAGGCCCGTCGCCAGATGACGGGCCTTTTTCAGGTATAGGCGTCAGCCTCTAAAAAGCCCTTCACAGGGGCGGCCTATATGTGGTATTATATACTGTAAACCCTAAATTATGATTTTTGTGAAAAACGGAGAGAATACATGGATTTTCAGAGCAATCGATTTTATCATATTATTTCTTATGGCTGTCAGGCGAATATGTCTGACAGTGAGCATTATGCCGGTCAGTTGGAGGAGCTGGGCTATCACAATACGGAAGATTTGGATACAGCCGATGTCATCCTCATCAATACGTGTTGTGTCCGCGAGACGGCGGAAGACAAGACGCTGGGGAAAATCGGCGAACTCAAGCATTTGAAGAAGCAGAACCCCGATTTGATCATTGCCGTCACGGGCTGCATGGCTCAGGAATGGCAGGATAAGCTCTTCAAGCGGGCGCCGCACATCGATTTGGTCATCGGTACGCACAATGTCCACAAGCTCATCGAGCTCATCCGGGAACGGCGTAGCAAGGCCGACCATTATATGGCTGCCGACATGACCCTGCCGGCTTTCCATGATATGCCGGTCAAGCGCTTCCAGAAATTCTTTGCCTGGATCCCCATCATGAACGGCTGCAACAAGTTCTGCACGTACTGTATCGTGCCTTATGTCCGGGGCCGTGAAGTGAGCCGTCCCATCGACGCCATTGTCGAAGAAATCAAGAAGGTCGCTGCGGAAGGCTACAAGGAAATCACCCTTCTCGGCCAGAATGTCAATTCCTATGGCCTGGACCTCAAGGACGGGACGGATTTCTCCAAGCTCGTCGCCGCTGTCGACGATATCGACGGCATCGAACGGGTCCGGTACATGACCAGCCACCCCAAGGATATGACTTTTGCCATGATCGACGCCATTGCCGACAGCAAAAAGGTCGTCAACCACATGCATCTGCCCATCCAGTGCGGTTCTGACGAGCTCTTGAAGAAGATGAACCGCGGCTACACGGTGGAACATTACCTGGAACTCGTCGACTATGCCCGCAAGCGCATGCCCGACCTGGTCCTGACGACGGACATCATCGTCGGCTTCCCAGGCGAAACGGAGGCCATGTTCGAAGATACGCTGAACCTGCTCAAGCGCGTCCAGTACGACATGGCCTATACCTTCATCTATTCGCCGCGTACGGGGACACCGGCGGCCAAGATGGAAGACCAGATCCCGCAGGAAGAAAAGAGCCGCCGTCTGCAGCGGCTCATGGATGTGCAGAACGTCTATAGTTTAGCGAAAAATAAAGAAATGGAAGATCACGTCTATGACGTCATCGTCGAAGGGCCGACCAAGAACGATGCCAACCACTGGTTCGGCCGGACGACGGGCAACAAGATGATCATCTGGGAAAATGACGGTTCCGTCGCCATCGGCGATACGGTGCCGGTCCAGGTCGACAAAGGCCAGACGTGGGTCCTCAAAGGTCACTTAGTGCACTAAAGGAAGGTGAGACTTTGGCAGGAAAAAAATTAACGCCTATGATGCAGCAGTACATGGAAGTCAAAGAGCAGTGCCAGGATAAGATCCTCTTTTTCCGCCTCGGCGATTTCTATGAAATGTTTTTTGACGATGCCCTGACGGCGTCGCGCGAACTCGACCTGACCCTGACCGGCCGGGCTGGCGGCAATAAAGAGAAGGTCCCCATGTGCGGCGTACCTTTCCATTCGGCCGACACCTATATCGAACGGCTGGTCCACAAGGGCTATAAAGTCGCTATCTGTGAACAGATGGAAGACCCGAAGCTGGCCAAGGGGCTGGTCAAGCGCAAGATCATCAAGGTCATCACGCCGGGGACGATTACCCTGGAGAATGCCGTGGCGTCGAAGAAGAACAATTACATCGGCTGTCTGACCGAAAGCGATGCCATCCTTTCCATCGCCCTCATGGACGTCACGACGGGCGAATGTTTGTGGGCCGACTGTGCGGCGTCGGTCATGGAAGATTCCCTGTTCGACATCCTGGCCGTCTACGAACCGAGTGAGCTCATTTACGCCCACATGGGGAAGGATATGGATGCCGTCCGCGAATACCTGCGCAGCCACCTGGCCCAGTGTACGGTTACGGAATTTCCTGCCGATGACAGTGTCGATTACCGGGAACAGGCCCGGTCCTATTTCCCGCCGGAAGACTTTGCCGCTGCCTCGGCGGCCGGCGACTGTATCGGCATGCTCCTGGCCTATGTCAGCGACGTCATGCAGTCCGACATTTCCCACATCAATTCGCTGGAACATATCGACAATGAACGGCGTCTGGTCGTCGATGCGGCCAGCCTGCGCCATCTGGAAATCACGCAGAACGTCCGCGACGGCGGCCGCCGGGGGACGCTCCTCGATGTCCTGGACAAGACCAAGACGGCCATGGGCGGCCGGCTCCTGCGCAAGTGGCTGGAAGCGCCGCTCATCCGCATTGCCGACATTACGCGCCGCCAGGATGCCGTCGAAGACTTCGTCCTCCACGAAATCATGCGCCAGGATACGGCAGACGTGCTGGACCGGATCTACGATTTTGAACGCATCCTGACCCGCATCGAAACGGGGACGGTGAGCCCCAAGGACCTGGTGGCCCTGCGGGAATCGCTGGCCGTCATCCCGCAGCTGAAACAGGTCCTGTCCGGTGCCAGTGCCGACCTCCTGCACAGCCTCAATGACCGCTTGCAGACCCATGACGACGTCTATGACCTGCTCTGCCGGGGCATCAAGGACGAACCGGGCCTGGTCATCCGCAACGGCGGCGTCATCCGCGACGGCTTTTCGCCGGAACTCGATGAAATCCGCTCCATTGCGGCCAACAGTCATGCCTTTTTGCAGGAACTGGAAGAGAAGGAACGGGAAAAGACGGGCATCAAGATGAAAATCGGCTATACTAAGGTCTTTGGCTATTACTTCGAGATTTCCCATGCCAATACCAAGCCCATCCCTGATTACTACGTGCGCAAGCAGACGTTGGTCAATGCCGAACGCTACATCACGCCGGAATTGAAGGAATTTGAAGTCAAAGTCCTGACCAGCCAGGAACGGATGCTGGCGCTGGAATACAAGCTCTTCGGTGATATCCGCCGCCAGATCCAGGGCCACATCCCGGCCATGCAGGAAACGGCCCGGGCCATTGCCCGCATCGACTGCCTGTACAGCCTGGCCTGCGCGGCCTATGACAACCGCTACGTCCGTCCCAGCCTCAACACCAAGGCGACGATTTCCATTAAGGACGGCCGCCATCCGATTATTGAAAAGTATTTGAAAGACGAATTGTTCGTGCCTAACGACGTCACCTTAAACCATGAAGACCATGAAATCCTGGTCATCACCGGCCCAAACATGGCCGGCAAGTCGACGTATATGCGCCAGGTCGCCGTGCTGGTCCTCATGGCCCAGGCCGGCTCCTTCATTCCCGCCAAAGAAGGGTCTATCTGCCCGGTGGACCGCATCTTTACACGTATCGGTGCCAGCGACGACATCCTCACCGGCCAGAGTACGTTCATGATGGAAATGAAGGAAGTGTCGTACATCCTGAAGCACGCTACCAGCCGCAGCCTGCTCATCCTCGATGAAATAGGCCGCGGTACGAGTACCTTCGACGGCATGTCCATCGCCAGGGCCGTCATCGAATACTGCCTGAAGCACATCCACGCCCTGACGCTGTTTGCGACGCACTACCATGAGCTCATCGCCATGGCCGCCGATTCGCCGAAAATTAAGAATTATACCGTCGCCGTCAAGGAACGGGGCAAGAACATCAAGTTCCTGCGGCGCATCATTCCCGGCGGGGCCGACCGCAGCTATGGCCTGCACGTCGCCCGTCTGGCCGGGCTGCCCGAAAGCCTGCTCAAGCGGGCCGACGTCATCCTGGAAGACTTGGAAAAGAACGGCGGTGCTCCCGTCCCGGCCAAGGCGCCTGTGAATCCGGCGCCGTCACCCATGGGAGACAGCCTCTTTTCCAGTCCCGTCATCGACAAGCTGCTCAGCGTCGATGTCAGCAGTATGACGCCGATTGAAGCGATTTCTTTCTTATATAATCTGCAAAAAGATGCCAAAGAAGGAAGTGGGATCCAGTGAGTTCAATCATTCATGTCTTAGATGAAGCGACGCGCAATAAGATTGCTGCCGGCGAAGTCGTCGAACGGCCGGCGTCGTGCATCAAGGAGCTCGTAGAAAATGCCATCGATGCCGGTGCCCATGCCATTGAAGTGGAAATCGCCGACGGCGGCCAGTCCTATATGCGGGTCACTGACGACGGCTGCGGCATGAGCCCGGAAGATGCCCATAAGTGCATCATCCGCCACGGTACGAGCAAGATCAGTTCCGTCGAAGATATTTTTGCCATTACGTCTTTAGGCTTCCGCGGCGAAGCCGTGCCAAGTATCGCCGCCGTATCGCACATGCAGATCACGACGCGCCAGGCCAGCGATGACTTTGCGACGCACCTCATCCTCGACGGGGGCGAAATCACGGCAGAAGACCAGGCCGGTGCACCGGTCGGGACGACGATGGAAGTGAGCGACCTCTTTTACAATACGCCGGCGCGGCGCAAGTTCCTCAAGAGCGAACGGACGGAAAGTTCGAAGATCTCTGAAATGGTGACCAAACTGGCCCTGGCCAATCCGGCCATTGCCTTTACTTTTACCAATAACGGCCGGACGACGATGAAGACCGGCGGCACCGGCGATTTGCGGGAAACCGTTGCCAATATCTACGGCGCCAACGTCGCCCGCGATGTCTTTGCCGTCGCTGCCGACCAGGACGGCATCAGCCTGGAAGGCTATGTAGGCAAGCCGTCGGTCTTAAAGAGCAACCGCAACTGGCAGACGTGCATCGTCAATCACCGCATCGTCCATAATCCCTTGATGTTCAAGGCCATTGACAATGCCTATCATGCCATGCTGCCGAAATCGGGCTATCCCTTTGCCATGCTCCACCTCCACGTCGACCCGGCGACGATTGACGTCAACGTCCATCCGGCTAAGACGGAAATCAAATTCTCTGATGAACAAGCCGTCTACCGCGCCATCTACCACAGCATCGTCACGGCCCTGGTGGCCCAGGAAAAGCCCGAAGCCATTGCCAAGACCATCGGTGAGGTAGGGGCTGCCCCACAGCCGGAAGCCCATGTAGGGGCGCCCACGTGGGGCGCCCGCTCTCAGGAGTGTGGCCAAGCACCCCCTGTAGGGGCCGTCCCAAAGGGCCCGCAGGAAAAAGCAACCTCTCAGTCCGCTGCGCGGACAGCTCCCCTATCAGGGGAGCCTCTTGCGTGGGGCGCCCGCTCGCAGGAAAGTGGCCAAGCAACCTCCGTAGGGGCCGTCCTAAAGGGCGGCCCGCAATGGGAAAAGGCAACCTCTCAGTCCGCTGCGCGGACAGCTCCCCTATCAGGGGAGCCTCTTGCGGATGGTTCTTCCTTGTTTTCCCAGGCTTTGGCCCAGCATGGCCAGGGCGGTCCGTCGGAAGCGACGTCGGTCGTTTCCGAGGCGTCGGCGCCTAAAATCGTCTTTGACGGCGATGACGACGTCTTCATTCCCTTAGGGGAAGTGGCGGACTGCTTCATCATTGCCAAGAAGGGCCAGGATTTATACATCGTCGATCAGCACGCGGCTCATGAACGGATCCGCTACGATACGTTCTGCAAGCGCGTCGAACGGATGCCGAGCCAGCAGTTGCTGACGCCGGAGTTCGTCGAAGTCGACAACGAGGATATGACGCTCTTATTGGAACGGCAGGATGTCTTCAACGACCTGGGCTATACCTATTCCGAAGCCGGGCCGACGACGCTGCGCGTCGAAGAAGTGCCCTGCGATTTGCAGACCAGCGATATTGCCGATTCTTTAAAGGATATCTGCCTGCTCCTGCATGACCAGAAGGAACCGGATAAAGCCATGGTCCGCCATCGTTCGCTGGCCTATCTGTCCTGCCACGGTGCCGTCAAGGCCGGGGACAGCCTCAATATCCGCCAGATGAAGCAGCTCCTGGATGATTTGTTCCATACGGAAAAACCCTACGTCTGCCCTCATGGCCGGCCGACGATCATCCGCTTTACGCCAAAAGAATTAGCGCACTTATTTAAACGGACATGACTCATATGATTTACGTCGTGCCTTCATTGAAGGCCAAAGAAAAATTACAATGTGAAGGGAAAGCCTGGGCCGAAAGCCAGGGCTTTGCCTATGTGCCGCGGGGAAAGCGGACCATACAGGACTTGATGGATGAATACGGCGAGGATTTCCTCGTCTATTCATCGCGGGGGCCTCAGATAGACCGCCCGGAAGGCAGTCATTTCTTCAGCCTCAACATGGCCGAACTGCGCATCCAGAACCTGCGGAAAGGCCAGCGCGACCATCTCCTGGAAGCCCTGATGGGGGTGAAGGAGTACGACCTGCGGCCTGCAGCGGCACAGCCGCCTATTTCCGTCCTCGATTGTACCTGTGGTTTTGGCGCTGATGCGGCCGTCGCCTCTTTCGGCCTGCCGGCTGTCTCCCGCGTCGATGCCCTGGAAGTATCGCCTTTGCTGGAAGCCGTTACGGCCTGGGGCTTTTCCCACTTTGTCCATAAGAAAGACGACGTCACGGCGGCGCTGCGCCGGATTTCCCTGCGCTGTGGTGACTATCGCGACTATCTGTTGTCCGATGAAGGACCTGTGTACGATGTCCTCTATTTCGACCCCATGTTCCAGCGGCCTGTCGAGGCGAGCTGCCAGTTCCAGCCCGTCCGGGCCATTATGGAACACGGCGGACTGACGCGGGACCTCATCGAACGGGCGCTGCAGAAAGCCCGGCGCCGGGTGGTCATCAAAGAACGGGATTTCCGCCAGCTCTGCCGCGATTTCCCGGATGTTACCTTATATGGCGGCAAATACAGCCGCATTGGCTATGCCGTATTGGAGTGTGATTCATGGAAAAAGTAATTGCCATCATCGGTCCGACGGCGGTCGGCAAAACGGCCCTCAGTTTTGCCCTGGCCGAACACTACGGGACCGATCTCATTTCCGGCGATGCCTACCAGATTTACCGCCATATGGATATCGGTACGGCCAAGCCGACGGCGGACGAACTGGCCCGCTATCACCATTATCTCATCGATATTGCTGAGCCCGACGAACCCTATTCGGCAGCCCGCTTCTGTGATATGGCGGGAAAGGCCATTGCCGAAGTCAACGGAAAGGGGAAGATACCCATTCTCGTCGGCGGTACGGGCCTATACGTCCAGTCCCTCCTGGAAGGCTATGATTTCCAGACGGCCCGCATGACTGAAGCTGACAAGGAAGCGGCCCAGGCGCGGATCGACGCTCTCAGTCAAGAGGAACTGAAGGCCTATATCGAGACGGAAACGGACTGGCAGCCGCCGGACTGGCACGAGCTGTTTTCCAACACGCACCGCCTGACCCGCCTGGTCAGCGCCATCGAGCAGGGCGAAGGGAAATCTTTCGTCCGGGCCGGCAAGGCCCGGGATGTAGTCTATGACGCTTACGTCATCGGTCTGCGCCTGCCGCGGGATGTCTTATACCGGCGCATTGAAGAGCGCGTCGACGCCATGATTGCCGCCGGCTGGGTCGATGAAGTGCGGTACCTGCTGGACAAGGGCATCCCGACGGACTGCCAGGCCATGAAGGCCATCGGCTATCAGGAACTGGCCCTGTATCTCCAGGGACAGATGCCCCTCGATGACGCCGTGGCCCGTATCAAGACCCGGACGCGGCGCTTTGCCAAACGCCAGCTCACGTGGTTCAAACGCATGCCCTACATCCACTGGTACGACAAGGACCAGTACGATGGAGAAGATGCATTGATACAGGCTGTGCTGGGGGATGTGCCTTTCCCATGACGGAAAGGCGCAGGCGGCAAGTAGAAAAGCAACCTCCGTAGGGGCCGTCCCAGAGGGCGGCCCGCAGCTGACAGCTCTCCTATGAGGAGAGGCGAAAGCCTCCCCTGATAGGGGAGGTGCCGTAAGGCGGAGAGGTTTCCTTCAGCGACCTGCGACCTGCGAAACGGCGGACTGTAAGGAAAAAAGCAACCTCCGTAGGGGCTGTCTCAAAGGGCGGCCCGAAATGAGAAAAGGTCCTAAACGGTATAGCGTCTCATTGTCTGGAAGAACCTCTCAGTCAGCAGAGCTGACAGCTCTCCTATGAGGAGAGCCGAAAGCCTCCCCTGATAGGGGAGGTGCCGTAAGGCGGAGAGGTTTCCTTCAGCGACCTGCGACCTGCGAAACGGCGGACTGTAAGGAAAAAAGCAACCTCCGTAGGGGCTGTCTCAAAGGGCGGCCCGAAATGAGAAAAGGTCCTAAACGGTATAGCGTCTCATTGTCTGGAAGAACCTCTCAGTCAGCAGAGCTGACAGCTCTCCTATGAGGAGAGCCCCTAACCCCTAGCCCCTAACCCCTAGCCCCTAGCCACTAACCCCTAACTACTATTCACTATAGAAAGGAATCATGACATTGTCTTTGGATTTAGAAACATTACGAAAAGAAGCGCTGGCCGAATGTGCGGCCCAGTTTGAACGCATTGATACGATTTGTCTCCATAATACGGCGAAAGTCCTGGCCGCTTATAAGGAAGCCCAGATTTCTTCGTACCAGTTTGCCGGTACGTCGGGCTATGGCTACAGCGACATGGGCCGGGAAAAGCTCGATGAAGTCTTTGCCCGCGTCTTCAAGGCCGAAAAGGCCATTGTCCGGCCCCACTTCGTATCGGGGACCCATGCGCTGGCGACGGTCCTGCTGGCCCTGTTGCAGACCGGCGATCTCATGATGAGCCTCGTCGGGGCACCTTATGACACGATGCAGGGCGTCATCGGCTATGCCAATGAAACGCCGCACTCTTTGAAGGAAAAGGGCGTCCGCTATGAAGAAGTCCCCTTGAAGGACAACGCCTATGATTTGGCCGGCATTGAAGCGGCCGTCGCCGAAAAGCAGCCGAAACTGGTCCTCATCCAGCGTTCCCGCGGTTACAGTACGCGGGCATCCTTGACGATTGATGATATCCGTTCTATTATTTCCGTCGTCAAGAAGGTCAGCCCCAAGACGATTTGCTTCGTCGACAACTGTTATGGCGAATTTGCTGCTGAAGAAGAACCGATTGAAGCCGGTGCCGACATCATCGCCGGGTCGCTCATCAAGAATCCCGGCGGCGGCATCGCTCCCACAGGCGGCTATATTGCCGGTAAGGAAGAACTGGTCCACGCCGCAGCCGACTACCTGACGGCGCCGGGATTGGGCGACGAACTCGGTTCCTATGCCGCCGGCTACCGCCTCTTTTTCCAGGGCTTCTTCATGGCACCGCACGTTACGGCTCAGGCTATCAAAGGGGCCGTCTTTGCAGCGGCTGTCTTTGAAAAAATGGGCTTCAAGGTTTCGCCGGCCGTCCAGGATCCGCGCGTCGACCTGATCCAGACCATTTACCTGGAAAACGAACAGAACATGTGTCTCTTCTGCCAGGGTATCCAGTCCTTCTCGCCTGTCGACGCCCACGTCACACCCATTCCCGACGATATGCCGGGCTATGCCGATAAGATCATCATGGCCGCCGGTGATTTCGTCCAGGGTTCGTCTATCGAATTGTCGGCCGACGGCCCGATCCGCGACCCGTACATGATTTATCTCCAAGGCGGCATCGTCTTTGAACACAATGTCCTGGCCATCCTCAGCGCAGCCCAGTACATTGCCGAACACCGGGAAGGAGCCGCTCATGATTAAGGAAGTCCTCGTCGTCGAAGGCCGGTCCGATGTCGCCCGCATCCGTGCCAGTCACATCGACGTCGATATGATTACGACAGATGGTTTCAATTTGAAGCCTCACACGCTGGAACAGATCCGCTGTGCCTATGAAAAGCGGGGCATCATCATCCTGACCGACCCCGACCGGGCCGGCGAACAGATCCGCAAGTTCCTGACCGACCGCTTCCCTAATGCCAAACACGCCTTTATCCCCAGGAAAGATGCCATTGCCAACAACGACCTGGGCGTCGAACAGGCCTCGCCGGAAGCCATCCGCCTGGCCTTGTCCAAAGTCCGCTGTGCGACGTATGAACCGCAGGCGACCTTTACCATGCAGGACATTTCCGCTGCCGGCCTCAACGGGACGCCTGATGCGGCCGACCGCCGGGCCGAAGTCGGCGCCATCCTGGGTATCGGCTATGGCAATGCCAAACAGTTTTTGAAACGCTTGAACCATTACGGCGTCACCCGTGACGAATGGGATGATGCCCTCCGTCAGATCCACGAGGTGAAATAGATGAAAGAAGTCGACTTGTCCAATCCCGACGTCGTCCGCTACGTCGTCAAACGCTTTGGCCTGCGCATGAATAAGAAGCTGGGCCAGAATTTCCTCATCCGTCACGCCGTCGTCGACGACATTGCCGACGCTGCCGAAATCGGGGAGGGCGATCCGGTCCTGGAAATCGGGCCGGGCATCGGCACCCTGACCCAGGCCCTGGCCGAAACGGGCGCAGCCGTCACGGCTGTCGAACTGGACGACCATCTGCTGCCCGTCCTCGACAAGACCTTGGAACACTATGACAACGTGCGCGTCGTCCACGGCGATATCCTGCGCATCGACATCGAAGAAGTCATGAATCACCAGCCCTTCACGGTCTGTGCCAATCTGCCCTACTATATCACGACGCCGATCATCATGAAGCTCCTGGAACAGAAGCTGCCCATCAAGCGCATCGTCGTCATGGTCCAGAAGGAAGTGGCCGAACGCATGGTAGCCGAACCGGGCCATAAGATTTACGGTGCCCTGTCGGTGTCGGTCCAGTACTATACACAGCCGCAGATGCTCTTTGAAATCTCGCCGAAATGCTTCATGCCGGCACCGGAAGTCACGTCGGCCGTCGTCGCCATGGACGTCCGCCAGCAGCCGCCTGTCGATTTGATCGACGAAAAGCGCTTCTTCCAGGTCGTCAAAGCCGCTTTCCAGCAGCGCCGTAAGACCTTTTCCAACGCCTTGAAAAATACGGGCATGAGCAAGGAACAAATCGCCCAGATCCTGGAAAAAACAGGCATCGATGGCAAACGCCGCGGGGAAACCCTGTCTCTCCAGGAATTCGCCGACATCGCCAACGCCTGGAGCGAGATTATTCGTGGCTAGTGGCTCGTAGCTGGCCTTTCCTGATAAGAAGAGAGGTGCCTGGAGGGCATTTGTAGGTGCTCGCTGTAAGACATTTGTAGGGGCTCGCACGTGGCGAGCCCGCCAGGTATATGTGGGATTTTCCGGCTCGGTGAGTGTGTTTTCAAATACCAAGCGGGCGCCCCACGTGGCGCCCCTACAAAAAAGGACCTGCCGCATTGCGGCAGGTCCTTTTTCTCAATCCTTGAAGTAAGGCTTGAATGCGGAGCGATTCGGTTCTTTATGTTGTTTGTTTTCACGGCGCTGGTTGTTGTTGCGGAAGCTGCCGCGATTGTTGTTGTCGCGGTTCTTCGGGGCAAAGTGGCGGCGTCGTTCGCCGCGGCGTTCGTTGTTGTCTTCGCCGTCGTTATTGCGGCTGCGGCGGTCTCCACGGCGGTCGTTACGGTTGTAGCGGCGGTTATTGCGGTCACCGCGATTGTTGCGGCTGCGGTGGACGCGGAGCGGCGCTTCTTCGGTGATCTTGACCGGTGTCGTGTCCGGTTCTTTGGTCAAGAGCTTGATGGCAGCGGCTACCAGGGCGGCCGAGTCGTAGTTGGACAGGAGTTCTTCGGCATTTTCTTTGTACGGCCCGAAATTGCCTTCTTCTGTCGTCGTGATCAGGCTGCGGATGGCGGCCTGCTGGGCGCCTTCCAGGGCTTCCGAGAAGGTCGGGGCCTTGCGGCGGGTGATGCGGCGCTTGATGAGGCGTTCGATGGTCCGCAGGTGTTCCATTTCGCGGGGGATGACGAAGGTCGTCGCTTCACCGCTCTGGCCGGCACGGCCGGTACGGCCGACGCGGTGGACGTAGCTTTCCGGGTCCTGGGGCAGGTCGTAGTTGAAGACGTGGGTAACGCCGCTGATATCGAGGCCGCGGGCGGCGACGTCGGTAGCGACGAGGATGTCGATGGTCTTTTCACGGAACTGGCGGATGACCGTATCGCGCTTGGCCTGGGTCAGGTCGCCGTGGATGCCTTCAGCCGAGTAACCGCGCTTCTTGAGGGCTTCCGACACTTCGTCGACGCGGCGTTTGGTGCGGACGAAGATGATGGCCAGGTCCGGTTCCTGCAGGTCCAGGAGACGGCAGAGGATGTCGAATTTCTGGCGGTCCGGCACTTCGATGTAGGACTGTTCGATGAGGTCCATCGTGACTTCTTTGGCCTTCATGCGGATGATGAGCGGGTCGTGCAGGAACGTTTCTGCCAGCTGCTGGATCGGCTTGGGCATGGTAGCCGAGAAGAGCAGGGTCTGGCGCGTATTCGGCGTAGCGGCCATGATGAGGTTGATGTCATCGATAAAGCCCATGTCCAGCATTTCGTCGGCTTCGTCGAGGACGATGGTCGTGATGTGGCTCAAATCGATAGTGCCGCGTTTCATGTGGTCGATGAGGCGGCCCGGCGTGGCGACGATGATCTGCGGGCATTTGCGCAGGCGGCGCAGCTGGCGTTCCATATCCTGGCCGCCGTAGATCGGCAGGGCCTGGATGTTGGTGAACTGGGCCAGGTGGTTCAGTTCTTCGGCAACCTGCATGGCCAGTTCACGCGTCGGCGACAAGACGACGGTCTGGATATCCTTGGACGGTTCGGCTTTCAGGATTTTTTCCAGAACCGGGATGCCGTAGGCTGCGGTCTTACCCGTACCGGTCTGGGCCTGGCCAATCATGTCGCTGCCGCTCATGGCGACGGGAATCGATTCAGCCTGGATCGGTGTCGGTTCTTCAAAGCCCATTTCGTTCAGGGCACGGATAATGACTTCGCTAATATTCAAATTTTGGAATTTTTCTAACATGTACTTCCTCCTTGTTGTGTAACTTATTTATTATAGCATTAATAAGGGGAAAAAGATAGGGGAGAGGTGATGCATCCTGCAAAGAATCGTTGCATGTAAAGATAAACGTTAAACCCATTTTCACGGCATTTTATTAAATAAAGTATCACGTTTAAGTTAAAAATATTCGGAAAAGTTCTGGAGAAAGCCTTGCAAATTACAAAAGGGTATGATAACATACAAGGCGTCAACAGACAAACAATCCAAAATAAAAAATGCGTTGAAGAGAACTAGTAAGTTCCGGAATGTTTCCAGAGAGCTGCCGGATGGTGTGAGGCAGCAGCGGCACGGAACAGAACTCATCTCTAAGCAGCTCGCTGAAACGAAAGGAGTAGGTGGAGCCGGGGCCTGGCCGTTAACAGACAGGAGGGTATCGACGTATGTCCGTACCTGTTGAGAGCCTATCTTCGGATAGGAATTAGAGTGGTAACGCGTAAGTATAATCTTTCGTCTCTTTTCGAGATGAAAGATTTTTTTTATTTTGATTGTGTAATGATTTATTTTAAATTTATTTCATGATCATAGGAGAGATGCAGTATGAAAAACGTAGAACATTATAAAAAAGGTTATTTTATGCCCCCTGTTGTCGATATGTCCTGGGCCCAGAAAGAATATCCCGATAAAGCGCCCATTTGGTGCAGCGTCGATTTGCGCGATGGCAACCAGGCCCTCATCATTCCTATGAGCCTTGAAGAAAAGATTGAATTCTATAAAGTCCTGGTCGCCATGGGCTTCAAGGAAATCGAAGTCGGCTTCCCGGCTGCGTCGGAAACGGAATTTGAATTCCTGCGCTACTTAGTCGACCACGACATGATTCCCGATGACGTCACCGTCCAGGTCCTGACCCAGGCCCGGGAACACATCATCCGCAAGACTTTCGATGCCCTGAAAGGCGTCAAGAACGCCATCGTCCACGTCTACAATTCCACGTCCTTCGCCCAGCGCCAGCAGGTCTTCCGCAAATCGAAGGAAGAAATCAAACAGATTGCTGTAGACGGTGCGAAATTGTTACAGCGCCTGACCGACGAAGCCGGTGCCAACTTCCGCTTTGAATATTCGCCGGAAAGCTTCACCGGCACGGAACCAGAATACGCTTTGGAAGTCTGCAACGCCGTCCTCGATGTCTGGAAACCGACGGCTGACCGCAAGGCCATCATCAACCTGCCGTCGACGGTCCAGATGTCCATGCCTCATGTTTTCGCTTCGCAGATCGCCTATATGTCGCAGAACTTGAAATACCGCGACAACGTCATCTTATCGGTCCATCCCCACAATGACCGCGGTACGGGCGTCGCCGACGCTGAAATGGCCATGCTCGCCGGCGCCGACCGCGTCGAAGGTACGCTGTTCGGCAATGGCGAACGGACGGGCAATGCCGACATCGTCACGATCGGCATGAACATGTATGCCTTAGGCGTCGACCCGGGCCTGGATTTCTCGAACATGCCCAAACTGGTGGAAACGTATGAACGAGTGACCCGCATGCATGTCCATCCGCGTCAGCCTTATGCCGGCCAGCTGGTCTTCGCCGCTTTCTCCGGTTCTCATCAGGATGCCATCGCCAAGGGCATGCACTTCCGCAAGGAAAACAACGAACAGTACTGGACCTGCCCGTACCTGTACATCGATCCGCATGATGTGGGCCGCACGTACGATGCCGACGTCATCCGCATCAACAGCCAGTCCGGCAAGGGCGGCGTAGGTTTCGTCATGGAACAGAATTACGGCATCGACATGCCGAAGAAGATGCGCGAAGACTTCAGCTACTTCGTCAAGGAAGTATCGGACCACAAGCATCAGGAATTGAAACCGGCTGAAATCTACGACGTCTTCCAGAAGAACTACCTCAATGCCGATACGCCGTTGAAAGTCGAAGACTTCTCTCTCAAGAAGAAAGGCGACAAATGGGTCGGCAAAGTCCTGGTCCGCGCCAACGACGAAGAAGTCGTCCTCGAAGGGGCCGGCAACGGCCAGCTGAATGCCGTCAGTAATGCCGTCTGCAAGGCCTATGGCATCGAGTTCAGCAACCTCGTCTACAGCGAACACGATTTGGACCGTGACTCCGATTCCCGCGGCATCGCTTACTTCGGCCTGACCGATAAAGAAGGCCATACGACCTGGGGCGCCGGCGTCGATACGGACACCATTACGGCATCCATCTTCGCCTTCATGACCGCCATCAACCGCATGGACGGTATGGCCCAGCGCGTCAAGTTCCGGGCCCTCAAGTCCACGCCGGATACGATTACGGCTTTCAAAGCCACGTCGGGCCAGCATTAAGGTATGATGTTTGATGTGAGGGGAGTGTAATTGAAAGCCACTCACATCGAACTCAAGCATGATAGAAACTTATCTGTATTGGATTTTAGTGAGATAATAAGGAGTGTATATACATATGGGTATGACGATGACGCAGAAAATCCTGGCAAAACATGCCGGCGTCGACTCGGTGAAACCGGGTGATTTAATTACTTGTAATCTCGATATGGTCCTGGCCAATGATATTACGGCCCCTCCGGCCATTGCCCAGTTCAACAAGATCGGCAAGCCCGTCTTTGATAAGACCAAGATTTCTTTGATCCCGGACCACTTCACGCCAAACAAAGACATCAAGTCCGCCGGTTTGGCCAAAATCGTCCGCGACTTCGCCAAGGAACACGGCATTACGCATTATTTTGAAGTCGGCCGTGTCGGCATCGAACACGTCCTCTTGCCGGAACAGGGCATCGTCGCTCCCGGTATGTTGACTATCGGTGCTGATTCCCATACCTGTACGTATGGCGCCCTGGGCGGATTCTCCACCGGCGTCGGCTCGACGGACTTAGGCGTCGCCATGGCTACAGGCAAGGCCTGGTTCAAAGTCCCCGATGCCATCAATGTCCATCTGACGGGCTCCAAACCCGATGACATTACGGGCAAAGACGTCATGCTGACCCTCATCGGTATGATCGGCGTCGACGGCGCCCTCTATCAGTCCCTGGAATTCACGGGCGAAGGCGTCGCCGCTCTGGATATGACCGACCGCTTCACCATTGCCAACATGGCCATTGAAGCCGGTGCCAAGAACGGCATCTTTCCTGTCGATGAACAGACCATCGCTTATGAAAAAGGCCGCGTCCCCGATGGCTACGACATCGTCACGGCTGACGACGACGCCCATTACAGCCGGACTGTCGAAATCAACTTGTCTGAATTGAAGCCCGTCGTCGCTTTCCCGCACCTGCCGGAAAACACCAAGGTCATCGGCACCTTCGGCGACATCAAGATCGACCAGGTCGTCATCGGCTCCTGTACCAATGGCCGTCTGGAAGATTTGAAGATCGCTGCGGACATCTTCAAAGGCCATAAAGTCCATCCTGACGTGCGCTGCATCGTCATCCCCGGCAGCCAGCACGTCTACATGGAAGCCATGAAGGCCGGCTACATCGAAACCTTCATCACTGCCGGCTGTGCCGTTTCGACGCCGACGTGCGGTCCCTGCCTGGGCGGCTACATGGGCATCATGACAGCTGGTGAAAAATGTGTCTCCACGACGAACCGCAACTTCCGCGGCCGCATGGGTCACGTCGACAGCGAAGTCTATCTGGCTGGCCCGCAGGTCGCTGCAGCCAGTGCGATTCTCGGCAAGATTGCCGCACCGAAGGAGGTCCGTTAATCATGACATTAGAAGGAAAAGTATGGCGCTACGGCGACAATATCGATACAGACGTAATCATCCCGGCTCGTTATTTGAACAGCTTCGATCCGAAGGAATTGGCCACGCACTGCATGGTCGACATTGACGAAACCTTTGCCGGCAACGTAAAGGCAGGGGACATCATGGTCGGCGGCCACAACTTTGGCTGCGGTTCATCCCGTGAACACGCACCGATTGCCATCAAGGCGTCGGGCATCCCCGTCGTCATTGCGGCCAGCTTCGCCCGCATCTTCTACCGCAATGCCATCAACGTCGGCCTGCCGGCCCTGGAAATCGGCGACGACGTCGAAAAAATCAAAGCCGGCGATATCCTCTCCATCGACCTCGACACGGGGAAAATCGTCGACAAGACGACAGGCGATACCTTCCAGGCACCGCCCCTGCCGGGCTTCATCCAGGACATCGCCAAAGCCGGCGGCTTGATCAATTACGTAAAGGAGTCTAAGTAACATGGCTAAACATATCGTCGTCATCCCCGGCGACGGAATCGGGGAAGAAATCACGGCAGGTGCCGTCAAAGTCTTACAGAAAATCGATGAAGTCTGCCACATCGGCCTGACTTTTGAAAAGAAACCGGCCGGCGGCACGGCCTATGACCTCTGCGGTTCGCCCTTGCCGGAAGATACCATCGAAGCGGCCAAGAAAGCCGACGCCATCCTCTTCGGCGCCGTCGGCGGCGACAAGTGGGACAACGTCGACCCGAAACTGCGCCCGGAACAGGCCGTCCTGGGCCTGCGCAAGGCTCTGGGGCTCTATGTCAACCTGCGCCCGGTCAAGGTACCGGAAGTCCTGGCCGAATACTCGCCGCTCAAACCGGATATCGTCACCGGGACGGACGTCCTTATCGTCCGCGAACTCGTCGGCGGCATCTATTTCGGCGACCGCTGCGAATCGGAAATCCACAATGGCGTCGAACGCGCGTGGGACCTGGAAAACTACAGCGTCCCGGAAGTACAGCGCATCAGCACCTTTGCCATGAAGGCCGCCCAGAAGCGCCGCCACAAGGTTACGTCCGTCGACAAGGCCAACGTCCTGGCTACGTCCCGTCTGTGGCGCCGTACGGTCATCGACGTCGCCAAGGATTATCCCGACGTCGCCTTGAACCATTTCTACGTCGACAACTGCGCCATGCAGCTGGCCCTCAATCCGAAGCAGTTCGACGTCATCGTCACGAGCAACCTCTTCGGTGATATCCTCAGCGATGAAGCGGCTGTCCTCGGCGGTTCCATCGGCATGATGCCGTCGGCTTCCATCGGCGAAATGACCAGCCTCTACGAACCGATTCACGGCTCGGCACCGGACATTGCCGGCCAGGGCATTGCCAATCCCTGTGCCACCATCCTTTCGGCGGCCATGCTCCTGCGCTACTCCCTGGATGAAGACGAAGCGGCCGACAAGATTGAAAAAGCCGTCGACGCCGCCCTGGCTGCCGGCTGGCGCACGCCGGACCTCTATAAAGAAGGCTTCAAGAAAGCCGATACCCAGACCATGACCGATGTCATCATCAGTGAAATTCACTAACTCGGTTTCACTAAAAACTGTAAACTGAAAACTTAAAACCCAAAAAGGGCCTGTCGCACGAAGGCTTCTACCATCATGCGAGGGTCTTTTTTGGTCAAAAGCAACCTCTCAGACCGCCTTCGGTGGCCAGCTCCCCTTAAAGGGGAGCCGCTAGTCACTAGCCACTAAAAAAGGGGCTGTCGCATTAAGCCATTTTAGCTTCGTGCGACAGCCTCTTTTTTGTGCTCATATTTGCTCATATTATAGTATTAGAAAGAGTCACACCTTGAAAGGTCGCGGCGAATAGTGTATGATGAGAAATAGTTTAAGTACATTTTCAGATTTCGTGTACAGCGAGAGGCAGGATGGAGATAGATGTTAGAATTTCCGATTAAACGCACAATCATCATTGATGATACTAAAAAGAAGAAACGAGGCCGCAAGAAAAAAGGCGACGGCGAGAAGACCGTCATCCACGGCACGGTCAATCTGCCCAAGAAGGAACCGCTGAAGAAGCTGGATCCGCTTCCGAAGAACGCCAAGAACCTGGTCATCGTCGAATCGCCGGCCAAGGCCAAGACTATCGAACGCTTCCTGGGCAGCGGCTACAAGGTCATGGCCAGCCGCGGCCACCTGCGGGATCTGCCGCGCAACCAGTTCGGCGTCAATATCGAAGAAGGCTTCGTGCCGACGTATACCAACATGTGGGATAAGCGCAAACTCATTGAAGACTTGCAGAATGAATACATCCGATCGAAACAAGTCTATCTGGCAACTGACCCGGACCGCGAAGGGGAGGCCATTTCCTGGCATCTGGCCCATTTGCTGGAAATCGACCCGCACGACAAATGCCGCATCATGTTCCACGAAATTACCAAGAAAGCCATCCTTGAGGCCATCAAGGACCCGGAACCCATCGACCTCAAGAAAGTCGACGCCCAGCAGGCCCGCCGCGTCCTGGACCGCATCGTCGGCTATAAACTGAGCCCTCTTCTGTGGAAGAAAGTATGCAAGGGCCTCAGCGCCGGCCGCGTCCAGTCCGTCGCCGTCCGCCTCATCTGTGAACGGGAAGAAGCCATCAAGGCTTTCGTGCCGGAAGAATACTGGACCGTCAGTGGAACCTATAAGACCGAAGACGGCCTGACCCTGCCGACAGAACTGACCAAGATCGACGGCAAGAAGGCCGAAATCCCGACGCAGGAAGCGGCCGAAGCCATCGCCCACGACCTGACCTGGGAAAGCCGCGGCGAAGACCACGAACCGGATACGATTGTGAAGGTCGAAAAGCGCAAGCGCAAACGCCAGCCCCAGCCGCCGTTCACGACGTCGACGATGCAGCAGGAATGTGTCAGCAAGCTCAACTTCGGCGCCAAGAAGACGATGATGCTGGCCCAGCAGCTCTATGAAGGCCTCGATATGGGCGACCAGGGCCACGTCGGCCTCATTACCTACATGCGTACGGACTCGGTCCGCATCAACGATGATATGGTCCAGGCCGCGCGGGAGTTCATTACGTCGAACTACGGTGAAGAATACATCCCCGACAAGCCCCGCGTCTACAAGACGAAACAGACCAGTCAGGATGCGCATGAAGCCATCCGTCCGACGTCGTTGGAACTGACGCCGTACAAGGTGTCGGAATTCCTGTCCCGCGATCAGCTGCGCCTGTATACGCTCATTTGGAACCGCTTCCTGGCCAGCCAGATGGAATCGGTCGAAACGGAACACATGGCCATCGTCATCGACAGCGGCCGCTACGAACTGCGGGCTGCAGGCTACAAAGTCCTGTTCAAGGGCTTTACGGAACTCTACGAAGACGCCAAGAAGGACAAGACCCTGGCTGAGCTGCCCCATATTTCGGCCCATACCGTCGTCCACAACCAGGCCGTTACGCCGCAGCAGCATTTCACTCAGCCGCCGGCACGCTATACCGAAGCCAGCCTGATCAAGACGCTGGAAGAAAAGGGCATCGGCCGGCCGAGTACGTATGCGCCCATCATGGATACCATCCAGAACCGCAATTACGTCGAAAAGAAGGATAAACAGTTCGTCCCGACGGAACTGGGCGTCATCATCGTCGATTTGCTGAAGAAATATTTCGCCCAGATCATCAACGTCGGCTTCACGGCCCACATGGAAGAAGAGCTGGACGCCATCGAACAGGGCAAGGACACGTACCGCCACGTCCTCCAGGAATTCTATGACGTCTTCAAGCCGGAAATGGACGAAGCTGAAGAAAAGATGGAAAAAGTCACCATTTCCGGCCAGGATTCGGGTCAGGTCTGCGAGCTCTGCGGCGCGCCGATGGTCTATAAATTCGGCCGCTTCGGCAAATTCCTGGCCTGCTCCAATTTCCCGGAATGCCGCAATACCAAGGCCATCGTCGAAGACCTGGGGATTACCTGTCCCAAGTGCGGCAAGGGGACGCTCATCAAGCGCAAGTCCAAGCGGGGCCGCGTCTTTTACGGCTGCAGCCAGTATCCGGAATGTGACTTCGTCCTCTGGAACCAGCCTGTCGACAAGAAGTGTCCCCTTTGCGGCAGCATCATGATTGTCAAACATTATAAAAAAGGACCCGATAAGATTTTCTGCAGCAATGCAGAGTGTGAAAACCATAAAAAAGGTGAGGTAGTGCATGAAGAATAGTGTCTTAATCATCGGAGCCGGCCTGGCCGGATCGGAAGCTGCCTGGCAGCTCGTCCGCCGCGGCATCCCGGTAGAACTCGTAGAAATGCGGCCGGTCAAATCGTCGCCGGCTCACCACACGGAATATTTCGCAGAACTCGTCTGCAGCAATTCCCTGCGGGCAGCGAATATTGAAAACGCCGTCGGCCTCTTGAAGGAAGAAATGCGCCGTCTCGGCTCGCTCATCATGGATGCCGCCGATACGCACCGCGTTCCGGCTGGCGGGGCCCTGGCCGTCGACCGCGTCCCCTTCAGCCAGTACGTGACGGAAAAACTCAAGGATCATCCCCTGGTCACCATCCGCCACGAAGAAGTGACGGAATTGCCGGACGACCAGATCTGCATCGTCGCCAGCGGCCCCCTGACCAGTGACGCCCTGGCCGATACCATCCGCCGCCTGACCGGGGAGGATTACTTCCATTTCCACGACGCCGCCGCGCCTATCGTCGCCGTCGACTCCCTGGATATGACCAAAGTCTACCGCGCCGCCCGCTACGGCAAGGGTGGGGCAGACTATCTCAACTGCCCTTTCACCAAAGAAGAATACGAAGCTTTCTGGCAGGCCCTGACGACGGCTGAATGTGCCGAACTCCACGACTTTGAAAAAGACGACAGTGTCTTTGAAGGCTGCATGCCCATCGAAGTCATGGCCGGCCGCGGCATCGATACCATGCGCTACGGCCCCATGAAGCCTGTCGGCCTGGAACTGCCCGGTACAGGCGAACTGCCTTATGCCGTCGTCCAGCTTCGCCAGGATAACGGCAGCGCCACGCTGTACAATATCGTCGGTTTCCAGACCCATCTCAAGTTCCCCGAACAGAAACGGGTCTTTTCCATGATTCCCGGCCTGGAACACGCCGAATTCGTCCGCTATGGCGTCATGCACCGCAATTCCTATATCAATTCGCCGGAACTGCTCCTGCCGACGCTGCAGCTGCGCAAACAGCCGAACCTGCTCTTTGCCGGCCAGCTGACCGGCGTCGAAGGCTACCTGGAATCGGCAGCCATGGGCCTGTTGGCCGGTGTCAATGCGGCCCGCCTCCTGCAAGGGGAAGACGGCCTGACCTTTTCCCGGCGCACGGCCATGGGCGGCCTGAGCCAATATATTTCCAGCGGCCCGAACGACCATTTCCAACCGATGAACATCAACTTCGGCCTCATGGAACCGCTGGGCATCAAGAAACGCATGAAGAAGAAAGAAAAGAACGCCCTGCTGGCACAGCGGGCACTCGATGAAATTGAACAAATGAAAGGGGATTACCCATGTCTGAATTAATGTCTACCGAATTCCACGCTACTACGATCTGCGCCGTCCAGCGCGACGGCAAGACGGCCATCGCCGGCGACGGTCAGGTCACGATGGGCAATGCCGTCATCATGAAAGGGACGGCCCAGAAAGTCCGCCGTCTCTACCACGGCAAGATCATCAGCGGCTTTGCCGGCTCCGTCGCCGATGCGTTCACCTTATTCGACCACTTTGAAGAAAAATTGAACGAACACAATGGCAACCTCGTCCGCAGTGCCGTCGAACTGGCCAAGGACTGGCGGTCCGACAAGATCCTCCATAAATTGGAAGCCCTGCTCCTGGTCGCTGACAGCCAGCGCATCCTGCTCATTTCCGGCAACGGCGAAGTCATCGAACCGGACGACGGCGTCCTGGCCATCGGTTCCGGCGGCAACTATGCCCTGGCTTCGGCACGGGCCCTCATGCAGAACACGGACTTATCGGCCCGGGAAATCGCTGAAAAATCCCTGCATATCGCAGCCGATATCTGTGTCTACACCAACCACAACGTCATTGTCGAAGAAATTTAAGAAAGAGGTATTTTCATGGAAAAAACAGAATTGACGCCAAAACAGATCGTGGCGGAATTGAATAAATACATCGTCGGCCAGGGGGAAGCCAAGAAATCCGTCTCCATCGCCCTGCGCAACCGCTGGCGCCGCAAACGCCTGAGTGAAGACATGCAGGATGAAATCATCCCTAAGAATATCCTGCTTATCGGGCCGACTGGCGTCGGCAAGACGGAAATCGCCCGCCGCCTGGCCAAGCTCGTCGGCGCGCCGTTCATCAAAGTCGAAGCGACGAAATACACCGAAGTCGGTTATGTCGGCCGCGACGTCGAACAGATGATCCGCGACCTCGTGGCCAATGCCATCCGCATGGTCCAGGAACAGGAAAGCCAGCGCTATGAAGAAAAGGCCGAAGAAGAAGCCAACAAGCGCATCCTCCAGGTCTTCTGGCCGAAGAAGTCCATCAAGGAAAAAGTCAAGAACCCGATGGACGTCTTCTTCAGCAGCGATGATGACGACGATGAAACGCCGGAAGAACCGAAGCAGCTGGAAGAACCGAAGTCCGACCGCCGGCAGAAGATGTTTGAAGACATTTGCGCCCATAAGATGGATGACCGGGAAATCGAAGTCGAAGTGGCTGAACAGAACCAGGGCTTCCAGGGCATCCTGACGGGCAATTCGACGGAAGAACTGACCAACAATTTCCAGGAAATGCTGGGCAGCATCATGCCGAAAAAGAAGAAGAAAAAGAAGATGACCGTCGCCAAGGCCCGGGAAATCTTCAAGGAAGAAGAATTGGAAAAATGCCTGGATATGGACATCATCGTCGACAAAGCCATCGAAGCGACGGAAGAATCGGGCATCGTCTTCATCGACGAATTCGATAAGATTGCCGAAAAGGGCCGTTCCAACGGACCCGACGTCTCCCGAGAAGGCGTACAGCGCGACATCCTGCCCATCGTCGAAGGAGCTACGGTCAACACCAAGTACGGCCCGGTCAAGACGGACCACATCCTCTTCATCGCTGCCGGCGCCTTCCACGTATCCAAGCCGAGCGACCTCATTCCGGAACTGCAGGGCCGCTTCCCGATCCGCGTCGAACTCCAGTCCCTGACGGTCGACGATTTCCGCCGCATCCTGACCGAACCGAACCAGTCCCTGGTCAAACAGTATAAGGCCCTCCTGGAAACGGATGGCGTCACCCTGGAATTCACTGATGACGGCATCGATGCCATTGCCGAATACGCATACCGCGTCAACTTGGAAACGGAAAACATCGGCGCCCGCCGGCTGCACACGATTTTGGAAAAAATCCTCGAAGATGTGGCCTATGAAGCACCGGATATCGACGAAAAGCACATCGTCGTCAATAAAGAATTCGTTTCGGGCAAGCTGAACGACGTCGTCCAGAACGTCGACTTGAGCCATTATATTTTATAAAACGGGGGAAATATGAACCGACCTTATGCGAAATTAACGATTACCAAGAAGGGGGAACGGGCTGCCCGCAGCGGCCACCCCTGGGTATATGGCGAAGAAGTGACCCATGTCGAAGGCACGTACCAGACAGGGGACATCGTCGACGTCTACAGCGACAAAGACCGCTATCTCGGCACGGGCTTTGCCAACGACATTTCTAAGATACGCGTGCGCATCGTGTCGCGCAATGCCAACGACCGCTTCGACGAAGCTTTCTGGCAGCGCCGGGTCAAATATGCCCTGGACTACCGCAAGACCGTCATGGGCGATAAAGACTTCGCCTGCTGCCGCCTCATCTTCGGCGACGCCGACGACATGCCGGGCCTGACCGTAGACCGCTATAACGACGTCCTCGTCGCCCAGACCCTGTGCTACGGCATGGACCAGGTCAAACCGGTCATCTTCAAGGCTCTCGTCGACGAACTGGCCGCCATGGGCGTCACCATCCGAGGCATTTATGAACGGAACGACGTCAAAGTCCGCGAACTGGATGGCATGGAAGAGTATAAAGGCTGGTATCAGGCCGACTTCCTGCCCCAGCCGGGCAGCGTCTTGACGACCATCGACGAAAACGGCATCCTCTACGATGTCGATGTGGAAAATGGCCAAAAGACGGGATTCTTCCTGGACCAGAAATACAATCGCCTGGCTGTCGCCAAAATCGCTGCCGGCAAGCACGTCCTGGACTGCTTCACCCATACCGGAGCCTTTGCCCTCAATGCGGCCAAGGGCGGGGCGGCCAGCGTCACAGCCGTCGACATTTCCCAGGAAGCCGTCGACATGACCAACGAAAATATCCGCCGCAACGGCCTGGAAGACATCGTCACGGCCAAGCAGGCCAACGTCTTCGACCTCTTGACCGACCTGGCCGACCACAAGTGCCATGACTATGATTTCATCATCCTCGACCCGCCGGCCTTCACCAAATCGGGTCATACCGTCCACAACGCCATCCGGGGCTACAAGGAAATCAACTTGAAAGCCATGAAACTCCTGCCCCGCGGCGGTTACCTCGCGACCTGTTCGTGCTCCCACTTCATGCGTGACGACCTGTTCCGCCGGATGCTCCACGACGCCGCCAAAGACGCCGGCGTCCGCCTCCGCCAGATTGAAGGACGCCAGCAGTCGCCGGACCATCCCATCCTCTGGAACGTCCCGGAAACGAATTACCTGAAGTTCTACCTGTTTCAGGTCGTGTGAGATTGGTGGCTCGTGGCTAGTGCTTCGTGGTTCGTAGGGGCCGTCCCCAAGCTTTTGGGCCCGACAGGTACCGACCATCGGGAGATGCAGGGGGGCCAGAACGGACAGCAGCGGCGGGTGGCCCACCCGCTTGATACATGTTAGATGCCTGTAAACCGATTGGTGCGAACTTTATTTAAAGCCATTTACTAACTGCTAACAGCTAGCCGCTGACTGCTAAAAAAGGCGCTGTCTTCATGCGACAGCGCCTTTTTTATTCTGCGAAATGCGTATGTTTTACCCGCCAGGCGGTCATCTTGTTGAACAGCCAGAAGCCGTAGATGCCCAGCGTGATGATAGTGAAGAACCACCATTTGATGTAGCTGCCGAAGAGCTGCAGACCTGTTCCATCAAAAGTGAGACGCTGGCCGTCGATGATCGTATTGCGGCAGATCCAGCGGCGGAACATGACTTCGCCCCAAGGATAGGCGATGCCGAACGTACAAATCGTAAGGATGACTAAGATGAGGCCATAGCCGATAAATCCGAGTACAGACCCTTCAAATTTCGATTCCCTTTGTAATAACATAACAATCCTCCTTTATGATATATATATAGAAATATGATACCATATTTTTTGTTTGACCAATAGGAGGAAAGCATGGTAGAATAAAAAGGTACTTGCGAGTGTGGCGGAATGGCAGACGCACCAGACTTAGGATCTGGCGCCTCACGGCGTGAGGGTTCAAGTCCCTCCACTCGCACCAAAAGGACAACTATCGCTTTGAGCGGTGGTTGTCCTTTTTTATTGGCTCCATACATTTGATACGTTTGACCCCGTTTTGACCCCGTAATAAGGTAAATCGAAGCCGATTGAATAAGACGATTCAATATTTGATTTCACGATAAATTAAAATGGGAACGATTCCGTATTGGGCATTAGAATATAACTGATTAATCGCTGTTGTGCAGGCGTCTATTGCGTCCTCGATAGTTCCGGGAGAAGAAATAATATTTTCAGAATTATTCTTGACTTGAGAATCCAATATCCCGAGAATGTACCATTTGCCCGGTAAGTCGATGCCATAAGTACGGTTTAAATCAGATTGTTGGATAGATAAACAGCCTTCACGCAATGTTCCACTAATTAATGTTGAGTCAAATTTGATGGATAATTCGATAGAGTCATCCATGGCTTCAATCATGGATGTCATTGCCTTGAAGATATTTTTTATATTATGATTATTGGGAAGTTGGAAAAATTTAGAGTTTTTTTCCAACACAGGCATTAACTTTTTTATAGAGCGCAAATCTCTGATTTTTATAGGTGCCTGTATACAGACCAGTTTACCAGAACATAAAGAAGGCAATGACTGCAAGGGGGAGATACTCAAGTCATTCAATAAGCCGATAATTTGGCTATGATAGGGGTCATATTCTTCGGAGGCTTCTTCCTTAGTTTTATTTTTTGAGCCAATTTTCCCGGAAACCACTTCAATATTTCCTTTGCCAGACATAAAAGAGCCCTCAGAAGTACCGATTGTTTTTGTGACGCTTCTGAGGGTTCCGTTTCTAAGCTGAGAAATCAATGAATCAACACGTTCCTTATCTACATATAAAAAGTCAATTAAGGATGAGCTTTCAGAAAGCTCAAGTTGGGCTTTGTCTTCTTTCCCCATTTTTCTACCTCCTTGGCTATTTTACGACACTTGGAGGTGTGTTCGTCATATTTCTTTTTGATTTGATCAACATCAATTTGAATGGTAATTGGCTGACGTTTTGAAGTCATATGGACAACCTCCTTTCTTGTCTTTATTTTATCAGAATGTCTCAGATGTGTATACTACTATTTAGTTATAGAAAGAAAGTTCATTCCTCCTTATTTCTTATATATAAATCTATGTATCAAATAACGAATCAAACGGAAAAGGAGCTTTACAAGCTGTACGCCGATGTTTACGAAAAACATGAAGACGAACAGGGCAATCGTTATATACAGTGAAGTCAGCAGCATGGCCATCACATCCTTTGTTGATTTTATTATAACGAATGGCAGCGTCATGGGCCAGTCGTTGAAATGGAGAGGAATAGCCACAGCCCGTTCTTGCTGGACCGTGTTTCTTTGCCAACTGCGGCCTGCGCACTGCCAACTGCGGCCGAAGGCCTTTATCCTCCATTATGCTTGTGTAAAGATTCACAATATTCCCAATTGCTATTGGCAAGACCCCTTCAAGTATGATATACTACGCGTGACACATAAGGCAGGTTCTTTTAAAGCGCCGGGTTGGTACCGGAAACGGGCGGATACTGGCGCGGACCGGCCGTGTTTTTGCGTCTTTAATCGTATTGCGACTTGTATCTTGCGAAAGAGCGAGAACGGAGGAAAAACATGGAAAAACAGAATGTTGCTGGCGTCATGCCGGCACGACGCACTTTTTTGTCGATTCGTCAGTTAACAGTTGCCGGTTTCTTATCGGCGATTACGATTTTTTTAGGCCTTACGGGCTATGGTTTCATCCCGCTGGTCATCATGAACGCGACGATCCTTCACATCCCGACTATCATCGGCAGCCTGACAGCAGGCCGCAAGGTCGGCATGATCGTCGGCTTCATGTTCGGTATCTTTTCCTTTATCCGGTCCTTGCAGGCACCGAGCGCGTTGCTGTTGTTTGCTGTACAGTATAACGTCGTTGCCGACGCCTTCATCTGTATCGTACCGCGTATCCTGATCGGCGTCATCGCCTTTGAATTGTACCGTCATCTGAAAATCCGCGAAGTATGGCGCATCGCCGTCACGGCGGTCTTGACGACGGTCTGTCACACGATCCTCTTCCTGGGCTCCTTTACGGCCATCGTCGGCGTCCCTTATGCCGAAGCACAGGGCATCCCCTTCATGAACGTCATCAACATCATGCTGGGCATCACAGCCGTCAATGGCATCCCGGAAGCCATCGTATCGGGCCTGATTATCACGCCAATCGTCATGGCCTTGCACCGCGCCGGATTGAAAGTCGCGTAAGAAGCGTGTGGTCGTTTCGGCTGTCATGCACATGTGGGTGTATCCCTGCTTGAAGTTTGATGTTTGAAGCGAGGGTTTTTAAATTAAAGACCATCCGCTAACCACTAGCCACTAGCTGCTAACTACTTAAAAGGGTCTGTCGCACGTGCGACAGACCCTTTTTTTCATTCCATGAAATTAGTTAATGCGAAAAGGGGCGCAATGTGATAGAATATGGAATGATGACTGTTTTGTATAACAGAATATGCGAAAGAAATAGAAAGGATTTGTTATGGCTTCGATTTTTTCTCCATTAACTAAAAATATAGGGATTGATTTAGGGACGTCTACGACCCAGGTCTATGTGGAGGGCCGGGGCATCGTCCTATCTGAACCGTCGGTCATGGCGACAGATGAACGGAACAGCAAGATGATTGCTGTCGGCCGGGCGGCAGAGGACTTATTGTCCCGGTCGCCGGAAACGGTGAAGCTCCATCGGCCTCTGGTCCACGGCGTCATCGCCGATTACAGTGTAACCCGGACGATGCTGGGCTATATCCTCAGCAAGTGCGTCCGCAGCGTCCAGCGCCTGCGCATCATGATCGGCGTACCTTCGGCGGCGTCGAATGTCGAAAAACGGGCCGTCATGGAAGCCGTCTATCAGGCCGGCGCCAAGGAAGCCTTCCTCATCGAAACGGCGGCTGCTGCGGCTCTCGGCGTGAATCTGCCCGTCTATGACCCAATCGGCAATATGGTCGTCGACATCGGCGGCGGTACGACCAATGTAGCCATGCTGTCCCTGGGCGGCATCGTCGTTTCCAAGTCGCTCCATCTGGGCAGCCTCGATTTCAATGCGGCCATCAAAGATTACCTGCGCTATCAGTACGATATCGTCACTGACGACACGACGGTGGAAGAGATGAAAGTGACCAACGGCTCGGCTGTCCTGCCCCTGGAAGATCGGGGCTATTACTTCATGGGCCGCGGCCTCGATGACGGCCTCCAGCGGGAAATGGCCATCAAATCGAGTGAGCTCTACCACGTCATCGGCAAGCCTCTCATCAAGATCCTCGACCTGGTCAAGGATGTCCTGCGGGAAACGCCGCCGGAACTGGCCGCAGACATTATGGAACACGGCATCGTCCTCACTGGCGGCGGGGCCAAGTTAAAGGGCATGGACCAGCTCTTCACCCAGGAACTGGGCGTGCCGGTCATGCTGGCTTCCGAGCCGGAACTGGCCGTCGCCAAGGGCACGGGCATTGCCGTCGCTGATCGTGATAAATTATCGGCCCTCATCGAAGGGGCACAGCGTATATATAGGAGGAGATTTTAAAATTGTTTTCGTTCGGTAAAAGAAGCGTCGTCTTCGTACTCATCTTATTCATCGTCATTGCGCTTGTCGGCTGGGCCTGGCGCCAGCGCGATTCCCTGCCGTTCATCACCAAGCCGCTGATGACGATCATGTCGCCTTTTGAATACGGTGCCAGCCGCGTCATGGATTCGCTGACCTCGAGCATCCACATCGTCGACGTCAGCTTGAAGAACCGCATTGAATGGGAATCGCTGGAAAAAGAAAATGCCGACCTCAAGAGCCGGACTGTCGACTACGATGAAGTCGTAGCCGAAAACGACCGCCTGCGGGCGCTCCTCAATTTCAAATCGACCCATAATCAGTACCAGCTTCTGGCTGGTTCGGTCATTTCCCGTGACTACGGCACGTGGACCAACACCATGATCATTGATGTCGGCAGCGGCGAAGGCGTCGAAAAAGACATGCCGGTCATCACGCCGAGCGGTGTCGTCGGCTTCATCAGCGACGTCTATCCGCATTCGTCCCGCGTCCAGCTCCTGACGGACCCGCGGACCAGCATCGGTGCCATCGTCCAGCGTCCGGAATCGCGCGTTTCCTCTGTCGTCCGCGGCAACGGCAACGTGCCGACGGAACCGCAGTTCGTCAACATCGCCAAGGATGCGGATATCCTGGAAGGGGATACACTGGTCACATCGGGCTTCGGCTCCATCTATCCGAAGGGCCTGCCCATCGGCACCATCGTATCGATCCATCAGAATGAAAATGATTTCGTAAAATATGCCGTCATTCGTCCCAGCGTCGATTTCTCCAAACTGGAAGAAGTCTTCGTCATCTTGAAGTCGGCCGATACCGGGTCCTATGAAAAACCGGAAGTCACGCCGAAACTCGTACCTCAGACGAATCGCGACAAAGTAGAAGGAATTAAAGGAGCCGCGGCATTATGAAGAAACTGAACTGTGTCATGACAGCCTTCATCGTCTTTATTTTGCAGGCTGCCATCCTGCCTTTTATGTTTAACAGCGTGAGCCAGCCTAACCTCATCTTCGTCTTCGTCGTCCTCATGGCCCTCCATCACGGTCAGCGCATCGGCATCATCACGGCCCTCTTGGGCGGATTTTGCCAGGATGTCATTATCGGCAATTTCTTCGGCCTGCACCTGCTGGTCTATCTCATCGTAGCCCTCATCTGCAGCTACCTCGGCCGCGACATCGACAAGGACCAGTGGGTATTGACATTGCTCATCGTCCTCGGGGCGACCGAAGTCGGCCTGGTCCTGACCTGCGGGTTCCTCTTCCTGGCCGGCCAGTACATCAACATCGCCGCCTACTTGTTGGAATTCAGCATCCCTATGCTTGTTTATCACGGAATCCTGGCCCTGCCGGTGGATCACATCGTCTGGCATCTGCGCCGCGACGATGCCTTTTACGGGTTCCCGGGCTATCGCTGGTAAATAAAGGAGATTTAGTTACATGCTTGAAGCGTTATTGAAAAAGAAGAATCAAGATGGCCGTTTCCGCTACCTCTACTGGATCGTCATCGCGATTTTCGTCATCCTCATCAGCCGGCTGGTCTACTTGCAGCTCTTTGCCGGTGAATATTATTATACCCTGGCCGAAGGGAACCGCCTGCGGGCCATCCCCATTGCAGCCATGCGCGGTATCATGTACGACCGCAACGGCCAGATCCTCGTCGGCTCGCGGCCGAGCTTCATGGTGACCTACGTGCCGCCTAAGGACGGCATGAGCGACGAAGAACTGCATAAACTGGCCGGCATCCTCAACATGCCGGAAGATAAGCTGCGGGAAAAGGTCCAGAAGGTCAAGAGCTCTTACGTGCCGACGGTCCTGGCCAATGACTTGACCCAGGATATCGTCACGAAAATCGAAGAACAGCGCAACGACCTGCCTGGCGTCTCCGTCGACGTCCAGCCGATCCGCTATTATCCGTACAAGATGATGGCCGCCCAGGTCTTTGGCTACGTCGGCCAGATCGATGAAGAAGACGCCAAGCGCCTGGAAGGCGTCGAAGGCGTATCCAACATCACCCAGATCGGCCGGGCCGGCCTGGAAGCCTATTACGATGACCTCCTGCGCGGCAAGGATGGCGGCCGTCAGGTCGAAGTCGACGCCGCTGGCAGTCCGGTCAAGGAAATGGAACGCAAGGACCCCGTAGCCGGTCACAATATGCACCTGACCATCGACCTCTACCTGCAGCAGGCTACGGAACGGGCCATGGACCGCCAGATTGCCAACGGCATCGGCACCCACGGCATCGCTGCCGTCGCCATCGACCCCAATACGGGCGCCGTCCTGGCCATGGCCAGCCGTCCGGCTTACGACCCGAACTGGTTTACCCGGGGCATTACGGAAAAAGAATGGTCCCTCATCAACGACAATCCCAATCACCCCATGGAAAACCGCGTCATTGCCGGCGAATATCCGCCGGGCTCTACGTTCAAGCTGATCACCGGTTCGGCAGCCCTGGAACTCAAGAAAGTCACGCCTGATGAAATGATCTTCGACAGTGGCCGTCACTGGCTGGTCGACATGCGCAACGCCGGCGGCGAAGCCCTGGGCTGGATCAATTTCGTCGAAGCCCTGGCTAAGTCCGATAACGTATACTTCTACGAAATGGGCCGCCGCGTCGGCATCGACGAACTGGCGAAATACGCCCGCATGTTCGGCATGGGCAAGAAGACGGGCATCGCCCTGCGCGGCGAAGCACCGGGCCTGGTCGCCAGTGCGGAATATAAGAAGAAGAATTTTCACGATGAATGGTACCTCGGCGATACGTTCAACTCGGCTATCGGCCAGGGGTTCCAGCTGGTTACGCCGCTCCAGGCAGCCATGATCGTCAGCGAAGTCGCTAACGGCGGCATCCAGTACCGGCCGTTCATCGTCAGCCGTATCGACAACCTCGACGGCACACCATATAAGATTTTTGCACCGGAACAGGTCGGCACCCTGTCCGTATCCAAATCGACGCTGGACCTGGTCCGCGAAGGGATGCGTAACGTTGCTGAAGAATCCGGTACAGCTGGTTCCCTGTTCGCCGGCTTCCCCATCCAGGTCGCTGGTAAGACAGGGACGGCGGAAAACTTCGGCGGTACGGACCATGGCTGGTTCGTCGCCTATGCGCCGTATGAACATCCGCGCATCGTCATCGCCGTCCTGACGGAACAGGGCGGTTTCGGGTCCCTGTCGTCCGGCCCGATTGTCCGTTCCATGCTGGAAGCCTACTTCCACGTCGGTGAATACGCCGAAGGCGCACCGAAGGATAAAGACAAGGACGGCAAAGAAAAGGACAACAAGGCCAATAAGAATGCGCAGGACGGGAAGGACAGCAGCCATCGCGATGGGGCTGAGTCTGACCGATAAGTCTTGATGACGGCCTTATCTCATCAGAAAGGAAAGTGATTTCATGTCCCAGCTCATCGCCATCGCCTCCGGCAAGGGAGGCGTCGGCAAGACCCTGATTACGGCGGCCTTGTCTGTCCTCCTGCAGCGCCGGGGCCACCGCGTCCTGGCGGCCGACGCCGACATGGGCCTGCGCAACCTCGACCTGCTCTTCGGTCTGGACGGGTCCATCCATTACGATGCCGCCCAGGCTGCGCGGGGGAAATGCCTGCCCGGCCAGGCTTTGATGACGGTCGTGCCGGGACTGGATTTCCTGCCGGCCAGCCAGAAGCGGACCTGGGAGCGGATCGACATCCCGTCGTATCAATATGTCCTGGAGTCCCTGTCCGGGTCCTATGACTATACCCTCATCGACTGCCCGCCCGGCCGCGACGGCGCCTATCAGGCGGCGACGGCCCTGGCCGATGAGATCCTGTTCGTCGTCGAACCGTCGCCGTCATCCCTGCGCGATGCGGCTAAGGTCATGCAGTATGCGGCCCGGCAGAAGCGCTTTCACTACGACGTCATCCTCAACAATTTTTACGCTGACGGCGTCATCACGCCAGACGCAGCCAAAGCCCGTTTGCAGACCGGCCACGTCGCCGGTCTCTTGCCGCATGATGATGGCATCGACCGGGCTGCCGGGGAAGGGCGGATCACCTGTATGGCCGATTCCCTGTCTTTCTGTCAGGCCCTGTCGGCTACGGCAGACTGGCTGGAAACGGGGAAGGCCATCGAGGAAACGGCTCTGACGGCCCTCTTGCCGAAACACCAGGCCCAGGCCGACGTCTTACCGGGCCTGTCGCTGCAGCGCCGCCGTCAAGAATGCCGGAATTGGCGCCACTATCGTCGATAGGAGAGAGAAATGTTTATTAAACGAGAATGGAAAAATTTAGATAAAGTCATGCTCATCGTGAGCTTCCTCATCGTCTGCATCAGCCTGTGCATCATTGGCAGTGCGACGCATATCAATAAAGGGGCCATCAACTACGACTTCGTCGCAAAACAGGGGGCGGCTTTTGTCGTCGACTTGATGATCATCCTCTTTTTCAGCCGCTTCGATTATGCGAAGCTGAAGAAATACGCCAAGCCCCTGTACATCATCAACCTGCTCATGCTGGTCGCCGTCATGTTCGTCGGTACGTCGGCCCTGGGCGCCCAGCGCTGGATCCAGCTCGGCCCGATCACGCTGCAGCCGTCGGAATTTTCCAAGCTCATCATGATCATCTGCACGGCATCGATCCTCAGCGACCGCGTAGGCCAGCTCAACACATGGCGCCAGGTCCTGCCCATCGGCCTCTACGTCGGGATTCCCTTTCTCCTGGTCTTGAAACAGCCTGACTTGGGGACGAGTCTCGTCTTCCTGGCCATTACCTTCGGCATGCTCTTCGTCGGCCGCATCAAGATGTCCCTCTTGCGCAACGTCTTCCTGGCCGGCGTCGTCCTGGCGCCTATAGGCTGGCATTTCCTCAAGGATTACCAGAAGTCCCGTATTACGGTCTTCCTCAATCCCAATGCCGACCCCTTTGGCGCCGGCTATCATATCATCCAGTCGAAGATTGCCATCGGTTCGGGCATGCTCTTTGGCAAAGGCCTCTTCCAGGGGACACAGAGCCAGCTGAACTTCCTGCCGGAAAACCATACGGACTTCATCTTTTCCGTCATCGGCGAAGAACTGGGCTTCCTCGGCTGCGTCTTCCTCTTGTTCCTGTACTTCATCCTCGTCTATCGCGGCCTCATGATCGCCAAGGACTGCAAGGACAGCTTCGGCATGATGCTGGCGACAGGCGTCGTTTCCATGTGGGCTTTCCAGATTCTGGTCAACGTCGGCATGACCTGCGGCATCATGCCGGTCACGGGGATCCCCTTGCCGTTCATGAGCTACGGCGTCAGCGCCTTGACGACCAATATGATGGGCCTGGGCCTCTTACTGAGTATTTACATGCGTCAGCAGACGATGATTTTTTAACCCGCCGTGAAGGAGGAAATTAATTTGTCACATCCCGTGGAGATCGATCCGATTTTACTGAGCAAAGTCAGCAAGCCGGCCCGCTACGTCGGCGGCGAATGGAACAGCGTCGTCAAGGACCACGACGCCGTCAAACTGACCGTTGCCTATTGTTTCCCTGACGTCTACGAAGTCGCCATGAGCCATCTGGGCCTGCGCATCCTCTATGCGCTCCTCAATGAACGGCCCGATGTGGCAGCCGAACGGGTCTACGCACCCTGGCCGGATATGGAAGAAGTCATGCGCAGCCAGGGCTATCCGCTCTTTTCCCTGGAAACGAAGACGCCTGTGCGCGACTTCGATATGGTCGGCTTTACGCTCCAGTACGAAATGAGCTTTACCAACATCCTCAACATGCTCGATTTGGCCGGCATCCCGCTCTTTGCCAAAGACCGCGGCGACGACATGCCCCTGGTGGCAGCCGGCGGTCCCTGTGCCTACAACGCCGAACCCCTGGCCGATTACATCGACGTCTTTTTCCTGGGCGAATCGGAAGAATCGACGCAGGTCCTGGCCGATACGATCATCGCCTGGAAAGAGCAGGGGAAACCGGGCGGCAAGAAAGGCCTTTTGAAGCAGCTCTCCCAGCAGCCGGGCAACTACGTGCCGTCCTTCTATGAAGCCCGGTACGATGCAAAGGGCGACTTCCAGGGATTGACTGTCACTGAACCGGGAGCACCGGCAGAAATCGAGAAATGCGTCGTTTCCGATGTGGAACACGTCTTCTTCCCGACGAAACCGATCGTACCCAACATCGACATCGTCCACAACCGGGCCGTCCTGGAGCTCTTCCGCGGCTGCAGCCGCGGCTGCCGCTTCTGTCAGGCCGGCATGCTCTACCGGCCGGTCCGGGAAAAATCGCCGGAACACCTGGCCGACCTGGCCAAACAGATTATCGCCAATTCGGGCTACAATGAGATTTCCCTCATGAGCCTGAGCTCGGCCGATTATTCCTGCCTGCCCGAACTGGTCGACCAGCTCCTGGACGAATTCAAGGGCCAGAAAGTCAGCGTCAGCCTGCCGTCGCTGCGGGTCGACAGCTTTTCCGTCGACATCGCCAAGAAGGTCCAGCAGGTCCGCAAGAGCGGCCTGACCTTTGCGCCCGAAGCCGGGACCCAGCGCCTGCGCGACGTCATCAACAAGGGCGTTACGGAAGAAGATTTGCTGGCAGCCTGTGAAAATGCCTTTGAAAACGGCTGGTCCACGGTCAAGCTCTATTTCATGATGGGCTTGCCGACAGAAACGGACGAAGACCTGGCCGGTATCGCCGACCTGGCCTACAAGGTCCTCAATCTCTACCGCAAAGTGACCCACAAGAACAACGGCAAGGTCACGGTCTCCGTATCGAGCTTCGTACCCAAGTCGCACACGGCCTTCCAGTGGTTCGGCCAGCTGCCGATTGAAGAAATCGAACGGAAACAGCAGTACATCAAGGGCCTCATCAACGACAAACACATTTCCTACCATTACCACGATGCCAAGACGGGCCGCCTGGAAGCGACCTTCGCCCGCGGCGACCGCCGCATGGGCAAAGTCCTCTACGAAGCCTGGAAACTGGGCTGCAAGTTCGACGGCTGGACGGAAATGTTCGATTACGATATGTGGATGAAAGCCTTCGACCTGGCCGGCATCGACCCCGATTACTATGCCGCCCGGACGCGCAGCCTCGACGAAGCCCTGCCCTGGGACCACCTCAGCAACGGTGCCGCCAAGGCCTATTTGAAGCGCGAATGGCAGAAGGCCTCTCGGGCCGAACTGACCCACGACTGCCGCCGCCTGCCCTGTACGGGCTGCGGTGTCTGCCCGAACCTGGGCGTATCCATCATCGACAGAAAGGAAGGGGACGACCATGGAAAGACTACGTTTAGCTGTTAAGAAAGATGGGGCCCTGCAATTCCTGTCGCACCTGGATTTTGCCCGGGCCGTGCGCTATGTCATCATCCGGGCCAAACTGCCTATCTGTTACTCCGAAGGCTTCAACCCGCACATGAAGCTCAGCTTCGCCTCGGCCCTGGGCGTCGGTGTCTCGGCCGATGTGGAATACCTCGACATGGAACTGGCTGAAAAGCTGCCCGTCGCCGACGTCATGGCGCGCATGAACGCCATGTCTCCCCAGGGCTTTGCCGTCCTCGATGGCAAATACGTTGATGCCAAGGCGCCGAAGCTGATGGCCATTGCCAATTACGCCGTCTATACCCTGCGCGGCCCGCTGACAGAAGACCTCAGCCAGGACGGGCTCAACCAGATTTTGGCGAAATTCAATGACGCAGCCAGCGTCCTCTATGAAAAGGTGTCCCACAAGGGCAAGCACCGCGTGCGTACCATCGACGTCAAGCAGCACGTCGTCGAAGCCGTCCACGGCCATGTGAAAGACGGCAATGTCTATCTGACTGTCGGCATCTATCAGACCGGCGAAGGGGCCATCAAGCCGTCCCAGGTCTGGGAAATCCTGGGCAGCCAATTCGGCCTGCCCATCCACACGGACATGATGCTGGCCCGGCGGACGGGTATTTTCGTCCGCAAGGAAAACGGTCAGAAATATTCGTTATTTGAGGGATGATTATGAAAGGTACACTCTATTGCGTCGGCGTCGGCCCGGGCGACCCGGAACTGCTGACCCTGAAGGCGCTGAAAATCATCAGGACCTGTCCCGTCCTGGCCGTGCCCCAGAGCCGGACCGGCGTCGTCACGGCCCAGGGCATCCTCTTGAAGGCCCTGGACGGCTGCGGCGTTTCCTTAGAAGATAAAACGGTCATCGCCATGGATTTCCCCATGACCCGCGACGACCAGGTCCTCCAGGGAGCCCATGAGAAAGCGGCGCGCCGCCTGCAGGACGAACTCGACCAGGGCCGCGACGTCTGCCTCATCACCTTGGGCTGCCCGACGGTCTACGCGACCAGCATCTACGTCCACCGCCTCGTCCATGAGGCCGGCTATGACACGGAAATCGTGCCCGGCGTGCCCAGTTTCTGCGCCGTCGCCGCCAAGCTCCAGCAGCCGCTGTGCGAAAAGGATGAAGCCCTCATCGTCATCCCCGGAAACAATGCACACCGCAAAGAACTGCTGGCCCTGGAAGGCAGCAAGGTCATCATGAAGCCCTCGGGACGGCTGGCACCGATCCAGGAGGAACTGCGGGACCTGCAGCTCCTCGACAAGGCGTCGATGATCGAACGCTGCGGCCTGCCGGGAGAGCGGGTCTATGAAAAAGCGGCTGACGCCAAAGAAACGGGTTATTTCGCCGTCTTGTTAGTGAAATAGCCTGTCTGCGATTACCAATTTGCCCGCACAGGAGGAATGAGAAGATGAAAACAATCGTAGGCAATGTCATGCCAGAAGAAACGCGCATGGCTATCCTGGAGGATGGTCGTCTTCGTGATTTCGCTGTCGAACGCAATGACGACATGCATATTGTCAACCATATCTATAAAGGGACGATCCAGAACATCCTGCCGTCCCTGCAGGCTGCCTTTGTCAACATCGGCCGCCGCAGGAACGCCTTCATCTATATGGGCGACATGTTCCCGCGGGCGGCGTCGAAGGAAGAAATCCAGCAGATGCACCTCTCCGTGGGCCAGTCCGTCCTGGTCCAGGTCATCAAGGACGAACAGGGCATGAAGGGGCCGAAAGTCACGGCCAATATCAGCCTGGCCGGCCGCTACGCCGTCCTCATGCCGACTGTCGATTACATCGGCGTGTCCAAGAAAATCCGCGATGAAGAAGAACGCAACCGCCTGCGCCGCATCGTATCGGAAATCAAGCCCGACGGCATGGGCCTCATCATCCGGACCGTCGCCAAGGGCGTTTCCCGGGAAGAGCTCCTCAAGGACCTGCAGTATCTCCTGGGGACGTGGGACAGCATCCTCCAGCGGTATAAGCGGTCCCGCAAGCCGACCCTCTTATACCGCGAAGCCGACCTGGTCATGCGCATGATCCGCGACCATTTCACGGCCGACGTCAAACAAGTCGTCGTCGACAGCCGCGAAGCTTATGAACGCATCTGCCAGGTCTTTCCCGACCCGGCCTGGCGCAGCCGTGTCCGCCTCTACGAAGGGACGGTGCCCATCTTTGAACAGTACGCCATCGAAGAGAGCCTGACCCACCTCATGTCGCGCATCGTGCCCCTGCCGTCAGGGGGTAATCTGGTCATCGACCACACGGAAGCCCTGACGGTCATCGACGTCAACAGCAGCAAGTACACCGGTAACGGTTCGACCCTGCAGGACACGATTTTCCACGTCAATAAGGAAGCGGCCGTGGAAATCGCCCGCCAGCTGCGCCTGCGCGATATTGGCGGCATCATCATCATCGATTTCATCGACATGGCCCAGCCGACGAAACGCGACGAGATCCTCCAGATCCTGACTCGGGAAACGGCGCAGGACTGCACCAAGACCCGCGTCCTGGGCATGACGGCCCTGAACCTGGTGGAAATCACCCGCAAGAAGGCCCGCCAGAGCCTGTACCAGGTCCAGTTCAGCCCGTGTGACGTCTGCGGCGGTTCAGGCTACCTCTATTCGCCGGAAACCGTGGCCATCCAGATCATCCGCCGCCTGCGCCATATGGTCCAGGTCCGCCACATCAAAGGAGATATCCTCATCGAAGCCCATCCCGACGTCCTGGCCCTGCTCAAGGACAAGAAGCGCAAAGCCGAATGGGAACGGGAGCTGAAGCGGACTCTCTATTTTGAAGAATCACACCATCTGAACCGGGAAGTCTTTTCCATTTTGTCCTACGAGCCCTGATGGGCTGGAAAGGGGAAAGCCTATGTTCACTTCTTGTTACAAAGCTGTTTTCACGTGCCTTTTTTGCGTGACAACAGCTTTTTCTGTCTTTGCCGATTCGCCGCGCACCGCTTATGAACAGGCTCGGCAGGAAGCCCTCTGTGCTTGGATGGCCATGGCTTCTTACGGCGACAGGCCCGGCCTGGCAGCCCGTCAGGAGCTGGTGCGCCGGGGCTGGCACATTGACAGCCAGATCCAGAAGGATGATAAATCGGAAGCCAAGTTCCACCTGGCCCGGAAAGGGGACGATACGCTCCTGGCCGTGACCGGAACGGCCAGCCTGGCCGACATCAAGTCCGATTTGAACCTCCATTCCGTCGCCTACGGCGGCACGGCCGGGAAGACCGCTAGAAAGGACGGCGTCCGCCGCGTCCATGCCGGCTTTGACCACTATACGACGACCCTTCTGGCAGCGCCCTATGGCGGCCAGACCGTAGGCCAGGTACTGGCTGCCGATGCCCATGCACCGAAACGGCTGACCTTGACCGGCCACAGCCTGGGCGGAGCCGTCGCCGTCCTGG